>CEUA01234531.1_pt1 | contig 11012 bp, 10 predicted proteins | sample 361541 | NCBI WGS metagenome assembly CEUA01 (sample SAMEA2623079, study PRJEB7988) | marine metagenome | isolation source: saline water (ENVO:00002010), including
TTTTTTAAACCTCTGCAAGAAAGATCAAGGTTCAAGAAATCTCTTTCATCAGGTACTCTTATGAGAGAGCCATCTAAGTCATATGCCCAACTATGATATTGGCATTTTAATAATTTTGTATTTCCTTCTTTTTCTCTAACAACAGGAGCTCCTCTATGAGAACAAGTATTATAAAAAGCTTTTATGCTTTTATTTTTTTGTCTTACGACAACTATATCTCTTTGAAGTTTATCAAATATCCTAAAATCACCTGGATTAGGTATCTCATCCTCTCTAAAGATCATTAACCAGGACCTTAGGAAAATATTACTAAATTCTAATTCAAAAAATTCTTGGTCAGTATATCTCTTTCCCGACAAATCAGGTATTTGAGGAAAACCATCTGGATAAGAATTTCTTTTATACTCAAATTCTATATTTTTCCGAATTTCTTTTATTTTATCTGGATGCATAAAACAATCCCCCATCACGAGCATATTACTAGTCAATGTCACATTTTCAAGAGATAGTTAATTTATTCAGAAGAATCAAGGTATTGCAGTGTTTTTAAGTTATCCTTATGCTTATCCTTACTCATGCTAACTTTTGATAATATAAATATAGCCAAAGACCATAAAGAAATTGAGCAAATAACAAAGCACAAACCTATTGTAAATAAAGTATTATCCAATATTTGGCCTGGTACAGCATTTTCTGGCCAATTTGCATAGGTTAATATTAATCCAACAATAAAAGCGCCAGAACCACTCATACATTTTGCTGCAAATGATCTTGCTGCAAAAAGGGTGCCCTCCATTCTTCTTCCAGTAGCTTTTTCAACTTCCTCTACTGTATCAAAAACCATCGATGCAAGTGTTGTACCGGCTATGATAGCGCAAGCAATAGCTATCCAATGGAAGATAAGTACAAATCCTAAAACTGAAGGACTTCCATTAGCTGGTAATATATCTAAAAGACGAAGAATTATTATTGAATTTTCCGCCATTATTGATCCGATAGAAAGGTAAATTACGCTTTCTCTTTTTCCAATATTATCTGCTAATAAGGGAGACATTTTTAAGCCGACAATTGGAGTTAGAAAAAGAGTAAGTCCAATTGTTAAAATATTTAAAGGCGAGAATTCCCAAAAAAAGCTGTATAGAAAGAGAGTAAAGTTCGTTGCTATACCTCCAGCAATACCAGTCACTATCATTGCAAGAAAAAGAATCACATAATCACGACTTATTGTCATTGTCTCATATAGTTCAGAAAAAGTTTCTTTCAGGCTTAAATTTCTTGGCTCAGGAGAATATAGATTTTGGATTTCTTTATGTGTGCCAAGTGAAGTAACAAAAATAGAGAATACCATAATAATACTACACACTAATCCATAAGTTGCCCAAGTTTCAGGGATATATCGAGCATCTTGAGAGCCTGTCCAGGACGCATAAACGACAAATATCCATAAAGAATTCCACACTAAAAGACCTCCCCACCATCCAAACCAATAACGGAATGATAACAATGAACTCCTTTCAACATAATCCTTGGAAAGTTCTGGACCAAGAGCTGCACTAGGTATTTCGTATAGCGTTATTGCTGTCCGTATAAAGATCCCTAAAAATAATAAATATAAGAAAAGTTCATTCTGATTCAGATTGCTTGGCGGATCCCAAAGCAGAAAGAAAGAAAGACCTACTGGAAAAGCTGAAAGATACATATAAGGATGTCTTCGACCCCATCGCGATCGAGTACGATCAGAAAAGTAACCAATTAACGGATCTGAAAATGCATCAAAAATTAGCATTATAAATATTGCTAAACCTGCCAAATCAGGTGAAAGGCCAAAAACTTGAACATAAACAAACAATAAAAAATACGAAAAGGCATTATCTTTTATCCCATAAGCCATGGAACCAAAGCCATAATAAAACTTAGTCAATAATGATACTTTTTCTGACAGATCAAATCTCCTTATAGATTTTTAAAACTTATTTCTTAATTAATTGTAAAGCTGATGATTTTATTTCATTAGCTATATCAATTGCTTGTTCGGGAGTAAAATCCATAGGAATTTCAATAGATTCAGAAGAAACAAAAATTCTTACCATTCCTTGATCTGTTGGGCCAATCTGAAGGTCTGCAATTACATCACTTTGTTTGTTTATCCCTTTATTCATAATTAGATCCTTAAATTAGCTATAATAAATTAATTGCTCTCAAGTGCAGCAACAGCTTCTGCGACTGATTCATCTATTTCATGACTTCTTGGATTTCTTCTAAGGGTTAGACCGCCATTAACTTGAAGATTTTGACCAGATAGAAAACACTCATCACTACATAAAAATACTGCAGCGGCAGCAACATCCTCTGAAGTTCCAATTCTACCTAGTGGATAGCATTTTCTAAAAGCCTCCTCTAAACCAGGAGCAGCCATTGCATCGGCCGTCATAGGAGTTGCAGTTAAACCTGGAGAAATTGAATTAGCTCTAATATTTCTTTCTCCAAATTCATTAGCAATTGTTCTAATTACATGATCAATTCCAGCTTTAGTTCCCATATATGCTGCATGATTATCTAACATAATAGTTGCTGTTGCAGATGATATTTGAATTATATTTCCGCCTTCTGACATTGCCGGTATACAGGCCTGAAAAAACTGATAAGGACCTTTAAATTGTAAATTCATGATTTTAACCAAATCTTCTTCAGTGCTATCTAAAAATGGAGATAAATAACCCCAGCCAGTTGCCTGAATTCCAATATCTAGCTTTCCGTGTAAATCAGTAACTATTGATATCATTGAATCAATATCTTCTTTTTTGGTAATATCGCAAACAGCATAATCACCATTTATTTCTTCAGAAATTTCTTTTAACCCTTCTTCATTTCTTCCAGCAACAACAACTTTCGCTCCTTCTGAAGAAAATCGTCTTGCCATAACTTGCCCCATATTATCTTTGCCAGCTGCGCCAAGTATTAAAGAAATTTTCCCTTCTAATTTTCCACTCATAATTTTCCCCTTTTGTTAAAAATTATCTATTCTTTTTCAGGAAGATGTAAAAAAAATACCACAAATCCCGCAATAACACATAAAACCACATTTATAGAAAAAGCCAAAGTATAATTCCCATATGTATCATATAGAAAACCTGACAAAGGAGCTGCTATAATCTGCATAGGAACCATAAATGGGGTCATAAGGCCTCTGGCCTTTCCAAAATTTGCGCTCCCAAATGTTAATGCAAATGTCGAATTCATTAACGGCATTTGCCCACCTAAACCTATCCCAAGAAACATCACGGAAAATATAAGAGAAAAAAGGCTTTGTGAAAATATAAGAGCTGCGATACCAAGACCATGACATAATAAAGAAATCCAAATAGCTTTTCTGGCGCCCAAATAATCTAACAAATTACCAAAAATTATTTTTCCTAATGCTGCACAAAAAGCTGCTACAGCATAAATTCTAGTTGCTTCTATAGGGCTATAACCTAAATCTTGAGAAAAAATTGGAATATGAGTATATACACCTAAATTGGCTGAAATTTGGAAGGTAAAAATTATTGTTAAGACCCAAAAAGAACTAACTGACATAATCTCTAATAAACTTTTCTTCTTAGATTCAGTTACTTCGACTTTGTCTTTGCGATCATTATCATTGTCTGGAAATTGATTAATGTCTGATGGTTTATCGACAATATATTTATATGAAAAAAAGGAACATATAAGTAATACGAATATACCAAAGATTAAGTATGTATTTCTCCAACCATAACTTATAATTAATTCAATCGCGATCAAAGGAATAATTACACCTGATAAAGAAAGGCCAATTGAAGCATAACCAAGAGCCGTTCCTATTTTTTTTTCAAACCAGTTTGAAATAAGTTTAGCAGTACTTAGATTTCCGAAAATGACTATTCCTAAAGCTAAAAAAGTCCCATAAACCATAAGGAATTGTGTAAAATTTTGTACAAAGGATAATAAGATAAAACCTGAACCAAATATTATAGCCCCAATAGGTAGGAGTTTTTTGATAGGAAATTTATCTAAAATAAATCCCATAATCGGAGAATAAATTCCTGCAGCTAAAATCATGACTGAGACAGTGCTTGAAACAAGAAATCTACTAGCTTCAAATTCTTGTTGAATAAAGCCAAAAAAAACAGCGTAAGCGTAAAAAGCTAAACCAACGGAAACGAAATCAACCAAGTTTGCATAGATAACCATCCGCCATCCGAAAAAACTCCACCAGGTTGAAAACTTATCTTTATATAATTTTAAATTCATGAAAGGACAAAACTTTAGTATTAATATTTAAGAATAGAAAGATAAATCTTTTAAAAGTAATATCTTAGACTTAAGTAAGCAGTATTTGGATTAATGCCGTATTCAGAATCTAAAAGAATATTGTTTTCTACATATCTTAATCTATTAGATCCAAAAAACTTATAATATCCTAGATCCAAATATAAATTGTCAGTTAAGTGTCGTTCGATGCTTAATGATGAAAACGCAGAATGGTCATCTTGATTATAAATAGCTTGAAAACCTAAAGCGGTTACAGGAGATATTTGTACATTTAGACCACTAGCAAAATATCTTTTTCCTAAAAGAAAGACACCATGTTCCTTATATGCATCCTTTTCATATTGTTTAAGATATTGATCAGGAGAGGATGATCCAATACCATTATAATGATATTCAATCATAATATAAATATTATCTGTAATAGCGTGATCTAAACCAATAGAGGCTCTTGTGTAATCATCATCTCCAGTTACATTTGCAATTTCCAACCAATATCCACTATCACCTATTGCGCCCTGTATACCCGCGCCTAAAAGAAAGAGTGAATCTGTATCAACAAAGGTAATTTGAAAATCCTGTCCTTGAAAACGACTAGAAATTCTAGCATAAGCAGCCGAATTTTTCCTTTCACCGTCTTTTCCAAGAATAAGTCCTGTATCTAATTCTCCTAATGTACCAATTGGTTTTTGAAAACGTATAGCATCAATTCCAGGCCTAAACTCAGTATTTAATGTTCTTATATCAAATGGTAAAAACACATCTACTGGATTTATAAACCTTGAAGATCCTAGAGATATAGCCTGTCTACCAATAGTCAAATCCCCTGAATTAAGTTGAAATTGAACATTTAAGCGATCAAGATTCTGTCGAAGAGTATGTTTATCCTTTTTCGAAATTTCACGATTTAAATCACTAAAGCGATAAATACCATTATCTGATTGATTTTCATTAGATAAACCCAATAGACCGTATGATGATAATCGTTCAGAGCTATTAATTGAATCAACCTCATAGTGAATCTCCCAAGCAGGGCCTGAATCATTCGATTCTATTTGCAATCTTAAAGTAGATTGAAATAATTCCATTTTGGGTATCTTGATTGTCTCAATATTTTTTTTGCCTTGAGAAACTACATAAGTTTTTAAGTAACCTGAAAATTCGGCACTATATATATTGTTGGATAAGAAAATTAATATTAATACCAATATAAATTTAGGCATTAGTATTGCTTTCATCTCGCTCTATGCTGCCATCTCGAAGATGTATTAATCTTTTTGCTCTTTTCATTATCATTTCATCGTGAGTTGAAAATACAAAAGTTACTCCTTTTTCCTCATTCAAGCCTTTCATCATATCTAAAAGTGATGCCCCTGTTTTCGAATCGAGATTTGCAGTAGGTTCGTCAGCTAGAATAATTTCTGGCTCAGATGCCATAGCTCTTGCGACAGCTACTCTTTGTTGCTGACCTCCTGACAATTCTGAAGGTCTTCTATTACCTAATCCTTCGAGGCCAACCAGCTGGAGCATTTCTTCAACTCTTTTACTTCGTTCAGCATTAGATATACCTTGTAAAAGCATTATATATTCTATGTTTTCAGCAGCAGAAAGAACTGGAATAAGATTATATGCTTGAAAAATAAATCCTATATGATCCCTTCTAAAATCTGACATCTTTTTTCCAGACATAGAAGCCAAATTATTCCCTGCAAGTATAATTTCTCCTTCATCAGAAATATCAAGCCCTCCTATTAAATTAAGTAAAGTAGATTTTCCTGATCCAGAAGGGCCAATGATAGCTGTGAACTCTTCATATTCAATATTTAAAGATAACTGATTTACAGCAATTACTTCTGCTACGCCCTTCCCATATTTGCGAGTAAGATTTTGTATTTCAATAACATTAGACATCTAAATTATCTCCTATAACGCCTTTTGAACAGCTTGCGCTGGTACAATACGGGCGGCAAAAATTGCTGGGTAAATTGCAGCTACTAAAGTTAATAAAACAACATAAAAAGGGAAATTAACAAATTGGTCTAATGTTAGTTTAACAGGTAAGTTATCTGGAAAAGCAACTCCTGAAAATTCCATAACACCTAAAGGTAATCCATTTTCTTGAAGAAAAATTCCTAAAATGAAAGTTATTATGATACCAAAAAAACAGCTTATTAAAGCAAGAAATAACCCTTCAAGTAAAACCAAAGATGCAATCCCTGATGGGCGTGTACCAATTGCCTTACTAACCGCAAGCTCGTAAGTTCTTTCATAAATTGACATAAATATGGAATTAACAACACCTAAAGAGGCAAGTATGAAAAGCATTACACCCATTATAAGTGTTGATAAACCAGTCATTTCAAGTATAGCCCCCAATCCGGGTTGCAAAGCTAACCAACCTTTCGCCTCTAAAGTATCTGATGGTAAGGTTTTATAAATATCTAAATCTGGTGAATTGGCTAATTCCGGATTATTAAACCTTATAGCTATCTGGTGAACCCCTTCTCCAATATTAAACATCCTTTGTGCCGTAGAAAGATTTATAAAAGCAAAACCTTCATCTAACTCTTTCGGGCCAAATTGAACAATTCCTGATACCCTAAATAACTCTTGAATCATTTGATTAGTATTTATTTCTGAAGATGTTATGACAATTCTATCTCCAATACCTACTTCTAATTTTTCAGCAATAAGTCGTCCAAGTATCAACTCTCTATCAGAGCCCGTTAAATAATCGCCTTCAATTACTGCCGATTGTAATCTGCTGGTATTTAATTCTTTTTCTGCATCAACTCCATAAAGAATAACTCCATCTGAGTTGTAGCTCGAACCAATCATTGATGGCACTATTACTCTTGATGCGTATGTCTTTATCTCATCATCAGAATCTAATTTTGAAATAATGGATTTGGGATCACTTATATATAATTCTGGATCAAATTGATCTCTAAAGCCCGAATGATAAATTTGGGCTTCACCTTCTATAGTTTCAGTAATACCTTTAACCATTAACCCGGCCATTGAATTGATAATGCTATCAACTAAAATTATAACAACTAATGAGCTTGCAATTAAAGTACAGGTCAATACCGTTCTACGGATATTCCTGAATATATTTCTCCATGCCTGTCTAATCATTAACATTTAATTGATATCCATTGCATTTTTAGGTGTCATTCTGGCTGCACGAAAACCTGGAGGAAGACTTACTAAGAAAGAAGCTATAAAGACAATAATCATAGGTTTTAAAAATACATTTAATGAAAATTCTCCCCTCATATGCTGAAACATTACACCGCCCATATCAATAGGTTCAGAAAGTAAAAACCCAGTGTTAGCAAACCAGTAGATCATAGGAATAACTATAATAAGAGAAAGAGAAATACTTAAAAAGGTAAGAAACATGGATTCAAGATTTATGAGCAGTATTAATTTTGAAGGTCTACAACCTATTGCCCGAATTACACCAAATTCCTTTGTTCTTTCCAGTACTGACATTAAAATAGTATTTAATACCCCCACAAAAACAAGGAACACAATTAATATAAGGACAAAATTATTTCCCTTCTTATCTGCCTGCATTGTTTGATAAAAAGTAGTTTCAATTCTTTGCCAAGGCGCCACATCTAAATTGGAAAGTGTTTCTTGTAATTCACCCGCAATCTCTAAGTTTCTCTTTGGTTTATTGACTAAGAGAGCATATTGATGAACCTCATCGGATAAGGATAAAAAACTTTGTGATGCAATTAAAGGCAAGTAAACGGTCATTCTATCAAAAGAATTTTCATTTCCAACAATTGAACTTATTATAAAAATATCGTTGGCAATTGAACCTTCTGCTCCTTGGCCAATTAAAATTAGTTCATCACCAATATCAATTTTCAATGATTTAGCAATAGAGGTACCAATCATAGCCTTGTAATAGCCATCAGTATTTGGAATACTGTCAAAATAATCTCCAATAAAGATTTTCTCTTTAATTCTAGTTACATCTGATTCAAGATTTGGATCAATTCCAAGAACCTTTACAGGCGTAGACTTCTCTTTTCCATATGCTAGGGCCATGGATAGAACTCTTGGTGTAAAACTTATAATTTGGGATTCATTATGAAATAACTCTTCTAATTCTTTTCTGTTATCTATAGTTAAATATGTCTTTGGTTTTTCTCTATAACTTTTACGATGTATTTGTATGTGCCCTACGCTGTCTTTTGTAAATATATCAATAACATTGCCGTAACTACCTTCAACAAGAGAAACACTTAAAACAAATACAATATAACCGCCACCAATTGATAATCCTGTAAGTATTGTTCTTCTGTATTGACGAAAAAGATTCCTAAAAGCCATACGCAGTATAAGCACTAAAATCTCCTTTTAAGATATCTAAGCGTAAACATATCCTCAGAAATATCATCAGGATCAAACGACACTGAATCATATATTATTATTGTTTTATGACCAACTTTGTTTAAAGGAACCATAACAAGTTTTGATGGTAATAATTTTCCATCAAAAATTTTAGACTCTATAAAATCCAATTGACGAACAGCAATACCTTTTTCATCATAAAATATCTGCTTTGTAGGTAATAATGGGTTTTTCAATACATGATATTGAATTTTTCCCCAAACAGTAACAGTCGATGCTCTCGGAATTAGAGTTATTATGTACTTATCATCCTTCTCTGATAACGAAAGATCATACTCTTCTGAAAGATTAGTTTGTTTTACAAGGTCATCATTCGTAAAATCACTTCCCATCCAAGAACTCATCATCATTGAAGGTGGGACCTTAATAACACGATCAATTTTTGGAAGAAAGTTCCACATTTCTTTAAATCGCATCAAGGTTGCAATGCCTTTGTCTTTCTTTGGTGATAAAATTCTAAAATTTGCAAGATCATCACCTAGGGTTACACCTTCTAAAGAGAGAGATCTTTCATAGTCATCTGTTTGGATTATCATTGTCATCTTTACTCTGCTGGAATTTCCTTGGTAAAGCTTTTCAACTTCATCAATGATAGATTGAGCAGATTGAGATAATAAATTTGCAGGCAATAAAATACTTAGACTTAATATTGTGTAAAATAATTTTAAATGTAGTTTCATTTCTTTTCTTATTGCTAAGTAATAATAATATAACTTAATTCATTTCTTTTAATAATAATTTTTATTTATCCCCCAAAATATGCTCTAAATTATATCTATACAAAAAAACTTTGGGGAAGGTTATGACACAATTAAAAATTGATCCTCACGCTAGTTGGAAGCCGCTGAGAGAACACGCAGAAACTTTATCAAATACAAGACAAAAACAACTTGTTAATGAAGTTGCTAATCATATGGAGGCAGAAATTAAAGGTCAGTTAGAACCATTAATGGCAACTCTTACTGCTGAACCAGTTTACCATTTTTGGCGCGTAAGCGATGTAAATATGGTCCTTAATGGTTATGAAGAAGTATCAAATTTTTACAGCAATATGTTTTTAACAGGCGGTGAACAATTTGAAGTGGTGGTTGAAAAAATAATTGCCGATGATCAAGGTGTTATAACAGAAGGACAAGTAAAGCAGGCTTATTCTAAAGAAGCATTAAAAACGATGGGATTAACTTCTGAAAATCTTTCTGAATTAGAAGAACATGATTTATGGCTGACCAATACACAGCTCATAACAGTTTGGCCTGCAGATCCAGATGCAAAGCTAATAGGTGAAGATATCTATTTTGGAGAAGACCCTATGAAAACTCTTACGCCAATCAAAAGAGAAGAAATTCCAGATTATCATAAATTAGCTAATTCCTAGGGGAATCGAACCCCTAGGAACTTTCTAAATAAATAAACTCTAGGTTTAGCTAAAATCTATAATTTAACCTCACACCAAAATTTCTTCCTGGTAAAGGAACTTCATTTTTTACAAAAGAAGAATGATTTCTTGCAACTTCATCAAGAAGATTTTTACCAAATAATGATAAACTCATTTTATTTTGATTGTTAAGCTCAAAAGTCTTCCTTAAAGAGAAATCAAGCATTTCATAGGCTTCAGTCATTGTTTCGCCTTCGCTAATATCATTCTGCTTTTCAACATCTTTATAAGTAAGTCTTGCTTCAAGATTTTCTTCCGAATAAGAAACAGTTAAAATATTTCTCGCAGGTACAATTCTTGGAATATTATTTCCGTTTTTAAATTCTCCTGTAACTGAGTCTCTACCTAAAGATAAAGTAAGATTTCCTCTATCAAAGGCAAAAACTTGACTTATTTCAAACTCATAACCTTCAAGTTCGGCATCTTTTTGTAGATAATTTGCAAGGATAAGACCTCCATGATCCTCATGCTCTTCTTCATGATCCTCATGCTCTTCTTCAGTTTCATCTTTTAGATAGATATAATTATCTACTTCATTAGTGAAGATATTTGCCCTCAAAGAGAAATTATTTTTTCGATAAAAGACATTCAAATCAATATTGTTAGCAGTTTCAGATTTAAGGTTTGTATTGCCAACCTCAAATCTACCTGTAGCAAGATGTGCGCCATTCATAAACAATTCAACTGCTGAAGGAGCCCTTTCAACTCTTGCAAGTCCAAGACTGATAGTTAAATTATCATTGATTTCTCTTGAAAAATTTAATGCAAAACTTGTTTTACTAAAATCTTTATTAAAGTAATCAATTTCCTCTTCATGCTCATCCTCATCGTGATGTTCATCTTCGTCGTGATGCTC
>CEUA01177900.1_pt1 | contig 11002 bp, 11 predicted proteins | sample 361541 | NCBI WGS metagenome assembly CEUA01 (sample SAMEA2623079, study PRJEB7988) | marine metagenome | isolation source: saline water (ENVO:00002010), including
AGATTTAATTGAGAGCGCAATTCTTTCCAGCAAAATTTGTAAAACTTTAGGAGCAAAAAGTCCAAACGGGTTTGCCTACGAGATGTTTTTGGATGAAAAAGGAGAAAAAATTTCTAAATCTAAAGGAAACGGAATAACCATAGAGCAGTGGTTACGGTATGCTTCACCGGAAAGTTTGTCTCTATATATGTATCAAAATCCTAAAAGAGCCAAAAAATTATACTCAGATGTTGTTCCAAAGGCTGTGGACGAATATTTATCATCCATAGAAAAGTTTGGTGAACAAGATATGAAAAATAAATTGCTTAATCCCGCATGGCATATCCACAACGGCAATCCTCCAAAAGAAAAAACAGTTATGCCATTTTCAGTTTTGTTAAATTTGGTAGGCACAAGTAACGCAACCGACAAAGCTATGCTGTGGAAATTTATAAAAAAATATAAAAAAGATATAAAAGTTTCGGATCATCCCATCCTGGATAGTTTGTTGGAGTATGCTTTAAAATATTTTGAAGATATAGTTAAACCAAATAAAAAATATAGAAAACCCAACGAAAAAGAAAAAAAAGCTCTTAGAGATTTAGTTGCCAAATTAGAAGATTGCAAGAATGAAATGGACCCAGAAGCTATTCAAACAATAGTTTATTCGGTGGGCAAGGATAATGGATATGCAAAAAATTTGAGAGAATGGTTCAAAGCAATTTACGAAATAATTTTTGGAGATCAAAATGGTCCAAGAATGGGATTTTTTATAAGTTTTTTTGGCATAAAAGAAACAATTGAATTAATAAAAAAACAAATGAAATAAAAATGTTTTCTTTTTTAAAACCCTTGATTTTTGGTTTAGACCCAGAAGTTGCTCATGATTTAGCAATTAAATCTTTAAAATTAAACATTGTTCCAGAAAGTATTTTTAAAGTCGAAAATGAAGAAATGTTAGAAACTAATTTTTTGAAAAAAAAAATAAAAAATCCAATAGGCATGGCAGCAGGTTTTGATAAAAGTGCTGAGGTTTATAACTCTCTTTTTAAGCTTGGCTTCGGTTTTGTTGAAGTTGGAACTGTAACGCCAATAAAACAAACAGGAAATTCTAAGCCAAGAATTTTTAGACTTGAAGAAGATGAGGCTTTAATAAATAGGCTAGGTTTTAATAATGATGGTTTAGAAACAATATTAAAAAGACTCGAAAGTGGCCAGTTCGGCAAGGGAGATAATATTCTTGGAGTAAATATTGGCCCCAATTTTAATAGTAAATCTTTCGAATCAGATTTTTGTAAATCAGCCGAATCTCTTATGCAGTTATCTTTGGCAGATTATATTACGATTAATATTTCTTCACCCAATACTGAAAATTTAAGAGATTTTCATGATGAAAGCAAACTGGATTCTTTACTGGAGGCTATTAATAAATTGAAGAAAGAATTTGGAAGTTTTATGCCAATTTTTGTTAAAGTATCTCCAGATATAAAAGATTCTTCTGTTGAAAAAATTTCAGAAATAATTATTAATCAAAACGTACAAGGCGCAATACTAACCAACACAACTAGTATAAATCGATCATCATTAAAAAGTTCCAATAAAGATCAAACCGGAGGTCTATCTGGAAAGCCAATTAGAGATTTATCCAATAAAATGATAAAAAAATTTTATAAACAATTAAAAGGCAAGGCTTTTATAATTGGAGTGGGTGGCGTTGACTCCGGGAAAAGCGCTTTCGAAAAGATTACTGCAGGAGCAAACGCTGTTCAGCTTTATACAGGAATGATTTATAAGGGCCCAGGAATTGTCAAAGAAATCAAGAAAGATCTGATAGAAATTTTAAAGAATGAGAAAATTAAAAATATAAGCGAAGCTGTTGGGCTAAGATCAAAACACTAAGCTGATTTGATTTTTTCTTCTATGAATTTTGGAACAGCTTCTTCAGTACTTAAACCGTCTTCCTTATTATCACCACGAATTTGAAATGAATATAAGACATGCAGGCGACAATAGCTATATCCTTTGATAGGGGATCTTCCACAAAAATAAAAACTTTCTTCGTTCGGATGACCAATGGGCCACTTACATGTTTTTTCAGTTAATTCTTCTAAAGTTTTTGGGTTCTCAGGCTCGAAATTTTTATCTAATAAAATTGATTTGAATCTGCTTTTTATTGAAACTTTCTTATCGCCACTAGCTAGGCTTTTTCTTTCTTCTTTGGATTTTTTTACTTTTTGAAAGGCAGACTTTGTAGCAAGGTTTAATCTGTGAGCTTTTCCAATAACAGCATTTCTTGTTACACCACCAATAATTTGCGCAATTTCACTAGCAGTATTGCCTTTTCCCCAAAGTTTTTTAAGTTTTTCTTCTTTTTCTAAGTTCCAACTCATGAATGAACACTATATATAGTTTATCTTTCACACTAAACACTATATATAACATTATCAATACAATTTATTGTGTTTATTAACAGGTTATCAATAATCAACCTGCAGTTAATTTAATAGGTTCGTTAATCGGAATATATTTTGTTTTATGAAAGAGATTAAAAGAGATTACAAAGTAAGTATTAGAAAATTTGGTTATTTCAACTGGGTTGGATTCCTTACTTTATATCAAAAAGAGTGTTACCGATTTTTGATAGTGGCGATCCAAACTATAATTTCTCCGATTGTGACGTCTCTGCTCTTTTTAATGGTTTTGTCACTGGCAATTAGTAATGACAGAGGCGAAGTGTTGGGTGTTTCTTTTCTAAGTTTTTTGGCTCCAGGCTTAATAGCTATGCAGATAATCCAACAAGCTTTTGCACATTCCTCATCCAGCATTATGATCGGGAAGATCCAAGGAAATTTGGTAGAAATCCTTTATGCCCCACTTTCTGCAGGCGAGATTACTTTAGCTTTAATTTTAGCATCTTGCACGAGAGCTTTTGTGATTTGCACAACCTCAATTCTAGTTTTCAGCTTCTTTGTAGAATTGAATTTTTACAGCTTTTTTCACATTATAATATATGCTTTTTTTTCCTCTTTTATACTCGGGTCAATCGGAATAATAGTTGGGTTAGCCTCCACAAAATTTGACCACATGGCAAGCTATACAAACTTTCTGATCGTTCCATTAAGCTTCTTGTCGGGAACATTTTACACAATAGAGAGATTACCAGATTTTTTAAAACAGGTTAGTGAACTAAATCCATTTTTCTATATGATTGATGGATTTAGATATGGGTTTTTGGGCGTATCTGATGGGTCTTTAGTTTTTGGATATATTTTTCTTGTTTTGTTGAGTTTTTTAAGTTGGTTTTCCGCATATATTTTGTTTAAAAGAGGTTATAAAATAAAATCGTAATTAATCATGAGCTCTATTCTTGGTACATACGCTAGGAGAAATATTTCTTTTAAAGAAGGAAAAGGTTGTTATCTTTTCTCCGACAATGGTGAAAAATATTTAGATTTTGTTCAAGGAATTGCCGTTAATGTTTTAGGGCATTGCCACGAACATCTAGTGAAAACAATAAAAGAACAATCTTCAAGATTATGGCACGTCTCTAACGTTTTTGTTATTCCAGAACAAGAAAAACTAGCAAAAAAATTAACAGAAAATACCTTTGCAGATTTTGTTTGTTTTCAAAACTCTGGATCCGAAGCTACTGAAGCCAGCATCAAAATTGCCAGAAAATATTTTCATACAATTGGAAAACCAGAAAAGAATAGAATAATTACATTTGAAGGAGCTTTTCATGGGAGAACATTGGCAGCCTTATTTGCAGCAAATAATCCAAAACACACAGAAGGTTTTGGACCAAAAGTTGAAGGTTTTGATCAAGTACCTTTCGCTGATCATGAGGCAGTAAAAAAAGCCATAAATAAAAATACAGCAGCAATTATGATTGAAACGATCATGGGCGAAGGAGGTATTAAAGTTGTTCCAGATTTTTGTCTTAAAGGTTTGAGAGAAATATGTGATGAAAAAGAAATATTATTAATTTTAGATGAAGTGCAGTCTGGCATTGGAAGAACGGGAAATTTTTTTGCCTTCGAGTCTTCTGGTATATCTCCAGATATTGTGCCAATTGCAAAAGGAATAGGTGGAGGGTTTCCATTAGGAGCCTGTCTCGTCTCAAAAAAAGTTTCTGTTGGCATGACGCCTGGAACTCATGGGAGTACTTTCGGAGGAAATCCCTTGGCCATGTCCGTTGGCAATGCAGTTCTAGATGTTGTTTTAGAGAAGGATTTTTTAAAACAAGCAAGGGAAAAATCAAAATACTTTTATGATGGTTTGAGTAATTTAAAAAAAAATTATCCAAAAATAATTTCCGAAGTTAGAGGTGTGGGTTTTATGCTTGGTTTAAAATTGTTGCCAGATAGTAATGAATTTTTAGAGAGACTCATGGAGAATAAAATGCTTGCTGTTAAAGCTTCAGAAAATGTTATTAGATTGTTACCACCGCTCACTGTTCAGAAAAAAGAAATTGATGAAGCTTTAAATAAGTTAGAAAAAACTTGTCAAGGATAAGTAGTTGTGAAAAATTTTATTAATATTTCTGAAATTCCTAAGAATGAATTAAGAAAAATTTTGGATAGTGCTAAATTAAGAAAAGAAAAAAGAAAAAGTTTAGAAAAAAATGCTTTAGATCCTGATGTTCCTTTAGAAGGAAAAATTTTAGCAATGATATTTGAAAAGCCCTCGACAAGAACAAGAATATCTTTTGATATTGCTGTGAAACAGTTGGGTGGAAAATCTTTAACGCTTAATCCCGACGAAATTCATTATGGTAGCGGAGGCGAAAGTTTGCATGATACCGCTAAGGTTTTGTCACAATACGCAGATATTGTTATGATCAGAACTTACGAACATAAAAAAGTTGAACAATTTTCTAAATATCTTAACATTCCAATAATAAACGGACTCACTGATCTCAGCCATCCTTGCCAAATTATGTCTGATATAATGACATTTGAGGAAATGAAAGGACCAATAAATAATAAAAAAATTGCATGGGTAGGAGATGGCAACAACGTTCTTTATTCTTTGATTGAAGCTGCAGTTCAGTTTAATTTTAATCTATCGTTTGCGTGTCCCAAAGGTTTTGAACCAAATAAGAAAATTTTAAAATGGGCCAAAGATAAAAAGGGAAAAATTTTAGCTTTCACAGATCCCAAAGCTGCCGCAGATTCTGCAGATTTAATTATGACTGACAAATGGATATCCATGGGTAGCAAGATTGGGAAAAAAAATAAAAAAAATTTTTTTAAATCATTTCAGGTCAATAATAAAATTATGAAATTAACTAAAAAAGATTCAATTTTTATGCATTGTCTTCCAGCTAATAGAGGCGAAGAAGTTACAGATGACGTATTGGACGGAAAACAATCAGCGGTATGGCTACAAGCTCTTAATAGAATTCATGTTCAAAAAAGTATAATTGAGTGGTGTCTTACTTGATCGAGAGGGGTTGATCAGATTGACTATTCATATAAAGAATAAGTGAGGCTCTATCCTTTTCATTTTTTAAACCCGCAAAAGCCATTTTAGTTCCCGGAATCCATTCTTTAGGTTTAATTAAGAAACCATTCATTTCTTCGAAAGACCATTTCTTACCGTATGCAATTAAAGATTTTGAATATTTATACTCAGCTACTGTTCCAACTTGTCTGCCTATTACTCCCCAAAGCGCAGGACCAATTTTATTTTTGCCACCCCTAGATATGCTGTGGCATGAGGCACATTTTTTAAAAACTTTTTCTCCTTCGGATGCATTCGCGCTGGCCAACAGAGCCATTATGTCACCAGATTTATCTGATGAAGCCGAATCTCCGCTTTCCTCAGTTTGAGATGCAACTGTAATTTGATAAGCAGATTTTTCTGGTTTTTCTACTTCGTAGATAGTATCTGCAACTTTATTTATGCCCACTATTAGAATTACCGCTAAAGCAATAGATACGATTATTTTAGTCATTTTAAAAAGTTTTTAAATTTAGTACAAATTAATCCATATTTATATCAAACTTCTAATCAAAAGATGATATTTATTAGAATAATTTTGCGACTGTTAGACGCATAATATAATTTATTATGAAAAATACCGCTGTAATAATTCCAAGTCGATTAGATGCCAAAAGACTTCCAAAAAAACCTCTGACATTGATCAACGGTATTCCCATGATTGTTCATGTCTTAAACCGAGCAAAAGCTGCAAACGTAGGACAAGTTTTTGTTGCCACACCAGACTTAGAAATAGCCGAGATTGTAAAAAAAGGTGGCGGAGATGCTATTTTAACCGAAAAAAAACATATGACCGGCAGTGATAGAGTTTTTGAGGCCTTTAATAAATTACAAAACAAAACTATAGAATTTGTTATTAACCTACAGGGCGACATGCCAAACATTAATCCAGATCATATAAAAAGAATTGATGAATTTATGAAAATGAAGAATTGTGATTTGGGTACTTTGGCTTCCAATGTATCAGAATCAGAAATTGAAAACATTAATGTTGTTAAATTAGAAACGAAAGAACAACTATCAGAAGGAAAATTTCTTCCAGTTAAAAATTTTTCTAGAAAAATCGAAAAAAAAACAGGATCATTTTTTTATTATCATATAGGAATTTATGGATTCACCAGAAATTCTTTGAGTAGATTTATCAATTTAAAGCAATCTAAAAATGAGATCGAAAGAAATTTGGAGCAAATGAGAGCTATAGACAATGGTTTTTTAATCAGAACAGGATTTGTTGACAACACACCTATTGGCGTTGATACTGAGGCAGATTTTTTACAAGTCACAAAACAGATGAAAAAATGAAAAAAAAAGATAAAATTGGTTTTCAAGGAGAGCTAGGAGCTTATTCTCACCTAGCAGCGTTAGAGCTTTTCCCAAAAGCCGAAATAAAAGCTTGCAAAACTTTTGATGAAACTTTTCGTCTTGCGGCCGAAGATGATAATTTCAGTATCATTGTTCCAATTGAAAACTCTTTAGCAGGGCGAGTGGCAGATATTCACTATTTACTTCCAAAGTACAAACTTCAAATACACTCAGAGTTTTTTCTTGAAGTGGAACACAACTTGTTGGCTTGTAATGGAGCTAGCATAGAAAAAATTAAAAGCGTAAGAAGTCATGCGCAGGCCATCAGCCAATGTCAAAAAATAATTCAAAAATATAATTTTTCACCGATTATAGCAGCAGATACAGCTGGTTCAGCCAAATACTTATCTTTAAATAAAAGCAAAACCGAAGCAGCAATCGCCTCCAAGCTTTCCGGCAAAATATACGGATTACAGATTTTAAAAAATAACATTGAAGACGAATCGGGAAACGTGACTCGTTTTTTAATTATGGCTAAAGAAAAAGTTCAACCAGAATACAAAAGTGGCAGAAAATATATTACAAGTTGTATTTTTAGACTCAAAAGTATTCCTTCTGCTCTCTACAAATGTTTGGGCGGCTTTGCAACAAACCAAATTAACTTAACTAAATTGGAGAGTTTTTCTGTGAAAAATAGTTTTGAACAGGTAAATTTTTATCTCGATTTCGAAGGACATCTGGAAAATGATAATGTTAAAAAGGCCTTAGAGGAGCTAGGGTTTCACACAGAAATGTTAGAAATTCTGGGCGTTTATGAAGCTCATAAATTTAGAAATATATAAAATTTTTAAATTAATTTTTGAGACTTATTCTTTAATATTGATATAATACTTTAGGAGGCTAACAATAGGTGAGTGTTTCGCAAATCCGGTCAGGTCTGAAAAGAAGCAGCCGCAACGAAAACATATCAGGTTATTATTAGTCTCCTAAAAGCTACACAATGAAAAAAAGCAACAATCTTTTATTTGCACTGAAGTATAGGCCCAAGTCTTTTAAAGAACTATTTGGTCAAGAGGTGATGGTTGAAACAATCTCTAACTCAATTAGTTCTGGCAAAATTCCAAATGCATATTTATTAACGGGCATCAGGGGAGTGGGAAAAACTACAACTGCTAGAATTATTGCAAAAGCTTTAAATTGTTCTAAAGGTTTTAAGGAAGGAAAAATTTGTGAAGAAGAAGAATACTGTCATCATTGCAAAGAAATTTCTCAATCAAATCATATTGATGTTTTGGAAATGGACGCTGCATCAAAGACCGGAATTGATGATGTAAGAGAGTTAATAGATTCATCAAAATATAAACCAAATTCTGCTAAATTTAAAATTTTTATCATCGACGAAGTTCATATGTTGTCAAAGCAAGCTTTTAATGGATTATTAAAAACTTTAGAAGAGCCACCCTCTTATCTGAAATTTATTTTTGCAACAACAGAAGTTAACAAGATTCCGTTAACTGTTATCTCAAGATGTCAAAGGTTTGACTTGAAAAGAGTTTCTCTAGACTTAATAGAAAAAAACTTAATCGAAATTTGCTCTAAAGAAGGGAGAAAAATTTCAAAAGAAGCTGCAAAATTAATTGCTCAATCATCGGAAGGATCAGTAAGAGATTCTCTTTCGTTACTAGAAAAAATTTTAAATAGCTCAGCCGATCATGCAAAGATATTAAGTGAAAAAGATATTCAAATTATTTTAGGATTTTCTGACAAATCTGAAATAATTGATATTTTAAAAAGTGTAATTGATGGATCAGAAAAACTTGCTATACAAAAAATAAAAAAACTTTTTGAAGAAGGAATTGAACCAAAGTCAATTTTAAACGATTTTCTTGAGGTTTTGTACATTGTCAATAATATCAAAAGCCTGCAAGCTACAGCTTCAGATTTAAATATATCAGAAACAAATTATAAAAATGCCCTATCTCTGTCTGAGAATATTAACCTCACAACTTTAATGGTTTATTGGCAGATAGTATTAAGGGAACTTGATGATATAAAAATAGTTTCCAATCAATTCATGTCAGTCGAAATGCTGATTTTCAAATTCTTACATATTAAAACATTGCCAAATTATGAAGAGTTATTAAAATTAGGGCGTGAGGCCACAACTCATTCCTCGGAAGATTCTATTCCTCAAAAAATTAATATAAGTCGCGCAAAAAATATAGAGGATAAAAGAACCACATCTGATCAAATAAAAAATATATCTCAAAAAAAACCAGAAATTGAAAAAAAAATTTTAAGTCAAAACAGCAATCAGGAATTTTATTCCGAAATAAAAAATTTTGAAGATTTGGTAAAAGTTGCCAGCGAAAAAAGAGATATAGAATTAAAACATGATTTGGTGCACAATGTAAGCTTAATTAATTTTTCAGTTGGTCAAATCGATATAAGTCTTAATGATCGTTTAAACAAAAACTTCATTAGAAATTTATCTGAAAAACTTTATAAATGGACTGGGAAAAGATGGATTATTACTATAGCCAAAAAACTTGGAGATAAAACTATTAGCGAGAAGATGGAAATAGAAAAAAGAAGTCTAATTGAAAATTTTAAAAAAACAAATTCTTATGAAAATTTTATAAAATTATTTCCTGATGCAAAGTTAATAGACATTATTAAAAAGGACTAGAGCATGAATGATTTTACAAAAATGTTTTCTCAAGCTAAAAAAATTCAAGAAAAAATTAAAGACGCTCAGGAAAATATAAAAAAAATTGAAGTAGAAGGAATTTCCGGAGGAAAACTTGTGACCCTGACGCTAAATGGAGATGGAGAATTAAAAAAAATTTTTTTTGATCCAAGTTTAATGAAAGAAAAAAAGGAAATTATTGAAGATCTGGTTTTAGCAGCCCACAATGATGCTAAATCTAAGTTAAAAAAGAAAACCTCTGATGCGATTTTAGATGTAACCGGAGGAATGCAGTTACCGGAAGGATTTAAGTTTCCATTTTAAACTTTATGAGCAATAATACTGAAGAAATTAATCAATTAATAAAACTTTTCTCAAAACTTCCTGGACTTGGCAGCAAATCTGCAAAAAGAATTGTTTTAAAACTTATAAATAATAAAGAAGGTCTAGTTAAGCCTCTAGCAAATAATTTGTTGCAAATTTATAAAAATGTTGTTCGTTGTAATATTTGTGGAAATATAAAATCTTTAAATTCCAAATGTTCGTGTTCCAGTAAAAAGCAAAATCAGATTTGTGTTGTTGAAAATATAGCAGATATGTGGGTCATAGAGAGTACTGGTTTATTTCAGGGTTACTATCATATACTTGGTGGAACAATAGCGTCCAATGGTAAAAGTGATAGTCAAAATTTATTAATTAATTCTCTTGTTGAGAGAGTAAAAAAAAATTCCATTAGTGAAGTAATTTTGGCAACCTCAGCAACAGTTGAGGGTCAAACAACAGCGTTTTATATAGCCAATCTTTTAAAAGATTTTAATATTAAAATTTCCAAATTGGCACAAGGATTACCGGTCGGTGGAGAGATCGAGTTTTTAGATGATGGAACTTTGTTTTCTGCTTTTAAAAACAGAAATTCTATAGCTACTGATTAGCTTTTTTTTCTAAACGTTTATGATGAAGAATTGGCTCAGTGTATCCAGATGGTTGCTCTCTACCTTTAAACACAAGATCACAGGCAGCTTTAAAAGCTATAGACTTTTCATATTCATCAGACATACGTTTATAAGACCTGTATCCTTTTAAAGCTGGATCTTTGATATTTTGTTTATCTACAATTGCTGCCATTTTTTTCATAGATTCTAAGACTTGTTCTTTGCTACAAATTCCATGGTGAAGCCAGTTGGCAATGTGTTGTGATGAAATTCTTAAAGTTGCTCTGTCTTCCATTAGTCCAACATTATTAATGTCCGGAACTTTTGAGCAACCCACTCCTTGATCTATCCATCTGACCACATAACCTAAAATACTTTGCGCATTATTTTCTAACTCTCTATTGATTTCTTCTAGAGACCAATTAGGCCTGTCCGCAGTTGGAATTGTTAGTATGTCAGAAATTTTTGCAGCAGTTCTATTTTTTAATTCTTTCTGTTTAGCAAAGACGTCTACCTGATGATAATGTAGGGCATGAAGCGTAGCTGCTGTTGGCGATGGAACCCAAGCACAATTAGCTCCAGATTTAGGATGATT
>CEUA01057544.1_pt1 | contig 11000 bp, 18 predicted proteins | sample 361541 | NCBI WGS metagenome assembly CEUA01 (sample SAMEA2623079, study PRJEB7988) | marine metagenome | isolation source: saline water (ENVO:00002010), including
TAGGCCGAGTTATAGGGCGTAGAGGAAAGGTAATCCACGAATTACAACGTCGTCTTCAAGAGGATTTCAATCTTCATGATCCACAACTAGAAGTCGATGAGATAGAGGAATCAAGATTAAATGCACAAGTGATGGCAAGTCGATTAGCCAGTTCTTTGGAGAGAGGATGGTTCTTCCGTCGCGCAGGCCATAGTACTGCTCAGAATATTATGGATGCAGGTGCTAGAGGTTGCTTAGTCATACTTAGTGGTAAAATTACTGGAGCGAGGCATAGGGTTGAGAAGTTCCAACAAGGTCATATAAAATTCTGTGGTGAAACAGCATTAGAGTTTATGGATACAGGTTTTTCAACAGCGGTAAAGAAGTTAGGAACAATAGGCTGTACTGTTAAGATAATGAGAAAAGGAATCAAACTTCCACATGAAGTTACGGTATTAGAACGTCATGAGGCTGGTTTACCTGCTTTAGAACAGATAGCAATGATAAAACCTGAGCAAGATGTAGACTTCTCAGATACAGATAATTCAAAGGAGGAAGAATGAGAAATGTCACATGTTAAATCTAGAGATATAGATTCTATGAATTTAGAACAACGTGAACGTCGACTTCTCGAACTCAAGGAAGAATTACTACAATTACGTTCGCAGCAAGCACTAGGAGGTTCTTCAGCTGACGCAGGTGCTTACAAACAAACTCGTAGGTCTATAGCCCGCCTAATCACAAAAATGAACCAGGGGTCAAAGGAGTAGGAATAAATGGCGGGTATATGTAATCTATGTGGATTGCCGGATGAATTATGTATATGTCAGGAAATAGCTAAAGAACAACAAAAAGCAATAATATCAGTAGTTAAAAGGAGATATGGAAAAATGGTTACTATGATAGAAGGAATAGATGATACCGCTATCGATATTAATCAACTCGCAAAGATACTGAAAAGTGCATGTGCAAGTGGCGGTACAGTTAAGGATCGTACCATCGAATTACAAGGAGATCATAAAAAAAGAGCCTCCAAAGTTCTTGAACAAAATGGATACAGAGTGGAGGTTCGTTAAATGACAGATACTATTAACATGCCTTGGATTTCTCGTATTTTACATGTTACTAATTCATCAGATCCGACTCTGGAGGGAATAAGTGGATTAATTTTGAATGAAACAAAAAAGACAATATTAATCGAATCCGAAGGAAAGGATTTGTTATTGGCTAAGAATATTATTCAATTTACACTTGATGATGATGATGATGAGATAGATGGTAAATTGGTATCCCAACGTCCTGAGGATCGAATTAATAAGAAATATAGGAGGAACTAAGATGAGAGATATTGGAGTAGACGTAAACTCTCCTAAAGGAGAATGGGATGGAAATATGAATTGTCCTTTCTATGGGGACCTAAGAGTAAGGGGCCAAATAATCGAAGGAATTGTTTCTACATCCTCAATGACTGATGCAATAGTTGTTGAGAGGAGAATGGAGAGATACATGAAGAAGTATGAGAGGTATGAAAAACGTACTCGTCGCTACTCTGCGCATTTACCTTCATGCATTGGTCAAGTTAATCCAGGAGATAAAGTACGTATCATGGAGTGTAGACCATTATCCAAGACTATCAAATTCTGTGTTATTGATTTGGAGGAGAGTAAATGAAAGGAATAGCAGGAAAGGTAACTGCTGGCTTGCCAACTCAGGCTAAGTTAGACTGTGCAGATAATACTGGGGCAAAAATTGTCCAAGTAATAAACGTACCAAAAAAGGGAGGCGTAGCAAGCAGATATCCTGCAGCAGGTGTTGGCGATATGATACGTGTCACTGTTCGCAGAGGAACTCCTGAAACACGAAGACAGATATTCACAGCAGTTATTATTAGACAAACAAGGCCATTCAGAAGAGTTGATGGGTCATGGGTAAGATTTGAAGATAATGCATGTGTATTAACTAATGAGAGAGGAGATATCCAAGGTTCAGATATCAAAGGGCCAGTAAGTCGAGAAGCTGCTGAAAGGTGGCCAAGAATTGCTGCAACAGCAAAGCAAATTGTATGAGGTGTAAATGTATGGTAAGTAAAAAACCCGGAAAACAACGCCAGGAGCAGAGAAAATCTCCACTTCACATTAAGCGTAAAAGAATGAGGGCGAGATTAGTTTCAGACGACCCTGATCTCATGTATGTCCGTACAGTTACTGTCCGTGTAGGCGATGAAGTAGAGGTTTTAAGAGGAGATTTCAGTCATCCAAATAGCGTAAAGAGCGAATCAAGGGGTAAAAGACTTGGCCAAACTAGAGGTAGAGCCGGAGTCAAGTCTAAAGTAGTGGGTATAGATTCTAAAAATGACCGTATCTTCATAGAAGGACTTACTCAAAATACTGCAGATGGAAAGGAAGAAGCAGTACCCATACGCCCTTCTAACATAATAGTTACAAAATTGTATGAAGGCGATCAATTAAGGATCAAAAGAATTACAGAAAGATCATCCACAGGAGGTTCAGTAGAATGAGTAGTAGTCACATAAAGAGACTAATGATGCCTAGAAGTTGGCCTTTACCAAGGAAAACAAGTATATGGGTGCAAAAACCAAATCCTTGCGGTCACAGTTTAGAAAATTGTATGCCCATGACTTTGATTCTTCGAGATGTAATGGGCTTTGCTCATACCAAAAGAGAAGCAAAAAAGATACTACACTCAAGGAAAATTATGGTTGATGGAAAAATAGAAACTGACCCTGGAAGAGGAGTTGGATTGATGGATGTCCTAACTATAGGGGATGATAATTATAGATGTGTTTTAGATACCAATGGAAAACTTAGATACAGGCCAATAAGTAAAAAAGATGCTGGAACAAAAATATGTAGAGTAACTGGTAAAAATACAGTAAAGGGAGGCATTACTCAATTACATTTACACGATGGCCGTAATATATTATTAAAATCTGATTCTGGATATAGCACTGGTGATTCGATAGTCATATCTCTGCCGGATCAGCAGATCAAAAATCATCTCCCAATCAATGAAGGTGCATTGGCTTATCTTACTGGAGGAAGTCATATTGGAGAAACTGCTAAGGTTCGTGAAACAATAGTTAAACGTTCTTCTAAAGCAAATGAGACATTATTTGATGATTTTGGCACAGTTTCTGAGTATGTATTCATTATTGGAAAAGAAAAAGACCTTCCACTGGAGGTTGAATAATGACACAATCTACAAATCCAATGCAAAAGCCACGTGCAACTAAGGTTACTGTAAATATAGGTGTAGGAGAGGCCGGACAAAGATTGCAATTAGCTGAACAAGTATTGGAAATTCTTACGGGGCTTAAACCAGTAAGAACTCTTTCTACTCAGACAAATAGGGACTTAGGTACAAGAGAAGGTGCCCCAATTGGTTGTAAAGTAACTATTAGAGGAGAAGAAAAGATAGACTCTTTCTTGAAGGATGCTTTTTGGGTCAGAGAAAATACTTTACCGTCGTATAATTTTGATAATCAAGGAAATTTATCATTTGGAGTATCTGACTATACAGACTTCCCTAACCAAAAGTATGATCCAGAGATTGGTATTTTCGGAATGGATATAAATGTATTATTGGAAAGACCAGGTCATCGTATTAAACACCGACGTAGACGCAGTTCTAAAGTTTCAACAAAACATCGCGTTTACCGTGAAGAATCAAAAATATGGTTCCAAGAGCGATATGGCATAAATATAGTTGAGGAGTGATTGAATATGGCAAGAGATCATGGAGAAGTAATAGGTAGAACAACTGGATGCCGTCGTTGTGGCCGAAGAAGAGGCCTAATACGTAGGCACGGACTACATCTTTGCCGCCAATGTTTCCGCGATGTAGCCATAAATATAGGATTTAAGAAATATTCATGAGGTGATAAAAAGATGCAATTTGACCCCCTAAGTGACGCTTTTACACGTATATACAATGCAGAGCAAGCAGGACACTATGAAGTGTCTGTGAAACCAGCTAGCAAACTTCTAGGCAGTATGTTATCTATTATGCAAACATCTGGATATATAGGAGAGTATGAGAAAATAGAAAATGGCCGAGGAGGCGGTTTTAGAATAGAACTAATTGGTGCAATAAATAGATGTGGAGTAATCAAACCAAGATATTCTGTACAACGTCTTGATTATGATAAATGGGAATCTCGATATCTCCCTGCACGCGATTTCGGACTTCTAATTCTGACAACCAATCAAGGAATAATGAATCATTATGATGCAAAGAAGGAGAGAGTAGGCGGCCGTCTACTTGCGTATATTTTCTAGGAGGAGGTGAAGTAATGGTAAAAGTAGATCACATAGCACATAATATGGAACTCCCTGAAGGAGTTACTGCAACGATTTCCGGAACAGTCTTAACTGTCACAAAAGGTAATAATTCAATACAAAGAGACTTTATCCATCCGAAGATAGAAGTCAGATCCTCTGATGGCAAAATTACAGTGTTCTGTAATTTACCTCGTAGAGTCGAGAAAGCATTATCAGGTACTTGGGCTGCACATATTTCCAACATGATTTTTGGCGTCGACTCAGGTTTTGAATATCACTTAAAAGCAGTATACAGTCATTTCCCTATGACTCTCAAAGTTCAGGGAGATAAAATGACTGTTACGAATTTATTCGGAGAAAAGGTACCCAGGATAGCAAAGTTACCATGGTCGCCCGCTGAAGTTGAAGTCAAAGTAATGAATAAGACTGATGTTATTGTAAAAGGTATAGACAAAGAAAAAGTAGGTCAAACAGCGGCAAATATAGAACGTTCATGTAAAATTAGAAATAGAGATAGAAGGGTTTTCCAGGATGGAATATACATAACTTCGAAGGGTGCATAAAGGAGGAATATAGATGGAATATGATAAAATGACCGTTGCACAATTGAAGGATTTACTTCGTGAAAATGATATGCCAGTTTCAGGTAAAAAATCAGAACTAATAGATCGTTTATCTTCAATATCTTCTGAAAATGAACCATCAACTGAAGAGATATCTGATGAAATAGTCATTACAGAAGAAACTCCAGATGATAATGAATCAGATTCTGAAGAATTTTTCGAAGAGGATGATGATGATTTCTACGAGGACTTTGGCGGGATACATACTGCTAGACAAAAACCTATTCTGGATGAAGAGACAAAAGCTATGCTCAAGTTCAGAGCTGCCCAGAAAAAGAAACAACCAGCATTCCGCCGACAAGAGTGGTTTAGATACAAAAGACTATCACATTCAGGTTGGAGAAAGCCAAAAGGTTACCAATCGAAGCAAAGATTGAATATGAAATATCGTACACCGATGGCAAGAATAGGTTTTGGCAAGATAGCTTCCGTAAGGGGACTTCATTCTTCCGGTTTTGAAGAAGTTCTGATACATAAGATAGAAGATCTAGAATCAATAAACCCAGAAAAACAAGCCATTAGAATAGGCTCTTCTGTAGGTAATAGAAAGCGTTTATCGATACACGATCGTGCTGACGATTTAGGCCTAAGGATACTTAATCGCCGTCAAATTGACCGTAGGGGTGATTTACAATGATGATAACTAATCAAAAAAGAATGGCTGCACAAATTCTTTCGAAAAAAGAGGGCCGTGAGGTCGGAATACATAGAGTATGGATACATCCTGATTATTTGGAAGAGGTCACTAGCGCCGTACAAAAAGATGACGTCCGACAATTAATAGAAGAAGGTATAATTAAAGCTAAACCAATCATTGGCATTAGTCGTTCTAGGGCTCGTAAAGCAGCCATACAGAAATCTAAAGGACGCCGTAAGGGGCATGGCTCTAGGAAAGGTACTTTTAATGCTAGAGCACCTAAAAAAGAACGTTGGATGCGTATTATTAGATCTCAACGCAGATTACTCAAGGAATTTAGAAATGATGAAACACTCACTCCTTCTAAATATAGGTATTATTACCGTAAGGCCAAAGGTGGCTCTTATCGATCTGTTGCAGATATGAAGAGAAATATGGAAATAGATGGAATCTCACTCGGAGGTGAAAATTAATGGCAAATGGTAAGAATCAGAGACTACGCTTTAAAAGACGCCGCAATGGTCAAACAGACTATAGAAGGAGAATGAAATTACTTCGAGGTGGAAATCTTAGGGCTGTTGTTAGAGTATCCAATACTCAAGTAATTTGCCAGTTAGTTGAATTTGGAATGGAGGGTGACAAGATATTCGATTCTATTTCAGGCCAAACACTTGTTGATAATTATAAATGGCCTAGTGATGCCTCTAGAAAATCCATTCCTGCCTCTTACTTAGCAGGTTTCGCACTTGGCAAGAGGGCGATTGATGCTGGCCACAAAGAAGCAATATTGGACATCGGTCTTGCTGCTTCATCTACAGGGAATAGGGCATTTGCAGCACTAAAAGGTATGATTGATGCTGGACTAGAATTACCATATGGAGAATCAGTACTCCCTAGTGAAGATAGAATAAATGGGGCGCATATCAATGAAAATCTTGCTAAATCAGTAGCAACTTCAAAGAAAGCAATAGAGGGGGCCAAGAAATGAGTGAAGAAAATGAGTCTTCTGAAGAAGAAAAAGTAACATTAGCACCAGGTTTGGAAATGGCTTTGTATCCTTCAGAATCTGAAGAACCTGTAAGACGTAGAGGCCCAGATCCATTGGCTGGACTTAGAATGTGGGAGCCTAGAACCAGACTTGGAAGGATGGTTAGGGAAGGAAAAATCCTAACCTACGAGGAAGCATTGGAAACTGGATTTCCAATCAGAGAAGTCGAAGTAGTTGACGCTTTACTCCCAGATCTTACTGATGATGTATTAGGAGTCAATATGATTCAAAGAATGACTGATTCTGGGCGCCGTGTTAGATTTAACGTGTTGTGTGTTGTTGGCAATAGCGACGGATATGTCGGTTTAGCAGTTTGTAAAGGAAAAGAAGTTTCTAGTACGATAAAGAAGGCCATAGATAGTGCAAAATTAAACCTCATACCTGTGATGAGAGGAAATGGTTCATGGGAGTCATCCGAAGGACCTGGAAACAGTGTACCATTCAAAGTTACAGGAAGATCGGGATCTACTAGGATAACTCTCTTGCCTGCTCCTTCTGGTAAAGGTTTAGTTATAGGAGATTATGGAAGGCGCGTTCTTACTTTGGCAGGAATAACTGATGTTTGGTCTCGATCCAAGGGCCAAACACGTTCCACTATTAATTTTGCAAAGGCAACATATAATGCTTTAGTGGAATTAAATAAAACGCGAATCCATGATTCTGATCGTAACCGTTTGCACATGAAGTCAGGGAGGGAAATTTAATGGTTTTTCTAGTAATTAGGGCACGCAGCGACCGTGGAGTAACTGTCAAGATAAGAGATACTATGGCGATGTTAAACTTAACTCGTGTTAACCATGCCACTATTCTTCCAGATGCTCCTTCATATACTGGAATGCTCAATAAAGCTAAAGACTATATTACATGGGGAGAAGTTGATTCAGAGGTAATAACTAATTTACTCAAAGAAAGAGGTAGAATGGTTGGAGATAAACCTGTTAATGACGCATCAATTAAGGAAAATAGTAAATATCCTTCTGTAGAAAAATTTGCAAAGGCTCTTTCTTCAGGCGAAGCAACTATGAAAGATGTCAATAATCTAAAACCAGTTCTACGCCTACATCCTCCAAGAGGATCAAAAGGTTGGGGTGGAATAAAGAGAAGCTATAATGTTGGTGGAGCATTAGGATTTCGCGGTGAAGCCATTGGAGATTTGGTCTCCAGAATGATGTGAGGTGTAATTATGGTATCAAGAACAAATAAATTTCGTGGAAGTAGATATCATGGCAGAGGTAAAAAATCTGGCCGTGGTGCAGGTAAGAGAGGAGGCAGAGGAAATGCTGGTATCAACAAGCATCGTCTATTAACTAGGCTAAAATACATGCCGAGACATTGGGGTATGCATGGATTCAATAGACACCCTAGTCTTAGGAAAGTGAATATTTCTATCAATTTACAAGAAGTACAAGATATTACAGAAGGAGATTCTGTCAACCTAGGAGAACTTGGTTACGACAAACTTCTAGGGAAAGGAAAAATAAATCGCCCAATAAATATCACTGTCGCAAAGGCAAGTGAACGTGCAGTATCAAAAGTTGAGGCCGCCGGTGGATCTGTCTCTATAGAAGATTAATTAAAATAAAGTTAGAATAAAGGAGGAATCATATGGTAAATCGTAGGCCAAATGTCATAGGTCTCGTAATCCTCTCTGCATTATACTGGGGGGCGCTTTATTATTGGCTCAGAGCTGATTTAAATTCTGATATAAGAGATGTACAAATAGACGCTCTAATCTTATTTTCTCTTTCAATTCCTTATGTTGCTTTTGTTATGTGGGGGGCCATGAGAGATCTACCTGAATCTATTGCTAATATACCTTATATAGGGAAATATATGAAAGTACAAATTTGGTCAGTAATACTAATTTCTTTTGCAATATGGGCATGGATAGATCCTAGTCTTGTTGGTTTTCTTTTCGTTGCAATAGCTCTACTTGGTTTACCAGTTGGGTTAGCCTTAGCATGTTTCCTTTACACTGGAGAGGGGGGAAGTAGATTATATGGCCTCAAAAGACTGGTAGATGTTTATCCAAGTATAACAAAACCAGAAGGTCATGTAAGATTTAATCAAAAACTTTGGACAACTACTTTAGTTTTAATAATCTATTTCACAATGACAAATGTAATGATTTACGGACTATCAGATTCTACTTTAGACATATTTTCCTCATTTAGATCCATAATGGCAGGAGCCTCAGGTTCAATAATGCATTTAGGAATTGGTCCAATAGTTACAGGTTCTATTATTATGCAATTATTCTCTGGTGCAAAGATAATCCAGTTGGATTTACAAGATTCTGCTGACAAACAATTGTATCAAGGTGTTCAGAAGATTTTAGTTTTAATCATGATTCCAATAGAGTCAATACCTCAAGTTTACGGATTTTTGGACCCTTCCGAAACAGTAATCCTAGATTATGGCGTAGGATGGGCTAATACATTGATAGTTTCCCAATTATTCATTGGTTCATTACTCGTTTTCCTCCTCGATGAATTGGTAAGTAAATGGGGTATAGGAAGTGGAATCTCTCTATTTATTGCTGCAGGTGTAGCTCAATCAACGTTTGTAGGAACTTTATCTCCTTTGCCAACTGTGGAAGGTACATCACTCTCTATAGAAAATCCTCCTTCCGGAACTCTCCCTATGATATTTTATGTACTAAGGACTGCGTCTAATCAGGATTTAGTTTCAGATAATGGTTTTGAACTCATGTTACTTAATCACGCCAATCCTATTGCTGCATTAATTTCTTCAATAATTGTATTCGTAGTTGTGGGTTATGCTGAATCGAGTAAATTGGAATTGCCCTTGACTCACGGTAAAGTCAGAGGGCATAGGGGCCAATATCCAATACGTCTAGTATACGCGAGTAACATTCCTGTAATTTTGATGGCTGCTTTATTGGCTAACTTGAACATGTTCACATTACTGTTTTGGAGCCATCCAGTACTATCTACTACTCCGATAATTGGTAGAAATGGTTGGGGTAGTAGAGCAGAATGGTTTGGAGCATACAAACCAGGAGCAACCACACCTCATGATGGATTCGCATGGTATGCTTCAATGGTAAATGGTGTTGGTGATTGGTTATTGCCCCTCCTTAATCAAACTGGAGACGTATATGGGCATAGTTTGCCACAAATAATGATACATGTATTTACATATGTGTTCTTCATGACTGCCGGTTCTACGGTTTTTGCTAAGTTTTGGATAGAAACAACAAATATGGGCGCTAAAGATGTTGCAAAACAAATTGAAAGAACAGGCATGCAGATCCCTGGATTCCGCAAGAATCCTGTAGTTCTAGAAAGAATCCTAGAGAGATACATTCCTCCTGTTACATTATTCTCTGGTGCGTTCGTAGGTCTTTTAGCAGCAGGTGCTGATCTTCTAGGTACTGTTGGTAATGCTACTGGTACTGGACTCCTTCTGGCAGTAGGTATTATTTTGAGGACGTATGAACAAATACAGAAAGAACAGGCAATGGAAATGCATCCTGTGTTACGAGAATTCTTTGGCGCAGATTAATTTTGTTATGCTTTAAAGATAGTTTTTTCTACATTATGTTCAATTATCAAAGTAATAATACAAATATCGCTATAAAATAAACATCTAAAACAACTAGTCATATTGATAAACTAAAGGCAGGTCGTCGGGCCGCTACGTTACACTGGCGTTGAAGATTGAGTACCTAGTACTATGATTTCTTCATTCAGGTTTAACGTGGCCGAGGAAGTGCGGCCACGAACTTAGTTCGTGGTTTAGGAGGTTAACCATAATTATGACTTGACCCCTGAAATAGGGGGTGCAAGACAAAGCAGATTATTTTCATTCAATTCAAAATGATGGTGATTCTGCGCCAATAACCAATAAGTGACAATTTTGTGACCATTAGAAAACACAAACTTCCGAAAGGATCAGTGATTTTGCTCACGCGAAATCCGGTTGATCCTGCCGGAGGCTACCGCTATTGGAGTTCGATTAAGCCATGCGAGTCCAGAGCTTTCGGAGCTCGGCGTACCGCTCAGTAACACGTGGGTAACCTAACCTATGCAGGGGAATAACCTCGGGAAACTGAGTATAATGCCCCATAGTCCACTACGCCTGGAACGGTGAGTGGATCAAAGCTCAGGCGGCATAGGATGGGCCTGCGGCGTATCAGGTCGTAGGGGGTGTAAAGTACCCTCTAGCCATCTACGCGTACGGGTGTTGGGAGACATAGCCCGGAGATGGATTCTGAGACACGAATCCAGACCCTACGGGGTGCAGCAGGCGCGAAAACTTGACAATGCGAGCAATCGTGATCAGGGAACTCCAAGTGGCTGGGGTAAGACCCAGTCTTTTCATAACTCTTCAAAGGTTGTAGAATAAGGGGTGGGTAAGGACGGTGCCAGCCGCCGCGGTAATACCGG
>CEUA01098722.1_pt1 | contig 10997 bp, 6 predicted proteins | sample 361541 | NCBI WGS metagenome assembly CEUA01 (sample SAMEA2623079, study PRJEB7988) | marine metagenome | isolation source: saline water (ENVO:00002010), including
ATTGTCTCTAAAATATTCTCCCATAGCACAACCAGTATAAGGAGCTAGAAATTGGAGTGGCGCAGCATCTGAAGCTGTAGCAGCAACTATAGTAGTATATTCCATTGCGCCAGCTTCTTCTAAAGTCTTCTCTATTTGTCTAACTGTAGATCTTTTTTGACCTATAGCCACATATACACAATATAACTTTTGCTTTTCATCATTTGATTCATTTATTTTTTTTTGATTAATTATTGTGTCAATTGCAACTGCTGTTTTTCCTGTTTGTCTATCTCCAATTATTAGTTCACGTTGCCCTCTACCAATTGGAACTAGACTATCAACAGATTTAAGCCCTGTTTGCATTGGTTCGTTCACAGATTTTCTTGGAATAATGCCTGGAGCTTTTATTTCAACTCTGTTTCTTTTAATTCCTTTGTCTAAAGCACCTTTACCATCAATTGGATTGCCTAATCCATCAACAACTCTTCCTAGCAATTCTTTTCCAACTGGAGTATCAACAATTGCACCTGTTCTCTTTACAGTATCTCCTTCTTTTATTGCTCTATCATCTCCAAAAATAACAACTCCAACATTTTCACTTTCTAAATTAAGCGCCATCCCTTTTGAACCATCTGAGAATTCTACCATTTCGCCAGCTTGAACATTATCAAGGCCATAAACTCTGGCAATACCATCTCCAACCGATAGAACCTGGCCCACTTCAGTAACTACTGCTTTATCTCCAAATTTTTTTATTTGTTCTTTTAATATTTTTGTAACTTCTGAGGGATTTATTTCCATTTATACTCCAATCATTTTATTTTGTATTTTTTGTAATCTTGTTCTTATGGAAGTATCAATCATCGTACTACCAATCTGTATTATCAGTCCTGCAATTAAATTTGGCTCGTGTTTGTACTTTAAATTTATTTTTGAGCTAGAATATTTCGTTAAATCATCTTTTATTTTATCTATTTCATCAGTTTTTAATTCTTTTGCGGTGGTCAATGTTGCGCTTACTTCGCCTCTTTTTTTTGAACATGTTTCAATAAAATCGTATAAAATTTTTTCTACAAAAAATAATCTTCTTTTAAGAACTAAAAAATTAAGAAATTTTATCAATAATTGATTTAAATTATAAATTTCAGAAATCTTTTTTACCAGGATATATAAATCTTCTCTTTTGTTTGTTGGATCTTTTATAATATCTGATAATTCCTTGCTTCCTGTAATTAATTTAATAAGAGATAAAGAATTATTTTCAATTTCTTCAGTATTTTTATTCTCTTCCGATAACTCGTACAAAGCTAAGGAGTATCTACCTACAGAAGTATCTGAAAAATTTTTGTTTTTACTCAATTTATTTCCCTTATTAATATTTGAAGATACGTAAAAATTTGAATTTAATTAACATATGAGTGGCTCACCTTCAAGTGAGACATTATGTATTTGCCTTGTTTTTTATGGGTTAATTGAAATTAATTGGATCAACATCAACCGTCAGTTTAATTCCTTTTGAAAACTTAAATTTCAAAATTAATCTAGCTAGTGAATTTTGAAGTTGTAAAGTTTTTTTTCCTCTAATGAGCAACCTAAATCTAAATTTTTTTTTTAATCTAAATATAGGTGCATTTACTGGACCTAAGACTTTTCCTTGAATAGAATTTTCAACAAAATTTTTAAACCTATATGCCTCTTTTTCTAAAACCTCTTCATTACTTCCTGTGATAATTAATGCAATAAATCTTTGAAATGGTGGTAGGTTGGAAAGTTCTCTAATTTTTAATTCTTTTTCTAAAAATTTTTCAGGATTTTTATTTGTTATATCAGCTATCATTTTTGTATTTACATTATAAGTCTGGTAATAAATTATTGCTGGTTTTCCTGATCTTCCTGCTCTACCGGCAAGCTGATGGTATAGTTGTAGATTTTTTTCAGAGCCTCTTAAGTCGTGTCCTTGTGAAGATAAATCAATATCAACAACAACAATACAGTTTAAGCTAGGAAAATGAAATCCTTTTGATATTAATTGTGTTCCAATTAAAATATTTATTTCATTGTTTGAAATTTTTTCCAATAAGTCAAAAGATTTTTTCTTATTCATTGTATCACTAGAAAAAATAAAACTATTTTTTTCTGGAAAAATTTTTTTAACTTCCTCAGCAACTCTTTCTACACCTGGTCCACTGAAGATAATTTCACATAGATCTTTATTCATACAAGTTCTTTGCAAATTAGTTTTATGACCACAATAGTGACATAACAAAATTTTTTTATTTTTATGGTAAACTAAATTAATAGAGCAATTTGGACATGTAAAAGTATTTAAACATTTTTTACAGAATACGTAAGGTGAAAAACCTCTCCTATTTAAAAAAAATAGTATTTGATCTTTTTTATCTAAATGTATTTTTACTTTTTTAATTACTTCATTAGAAATCCAATTACCTTTTTCTACTTTCGTTTTATTTAAATTAATAATTTCAAAATTAGGTAAAGACGCATCCATATACCTTTTATTAATCTTAGATAACTTATATTTTTTTTTTTAATATTGTCGTAAGTTTCTACAGAGGGTACGGCTGTTATTAAGTTAATTGGTATGTTTTCAAAAGATGCTCTTGAAATAGCCATATCTCTTGCATTATAAACTACTCCTTCATCTTGTTTATAAGATTGATCATGCTCTTCATCGACAATTATAATCCCTAATTTGCTAAATGGTAAAAATAAAGATGATCTGGCTCCTATTACTACTTTTATTTTATTATTTGCAACTCCATTCCAAATAATATTTTTATTTTTTTTTGTAACACCTGAATGCCATATGGCTGGCTCAAATCCAAAAAATTCTATAAATTTTATTCTAAATTGTTCTGAGAGTCCTATTTCTGGTAATAAAATTAAACCCTGAAAACCTTTTTTAATTAAATTTTTTAAACTTTCAAAATAAATTATTGTTTTTCCAGAGCCAGTAATGCCTTGTAAAACATGAACTCTAAATTTCTCATTAGAGACATTAATCTCTTTTAGACAATTTTTTTGTTCTAAAGAAAGATTTATTTTGTTCTTAAAAGAAATTTCATTATTATAAATATCATAATTTTTTTCATCAATACTATCTGGTTCACTATTGCTCAGCAGGTGCATTTTAAGAGTCATTCCCTTAGGAACAATATTATATTCTGAAAACCAATTTAAAAAATTAATGGAAGATTTTTTTAAAGGGGGAATGTTTATTTTTCTAATAATCTTTTTTGTTACAAACTTTTTGTCTTTTTTTTTTTCAAATTGATCCCAAACTACTCCTATAATATTTGATTTTCCAAACGGAACTAAAACATAATCTCCAACTTTTAAATCTAATTCTGAAGATTCATATGTAAAAGGATAATTAAATATGTTTGGTAAAAGAATCGGTACTTCCATACTTCTTATAATATGAAAATATACTAAGAGTGTATTGCTCTTTTATCTACTGATAAAGCAGCTTCTTTAATAGCTTCTGAAAAAGTGGGATGAGCATGACAAGTTCTAGCAATATCTTCTGAACTTGCTCCAAACTCCATTGCAACACCCACCTCTGCAATCATTTCACCAGCATGTGATCCAATAATATGCACACCTAATACCTTATCAGTTTCATAATCTGATAACATTTTCACAAAACCTTCAGCCTCATTTATAGCTTTGGCTCTAGAATTTGCCATAAATGAAAATTTTCCGACTTTATATTTTATATTATTTTCCTTAAGTTGCTCCTCTGTTTTTCCAATTGATGCAACTTCAGGAGAGGTATAAACAACTCCAGGAATAACATCATAGTTAACATGTCCTGATTGACCTGCTATCAATTCAGCAGTTGCAATTCCCTCTTCTTCTGCCTTATGTGCTAACATTGGGCCATCAATAACATCTCCTATCGCATAGATGTTTTTTACACTTGTTTGAAAATTTTTATTAACAATTATCCTCATATTTTTATTAGTTTTAATACCTAATTTTTCCAAATTTAAATTTTTTGTGTTAGGTCTTCTGCCTATTGAAACTAATACAGCATCACATTCAAAATCAATTTTTTTTCCTTCTCTATTTGATGTTGATACAATTGCTGAATTATTTTTTTTTTTAATCTTTTCAACTTTTGTTTCTAAATGAAATTTCATACCTTGTTTTTGTAATATTTTCATAAATTCCTTTGAAACTTCTCTATCCATTCCAGGAGTTATATGATCTAAAAATTCTATTACATGCACTTCAGATCCAAGTCTTGACCACACTGATCCCATTTCTAAACCTATGTACCCTCCACCAACTACTAACATTTTTTTTGGAACTGAATTTAATGATAAAGCTCCAGTTGAAGATACAATAATTTTTTCATCAAAATTAATTCCTGGTAAAGATATTGGTTCAGAGCCTGTGCAAATAATAAATTTTTCAGCCTCGATGGAGGTTTCTTTCTTGTTTTGTGTATCAGTTATTAAAATTTTATTAGATGTTTTAAAGCTAGCAATTCCTTTAAAATGTGTAATGTTATTTTTTTTAAACAAAAATTCTACACCTCTGGTTAAAATTGTTACAGCTTTATCTTTATTTTTCATCATTTTATCTAAATTAAGCTTTATCTCGCCTACTTCAATTCCAAGGCTAGAAAGCTTTTTTGCTTTAAGAAAATATTCAGATAAATTTAATAAACTTTTAGAAGGTATACACCCTATATTTAGACAGGTTCCGCCCAATGTATTTTTGGCCTCAACACATGCTGTTTTAATTCCCAATTGCGACAGTCTGATTGCACAAACATATCCGGCTGGACCTCCACCAATTACAACTGCTTGAAATTTATTAGACATTTAAATAGTTAAAAATAATTTTTTTGGTTCTTCTAAATTTTCTTTAATAAGTTTTAGAAATGACACTGAATCTTTTCCATCAATTATTCGGTGATCATATGATAGAGCAAGATACATAACTGGTTTAATTTTTATCTCTCCATTACTCACTATTGGTCTATCAACTATATTATGCATTCCCAAAACACCTGATTGTGGTGGATTTAATATTGGAGTTGATAACATCGACCCGTATACTCCACCATTGCTAATAGTGAAAGTTCCACCCTGGAGATCTTCAATAGACAATTTCCCATCTCTGGCCTTTTCAGATAAAGCTTTTATAGTTTTTTCAATATCTGCAAATGAAAGTTCATCTGCATTTTTTATGACCGGTACTACTAAACCCTTTTCTGTTCCAACTGCAAAACTAATATTGTAATAATTTTTATAAACAATATTCTCCCCTTCTATTTCTGCATTGATTGCTGGGAAATTTTTAAGTCCAATAATGCATGATTTAATAAAAAAAGACATAAAGCCTAGCTTAACTCCATATCTTTTTGTGAAATTTTCTTGATTCTGGTTTCTTGTTTCAATAACACCGCTCATATCAACTTCATTAAATGTTGTAAGCATAGCAGCATTTTCTTGAGCTTGTTTTAATCTTTTTGCTATTGTTTGTCTTAATCTAGTCATTTTAATTCTTTCCTCTGGGCCATATTTAATTTTTCTTTCTGATGGAGCAGGATTTTTTCCCATAATTGAAATTAAATCACCTTTTATTATTCTTCCCCCTTTTCCTGATCCCTTTACTTTTTTTAAATCAATTTTATTTTCAGAAACTATTTTTCTAACAGCTGGAGAAAGTTCTTCTCTTAGATTTTTTTTATCTATCTCATTGCTTAAAATTAAAGGTTCCTCATCTTGTAAAGTTAATGGCACTTCTTCGTTCAAAGATTCCTTTGTAGATTGCTCAAAAATTTTTGGCTCCGCATCAACCTCAAGGGTTTTTTCAGCTTCTATTATTATTTTTTCTGTATCTACTGGTAATTTGCTCGATTCTTTTTTAACAGTAGTTGGAGTTATTTTTTTTATTTCAGTTTCTTCACTTTTAATATCCATTTTTTTTATTGAACCAAGCAGAGAACCAACTTTAACTACTTCTCCATCATTTGCTTTAACCTCTTCCAATCTGCCATTAATAGGTGATGGAACTTCTAAATTTACTTTATCTGTTTCTAATTCTACTATTGGCTCGTCTGCTTTAACTGTGTCTCCAACACCTTTTAACCATTTAGCAACAGTTGCTTCTGTTATACTTTCTCCAAGAGCTGGTACTAAAATTTTTTCTTCCATTTATTTAAATACTTTATCTATTATTTCTTTTTGTTGGGAAAGGTGCCTTTTAGCATAGCCTGTTGCAGGTGATGCAGCAGGTTTCCTTCCTATATAATTAATTATGTTATTATTAGCTTCTATATAATCTAATGTCCATTGGATATAATCTCTCACCGAAAACCAGGCTCCCATATTCTTTGGTTCTTCCTGACACCAATAAAACTTTGCATTTTTAGCATAAGCTTTTATCTCTTTAACCAAGGATTTAACTGGAAAAGGATACAATTGTTCAATTCTAAATATAACCACGTCATCCTTTTTTATTTTCTCCCTTGCTTGCAATAAGTCAAAATACACTTTTCCTGAACATAAAATTACTTTTTTTATTTTTTCAGGTTTTTTAAGTTTTATAAAATCTTTTTCATTTGGATCTATAGCATGATCCCAAAGAACTCTATGAAAAGAATTTTTTTTTCCAAAATCCTCTAAATTTGAAACACAAAGTTTATTTCTTAACAAAGATTTTGGTGTCATAATAACTAGTGGTTTTCTAAAGTCTCGATGTATTTGACGTCTTAAAGCATGAAAATAGTTTGCTGGAGTTGTACAATTTATTACCTGTAAATTGTCTTGAGCACATAATTGTAAAAATCTTTCTAATCTTGCAGAAGAATGTTCTGGTCCTTGACCTTCATAGGCATGTGGAAGTAGCATTACCAACCCCGAGGCTCTTGACCATTTTCTTTCACCTGAAGAAATAAATTGGTCAATTACTACTTGTGCTCCGTTAGCAAAATCTCCAAACTGTGCTTCCCATATAGTTAAAGTGCTTGGTTCTACTAAACTATATCCATATTCAAAACCAAGAACTGCAAGTTCGGAAAGGAAGCTATCAACAATTTCAAATTTTTTCTGTTTTTCTGATATATTGTTCAAAGGAATATATCTCGAATTATCGTTTTGATTTCTTAAAATTGAATGTCTCTGACTAAAAGTTCCCCTGCCAGAATCTTGACCTACCAATCTTACTGGATATCCCTCTAATAAAAGAGATCCAAAAGCTAAACTTTCAGCACTTGACCAGTCTATTCCTTTTTTATTATTTATTGACTGTTTTCTAGCATCTAAAATTCTAATGATTGTTTTGTGAACATCCATTTTAGCTGGTATCTTGTTTATTTTTTCAGAAATTTTTAAAAGTTTATTTAAATCAACTCCACTTTTTCCTCTTTTATCTTTACCTCTCTCTGGCTTATATCTAGACCAGGTACCTTCAAACCATTCAATCTTAGGTTTATAATCTTTTGCATTTTTAAATTGATCATCAAGAAGATTTTTAAAATCCTTTTTCATTGTTTCAAACTGGTCTTTGTTTATTACTTCTTCTTTAATCAGTCTTTCTCCGTAAACATTTAACGTTGATGGATGTTCTTTAATTTTTTTGTACATTAGTGGTTGAGTAAATGATGGTTCATCTCCCTCATTATGTCCAAATCTTCTGTAGCAAATCATATCTATTACAACATCCTTTTTAAATTTTTGTCTAAACTCAATTGCAATCTTTGCACAATGAATTACAGCTTCGGGATCATCTCCGTTACAATGTAATATTGGAGATTCAATAACTTTTCCTAAATCTGAAGGGTAAGGACTTGACCTTGCAAATCTAGGACTTGTCGTAAAGCCAATTTGATTATTTATAATAAAATGAATTGTTCCACCTGTATTATGACCAGGAAGACCAGACATTGAAAAACACTCAGCAACTATTCCTTGTCCAGCAAAGGCTGCGTCACCATGAATTAAAATTGGTATTACTTTATTTCTTTGTGTATCTTTATGAAAAAATTGCTTAGCTCTTGTTTGACCAAGTACTACTGGATTTACAGCTTCTAAATGAGATGGATTGTCAGTCAAACTTATATGGACCGAATTTCCATCAAACTCTCTATCTGATGAAGCTCCTAAATGATATTTAACGTCACCTGTAGCATCTGAATGAGAGTTTAAAAACTCTCCCATAAACTCGTTGAAAATCCTCTTATAAGATTTTTGTAATAAATTAGCCAAAACATTTAATCTGCCTCTATGGGCCATTCCAATTTTAACTTCTTTAACACCTAATTGTCCTCCTTTTTTAATAATTTGCTCAAGAGCAGGAATTAAAGACTCTGCTCCATCTAAACCAAACCTTTTCGTTCCAACAAATTTTAAAGCTAAAAATTTTTCAAAACCTTCGGCTTGAATTAGTTTATTTAAAATTGCCTTTTTTCCATTTTCTGTAAATTTTAACTGGTTTTCTTCTTTCTCCATTCTGTCTCTGAACCATGTTTTTTCAATTGGATCTGAAATATGCATGTATTCAGCGCCTATAGTTGAACAATATATTTTTCTTAAAAAGGATAATATTTCATTTATAGATGCATAATCTTTATCTAAATAATTATTTAAATAAATTTTTTTGTCATAATCTTTTTTTTCAAATCCATGATCAGCTGGATGTAGCTCGTGTAAATATTCTCTTTCCATCATTTTTAAAGGATCAAGATTAGCGATTAGATGGCCTCTAATTCTATATGCTCTAATTAGTGCTATAGCTTTAATTGAATCATTTTTTGATTTTTCAATTTCACTGTTATTTAAATTAATATTAGTTTCTAACTTTTCATTTTCTTGATTTATTATATTTATTTTTTTCTTATTTGGATTCCAAGTCGGTCCTTCAATTTCTTTAATAACTAAAGATTGTTCTTCATCAAGGCTCTTAAAATAACTTTGCCAACTTACAGGTAAAGTTTTATCTTTTTCAATATATCTTAGGTACATATTTTCGATAAAACTACTATTTGATTTGGTTAAAAAAGACGTTTTTTCTATTTCTGGGTTTTTTGAAGAGCTCATTAATTTATCTAAAATATTATAGTATTTGAATGAGTAATTTTAAAGTGACAATTTATTTATAAGAGTTTTTCCTATTTCTGAAGGCAGTTTTGATACTGTAATGCCAGATTCCTCCATAATTTTAATTTTTTCCTTGGCACCTCCTTTGCCGCCTGAAATTATAGCACCTGCATGTCCCATTCTTTTACCTATAGGTGCTGATACTCCAGCTATAAAACCAACTACAGGTTTTTTTATTTTATGATTTTTGATAAATTCAGCAGCTTCTTCTTCTGCTGTGCCTCCTATTTCACCAATCATTAAGATAGATTTTGTATCTTCATCATTTAGAAATAAATCCAAGCAGTCTATAAAACTAGTTCCGTTGATTGGATCTCCTCCTATACCTACGCATGTAGATTGACCTAATCCAACTTCTGTTGTTTGCGCTACCGCTTCATACGTTAATGTTCCAGACCTAGAAATAATTCCAACACTTCCTTTTTTATGAATATTTCCTGGCATAATTCCAATTTTGCACTCATCTGGTGTTATTATTCCTGGACAATTTGGACCAATGAGTCTTGAATTAGAGTTAGATAAATACTTTTTAACTTTAAGCATATCTAAAATTGGAATGCCTTCAGTAATACAAACTATAAGTTCTATGGAGGCATCAATTGCCTCTATTATAGCTGAAGATGCAAACTTAGCTGGAACATAAATCATAGTTGCATTCGCATTGGTTGCTTTCTTAGCTTCTTTAACTGTATTAAATACTGGTCTATCTAGATGTGTTTGTCCTCCTTTTTTCGGAGTTACTCCTCCAACTAAATTTGTCCCATATTTAATTGCTTGTTCAGAATGGAACGTACCATGAGCCCCGGTAAATCCTTGGCATATAAGTCTTGTGTTTTTATTAACCAAAATTGACATTTATTTAATAGCCTTTACAATTTTTTCTGCAGCATCAGATAAATCTGCTGCTGAAATAATTTTTAAATTAGATTCATCTAATATTTTTTTTCCTTCTTCAAAGTTTGTACCTGCTAATCTTACTACTAAAGGTACCTGAATTTTTATTTCTTTTGCTGCCTCAACAACTCCTTGGGCTAAAATATCACATCTCATTATTCCACCAAATATATTTATTAAAATTCCCTTTACATTTTTATCTGATAAAATTATTTTTAATGCAGCTGAAACTTTTTCTTTAGATGCTCCACCTCCAACATCAAGAAAATTAGCTGGTTCTTCTCCGAACATTTTTATTATATCCATTGTTGCCATGGCTAACCCAGCTCCATTAACCATACATCCAATACTGCCATCTAATTTTATATAAGCTAAATCATTTTTACTTGCTTCTATTTCTGACTCTTCTTCTTCATTAAGATCTCTCAAATTTAAAATTTCTGGATGTCTAAATAATGCATTATCATCAAAGCTCATTTTTGCATCTAAACAAACAATTTCATTTTCTTCTGTTAAAATTAATGGATTTATTTCAACTAGGTTAGCATCGGTCTCAATAAACATTTTATAAATTGATTTAATTAAATTTATTGATTTTTTTTTTTCATCAGAGTTTAAGCTAAATATTTCAACAATTTTTTCACAATCTTGATCTGATATTTTATCTTCTAAATTAACTTTTGTTGTTACAATTTTTTTTGGATTATTTTTTGCAACTTCTTCTATATCCATTCCACCTTGGTCACTAGAGATAAATGCAATCTTAGAACTTACTCTATCAACTAAACAAGATAGATAAAATTCTTTTCTAATTTTTGAGGACGACTCGACGTATAGTCTCTTAACTTCTTTTCCTTGAGGTCCTGTTTGATGAGTTATCAATTTTTTACCTAACATTTCAGTGGCTGCTGCATTGAGCTCTTCTATTGTATTTACAATTTTTACCCCTCCTGCTTTACCTCTTCCACCAGCATGAATCTGTGC
>CEUA01008155.1_pt1 | contig 10995 bp, 8 predicted proteins | sample 361541 | NCBI WGS metagenome assembly CEUA01 (sample SAMEA2623079, study PRJEB7988) | marine metagenome | isolation source: saline water (ENVO:00002010), including
AAAAAAAACTTGACATGGATAAAAATAATCATCTAAGCTTGGCCGTGCAAAATTTATTAATTATTCCACAAATTATTATTAGCGAGCTAATTATTATTAGCTGGCTGGAGACATCTACATAATAGCGGGATAATTTTAAATTTTACAAAAGACTTAAAAAGCCCGCTTTAAAAGCGGGCTTTTTTTTTAACTATTTTTTAATAAAGGAGAAACATAATGAGACTAATGACACTAAGTTTAGTGTTTGCTAGCCTTCTTTCTGGACAGTCAGTATTTCAAGGTACAGTAACTGATACAGATGGAGAAACATTGCCTGGCGTCCAAGTTTTTCTCAAAGATACTTATGTAGGAACTACAACCAGTATGGAAGGTGAGTTTAAAATCGCTCTTCCTGAACAGTCTGGCGTTTTAGTATTTTCTTACATTGGTTATGAAACGCAGGAAGTTCAGGTATCAAGCGATACACCGGTCCCGCTTTCAGTTGAGATGACAGTTGACGTATTAAAAGGAGACGAGGTTTTAGTCACAGGACTTGCTTCATCTGTTAAGCGAAGAAATGCTGCTAACGCAGTTGCATCGGTTAGCGGGGAAGAGCTTGTTGGAGCACCAGTTCAGACATTAGATGCTGCGCTTAACGGTAAATTTGCCGGAGTAAGAGTTCGTCATAATTCTGGAGCACCTGGTGGAGGCATGAGTGTAAACCTTAGAGGCGTATCAACTATTACTGGCGAAACACAACCTCTGTATGTTATTGATGGAGTTGTTGTCAATAACTCTACCAACCAATCTGGCATTGATGTAGTCAGTGCAGCAACTGGAGCTGGGAGCGCAAGGCCCCAGGGTCAACCTGCTAATCGTATATCAGACTTCAACCCAAATGATATTGAAAGCGTAGAGGTATTGAAAGGTGCTAGTGCAGCTGCTATTTACGGAGCCAAAGCGACAAATGGGGTTATTATCATTACAACTAAAAAAGGTCAAGCTGGCAAAACGCGCGTGAATTTTTCACAGAAGTTTGGATCAAGCTCTGCAATGAAAAAAGTTGGTACACGGGACTTTACGTATCAGAAAGCTGTGGATCAATTTGGAGCTTCGGTTGCAGATCAAGGTACGCGCTCAGGTGACGGCTTTAAAACCTATGATTATGAAAACATGCTTTATGGAAATACGGGTGCATTGAAAGAAACTTCTGTTAGTATGAGCGGGGGAAGCGACAAGACTCAGTTTTATCTATCAACACAATATCTCGATGAAAAGAGTATTGTAAAAAATAGGTTTTACGAGAGATTTTCTGGTCGATTAAATATGAATCATAGAGTTTCTGATCGTTTCAAAATAGCAAGTACAGCCTATCTAGCTAGAACAAAATCTGATCGTGGAATTACGGGAAATGATAATACAAATAAGTCGTATAATTTTTCGTTTGCGAATACTCCAAATTTTGTAGATATTAGACAGAATTCTGATGGTAGCTGGCCTGACCACCCAACTAACTCATCTAACCCTCTTCACACCGTAGACGTGCTCACGAATGAAGAAACCGTTAATAGGGCAACTGGAAGCGTTTCAGCAGATTATACGGTCTTTAGATCTGGATCATCAAGCTTTTCATTGAATTCGGTATTTAGTGGAGATTATGTTGGACAGGTAAATGAAATTTTTTCGCCACCAGAACTTCAAGATGAAAAAGTTAAAGATAATCCTGGTCAATCTGTATTATCAAATACACACAGTCTGAATACAAACGTGAACCTAAATGGAGTATTTAGAACTACATTTGGAGATATGAAATCAACAACAACCAGTGGAGTCAGTTACGAAACACTTGATTGGAATTATTCAAGTATTATGGCAGCTGGAATGGTTGTAACACAAACAAATATAGATCAATCTGCTTCAACTTCTACAATTCAATCACGAAGATTTCAGCAAGATAGGGGCATATTTGTTCAAGAAGAAATACAGGTAGGTGATGCTGTCTATGTTGCTGCAAGCATGCGTGGTGATAAAAGTAGCACGCTTGGTAAAACGGATGAATATAATTGGTATCCAAAAGTTGCCGGATCTTATCAATTTGGTTCAATGGCTGGTGTTTTTGATAATTTAAAAGTTCGTCTAGCTTATGGTCAAACAGGCAACCTTCCACCTCCAACAGCAAAGTATACTTCTATGGCGCCATCTAATATTGGCGGTATGGGAGGTCTCGTGTCTGGCGGTGTTGCTGGATTCGAAGATGTTGAGCCTGAAAGAACAACTGAAACAGAATTTGGTGTAGATTTTTCTGCATTTGATAAAATGGTTGGAGTTGAATTTACCGTATACAATCAAAGCGTTGATGGTTTGCTCTTGCAAGTTGAGGAAGCACCATCAACTGGATTTTCTACTAAATGGGCAAACGCTGGAAGTATGAAAACCGATGGTGTTGAGCTAGGTGTGACGCTGAATCCAGTGCGTAGTAAGCGTTTAAATTGGTTGTCAAAAACAACTTACTATGCTTCAAAAGCTGAAATCACTGAACTAAAGGTTGATCCATATAATACAGGCGGATTCGCAACATTTTTGGGGGCATACCGCATTGAAAAAGGTTGGGATCCACATACAATTGTTGGCGCTGAACTTGATGCTAACGGTAAGCATGTTAAGCTTGGTAATGAATCACCTGATTTTATGATGGGTTTTAATAACAGAGTATCATTTGGAGACTTCTCTGTTGTATCTCACTTTGATTGGAAAAAAGGTGGTCAAAACGTAAATCTTCAAGAGCTAATAGCAGATCTTGGTGGAACTTCAGTGGATTATGATGACACAGATGTTGACCCTGAGGGAAAACTATCTAATGGTGCATATAGAACAGGTAATCTTGGCTCTGTGACCAGGCCGTACGTACAAGATGCTGGCTATTTTAGACTTTCAGAGCTTTCATTAATGTATAATGTTCCAAAGTCTATGATGGGTTCAGCAAATGTTGATCGAGTTCAAGTTGGATTTACTGGTAGAAATCTGTATCAGAGCACTCCGTACACTGGATGGAATCCTGACGTCAGTCAATTTGGCAATGTTGGTGTTGGTGGATCGATAGACACAGGACCATATCCATTGGCGAAATCTATGTATTTAACTGTTAACGTAAGCTTTTAAGGAGGTAGAATTATGAAATTTATAAAATATATTCTTCCGTTATTTTTATTTGCCGTTGCTTGTGAGGATTTGGATTTTCCCGATCCTAATTCACCTTCAACAGCTTCTGCGACAGTTCAGTCTCTGGTAACAGGTGCTGAATCTGGAATGCGTTCTAGTCTGTCGAATTATTTAATTGGTGTTAGTAGTGTAGGTAGAGAGGCTTACCACTTTGAACCTGCAGACCCACGCTATACTGGCGAACTCGTTCATGGACCTTTAGACCCTGGCGGATTTGTTGTCTATTCATCTTGGAATTCTAGATATAGAGTTATTAAGAATTGTAGACTGCTTCTAGAAAAATCCACTGATAAAGGTGTCGAAGGCTTTGCTAAAACCGTTGAAGCGTACCAATTATTATTAGCATTAAATATGCAAAATAATAATGGTGTAAAAATAGCACCGTACAATGGTCTTGATTCTGATCCTGCAAGTAAAGCTAAAGCTTTTACTGAAGTAGCTAAGCTACTTGATGAAGCTAATAGTGCGCTTGATGGAGCCGGAAGCGCTTTTACTTTTAAGCTGTCATCAGGATTTTCTGGTTTTGACACTCCCGCAACATTTAAACAGTTTAACCGCGGTCTTCGCGGACGTGTTGCTGTTTATATGTCTCAATGGGATGTAGCATTAACTGCTCTTGGTCAATCATTTATGGATCCTCAAGCAAGTATGGATAAGGGTGTTTACCATGTATTCGGGTCTGGTCAAGGTGATAATGCGAATGGTATGTATAAAAACCCAGCAGCAACATATGTAACTATGGCGCATATGTCATTTAGAGATGATGCTGAAAACGGTGATCCGCGCTATTCATCTAAAGTTGTGGAGCGTTCTGATACTACTACCTATGATGGACTAAAAAGTGATTTAGCTGTAGCAGTTTGGAAGAATTCATATGCACCAATTGCTATCGTGCGAAATGAGGAATTAGTACTATTGAAAGCCGAAGCAAATATTGGTAAGGGTGGTGACGGTTTAGCAGAAATTAATGCAGTAAGAACTGCTCATGGTCTCGATGCTGCAACTACTGGAGGTATCGATCAATTGCTTCATGAAAAGAGGTATTCTCTTTTCATGGAAGGTCATCGTTGGGTAGATATGCGACGCTATGGCAAAACGGGATCACTTCCAAATGATAGATCCGATAGAGGCGATAAAGTATTCGACTCATTTCCTCTTCCAGAGGCAGAAACAAAAGGTCTATAATTATCAATCATTTATTTGATTAATTATGATTAAACTAAGGGGAGTTGAAAAGCTCCCCTTTTTTTTTAATATCTTTTAAGGAGTAAGAATGTCAGAATTATCTCCCAGAATTAAATCTGGTTGGCTCAGAGCCACCCTATTTTTTGTTGTATCACTCATTACTTCTCAAATTTTTGCAGGAATTGGATTGGTTGTTGTGTTGCTTGCAACCGGGTTTGATTTAAATGCTCTTTCAAATCAGGAAGAAATCACAAATGCAGTTAAAGGCGTGAATTTTCTTTTACCTTTGAAAATAATTGAATTTTTATCAGTGATGTTATGCGTATGGCTGTTTGTTAGATTTATTGATCGTAAACCTTTAGAGGCTATTGGGTTAAAAATACAAGGATATGAAAAGGATCTTCAGTTGGGTTTGGTTCTAGGTGCAGGGTTAATCGCTATAGGTTTTTTAATTTTATTCATTCTTGGAGATTTGTCCGTTGATGGATTTTCATTTCCTGTAGGCACAATCATTTTATATCTCTTGTTGTTTGTAGTTGTTTCTCTCCATGAGGAAGTAATGATGCGAGGGTATGTATTAAATAATCTCATGCAGTCCATGAATCGTTATGTCGCTTTGTCTATTTCTTCGGTTATATTTATGTCTATTCACCTACTTAACCCGAATATAAGCTTTCTTTCTGTGGTTAATTTATTTTTAGCAGGTGTCGTTTTGGGTATTTACTATATCCATAAACCAAACTTATGGCTCCCCATAGGAATGCATTTAACATGGAATTTTTTTCAAGGTCCAATTTTTGGTTTTGAAGTAAGCGGAATAGAAACTAAAAGTATCATCAACCAGTCAATCAAAGGCAATGAAATTATTACAGGCGGTGCATTTGGCTATGAAGGCTCGATACTTGCTACGATTTCAATTATTATTATGATAATATACTTAGATAAAAAATATAAATAACGATATGCGAAAAGCACTGCTTACAATCTATTTTTTATTTCAGTGTGCTTCTGCACAGCATACCCACACTGGTATAGATAGAAAAATATCTTTTCCAGATATTAAAGGGTACAAAACGCTTTCATGCGATTTACATACCCACACCGTCTTTTCAGATGGGAGTGTTTGGCCAAGCATTCGAGTTGCTGAGGCAAATAAAGACGGCCTTGATGCAATAGCGGTAACAGAACATATAGAGTACCAGTCCTACAAAGATGATATTCCACATCCAGATAGAAATAGAAGTTATGATCTAACCAAAAAATATGCCAAAGGAAGTGATTTAATGGTAATTGCTGGAACTGAAATAACGAAGAAAATGCCTCCAGGTCATGCCAATGCTATTTTTGTGAAAGATGTAAATAAAATTATGAATGATGATTACATGAAGTCTTATGAAGCAGCTCGGAAGCAGGGAGCTTTTACATTTTGGAATCATCCCCACTGGATAGGCCAACGTAAGGATGCCTCAGTAAAAGTCTTTGATGAAGTAGAGGAGCTGATAAATAAGCGCCTTCTACATGGAATTGAAGTGACCAATGAAAGAACATATTCAGATCAAGCAATACAGGCTGCGTTAGATCATGACCTTACAATGATAGGTACTTCTGATGTTCATGACCTCGTTGATTGGGATTATAAAATACCTGAGGGAGGCCATAGACCAGTAACGCTAGTTTTCTCAAAGAGAAAAAATTTAAAAGATCTTAAGCGTTCACTTTTTCAAGGCAGAACAGTGGTATGGTATAATAACATTTTAATAGGTAAAAACGAGTGGATGACACCACTAATTAACGCATCACTCACTATCGATTCGGTTGGGTTTTATAAAAACTATGAACTCGGAATTGTCAAGATACGAAATCATTCTGATGCACGTTTCATTTTAAAAAATAAATCAATTTATGATTTTTACCAGCATAGCGACCTTATAGAAATTCAGCCGCACTCGGTTAAGCAGCTTGCAGTTGTATCAGGAAAGAATATTTCAAGTTTTGATCTAGAATTTGAAGTGCTTAACGCTGTTATTGCTCCAAGCACGCACCCGGTAAAAATATTTAAGATACGTGATGTAGGAACTGTTGAGCTTAAATCGGTAAAATTTTAAAAAATTAGCGATAAAACTGCTATCAAAAATTAATTTAAATTGAATACTCAGATCGTAACACAAGCAAGTAGCTATATCAATGGTTTGTGGGTCACTTCAGGCAATAAAAATTCTTTAAGAAACCCAGCAAACCTTAATTCGCATATAAAAGATATCCACTTCGCATCATTGCAAGATGCAAAAAATTCAATTATTTCTGCAAATAAGGCATTTGCTAAATGGAAAACCATTTCAATTGATAAAAGAATTAGGTTTTTGAGCGACTTCATGGCGTCAATTAAAGAAAATAGAAATTCTCTAGCGAATCTGATTACATTGGAAAATGGAAAAACACTTAAAGAGGCGAAGGGCGAAGTTGATGCTGCTATACTTGAAGGAAATTACCAAATTGACTTTTTAAGCAAAAATCTTTCTGAGAATATTGATACCAATCATTTATATTATTCACCTTTGGGTGTGGCATTACTGATTACCCCATGGAATTTTCCTTTATCAACTGTAATACGAAAAATGGTTCCAGCATTAGTATGTGGAAATTCAGTCGTATTGAAGCCTTCGGAATTTTCTTCATTAACCGCAATTTTTTTATTCGAAATTCTTGATCAAATTTCCATTCCTAATGGTGTTGCCAATCTTGTTTTAGGAGAAGGTGATATTGTTGGACCTGTATTGATGGAATTATCAATCGTTAAGATTATATCATTTACTGGATCAACAGATACAGGAGAATTGATTCATAAACATATCGGATCTAGCGATGTTAGATACCAAGCTGAAATGGGTGGCGCAAATGCCTTAGTAATATGGGAAGATGCTGATATTGAAAAAGCTGTTGAAGCGACAATTGCAAGTGGAATGGCTTGCGCTGGTCAATGGTGCACAGGTATAAGCAAACTGGTCGTTCATAGTAATATATACGATTCTGTAATTGATTCTTTAGTTAAGGCAGTTAATAATCTTAACGTAGGTGATGGATCTATTCCTTCTGTTGATATGGGTCCATTAAATAACGTTTCCCAATTTAAAAAAATGAAAGATTATATTGATCGCGCCATTCAACAAGGTGCAGAAATTCTATCAGGAGGGACTGAAATTGAATCAGTAAAAAATAAAGGCTATTTTTTTTCACCAACACTTCTAGGGGATGTTAATGAAAATATGGAAATAGCTTCCGAGGAAATATTTGGTCCAATAATAAATATTTACAAAACCAAAAGTATTGAATCTGCTATTAGATTTTCTAATCTTGGAAAATACGGATTATCATTCTCAATATTTACAGCTGATAAGGAAATCGCCAAAACATTTATTGAAAATATTGATGCAAGCTTATGCCATGTAAATCTTCCTACACCATACAGAGAAGTTTCTATGCCCTTTACAGGTTGGAAGCAATCAGGCAAAGGTATCCCTGAATCTGGACGATTTGCACGGGATGTATTCACTAAACCGAAGGTTGTTTACAGCAATAAAAGCTAGTTAATAATAATAGGAACTAAATGCTGAGGTATAAGCACTTTAGTTTTGGGTGAAACTCTATTTACATCTTTAACAAATGGCATAACTTTAGCCTCCAATGCTTTTTCTTGTGGGGCGTCATATGTTACCCGAAAATCATCCCAATGCGTTGGTATAACAATTTCTGGGAAACCTGTTGATTTTAATAGTCTTTCAGTGTACCGGTAAATTTCTTTTCTTGAGTTTGCTGATCCCGCTAGCAAAATATCAGGTTTAAGTTTATCAATTTCGCTTTCAATAAAATTCATTGAACCCATCGTTAAAACTTTATGGTTTTTAAATCTAAAGAAAAACATCAAAGACCCTCCTTCAACATATTCTTTGATTTGCAATGGTACTTTGATATCGCTTGGAATATTTTCTGAACTATAATATTGTTTATCTCTTAGTGCAGAGTGAAGCGACGGTAAAACCTTTACCGAAAAATCTTCAAAATCATAATCCTCACCACCTCTTACTGTTACAATTTGTTTATCAGGTATACCGTGAGCTCTCAGTAGATTGGAAAGACTTTCGGTGCCTATGACTCGTGCTCCTGTCTTCTTTGCAATATATGGAACATCTGCTGCATGATCAAAGTGTGTGTGATGAACAAAAATATAATTACTAGAGTCGATTACATTATTGTTTATCATCCAATTAATTACAGTTGTATCCGGTTCAAATCGATCGTCCCTATAATATTTTTTTCGATTATCGGAACCCCAATCACGACTTTGAGCTGATTTAGAAATCTTACTTGATGTGCTCATCCCCACAAGTTTTATTCTAGATAGATAGGGATCAATAAGAACTTTACTATTCTCATCTTTTATTACCCAACCTGCTGTACCTAAATATGTAAGCTGCAGATTGCTATTTTCATTTTGACAGGAGGTAAGAACTAAAAAAAATAGAGTAATAATTGTAAAATATAATTTCATGTCATTATCCCTTCAATGTGATACCTTAAATATAAAACTTTACATTTTACCTGTATAATTTTTTACTAGCCATATTGAATACGTTGCTATAGGTGAGTTATTTCTATATGCATTAGAGTTTAGAATCTGTTTATAACTGTCAAAGTATGGTTTTAATTTTTTCGGGAAATCTTCTTTATCATGTATATAAATGAAATCATTACCCTTAATAAGGTTTTGATCGTACAAGAAGGAATAAAGTGTTTCATGATAATCGATAGAAAGACAAATCGCTTCAAGCTCTGGGTTTAAATAAAAATTTATCATTGATGGAATTTGAAATTCATTACTTACAATTCTTAGCTTTGCTAAATCAGGTTCTTTTAACAGTATTTTTTTAGTATCGTTAATCAAATTTGAATACATATAATATCTATTAGTTGGATCAGATTTTCCTTTTAATGGAAGTATCGGGTAAAAAGTTTGGATCATAATCAAGCCTATCAATAGGAGTGAATAGCCAATTTGAAATTTAAATGCTCGAGAAATCTTTTTTTGAGAATTTAATTCTAAGCCAACCAGAAATAATCCCCCCGAAAATATGGGGGCAACCCAGTTTAGCTCAAGTCTTGAAAATGCCGATTGCGCTATAAAATATATAAGTGGAAAAATTGTAACAAGTGTAAAATATTTTTTTTCATGAGTGATATTTTTCCAGTTAGAAATATTTAGGAAGGGCTTTATTGCTGAGTGGAAAAAATACAGAGGACCAATTAGTAGCGCTACCCCTAACCATAGTTCTATAAAATCACTTATACCTCCACCTTCTAATATGTGAGACCCTTGGTATTTTGCAAATGCAAATTCATTCTGGAGATTCCAAATAATAAATGGTAGAAAAATAATAAAAGACAAAATAAATGAACCATAAAAATGAATGTTTTTTATCCAATGTCTCATATCGCTTACAAAAAATGGAAATAGAAATATACCAATTGCAGGAAAAAGCGCTGAAACTTTTGAAAGCACTGCAAGACCAATCATTAGACCGCCTAAATAGATAAATTTCTCATTTTTAAAATATGCTAAGTAGTAGAAAATTATGGCATTGATTGTAAAAAATGCCAAAGGAGCATCTGGGGTTATAATTATTGAATTTGTGTGAAACAATAAATTAGCCGAAACAAGGACAGACATTGCAAGTGCGGTTTTGTTGCTAACCAAGTGCTTTCCATAATAGAAAACTATGAATGAAGTAAATGTCATTAGGAAAACAGAACCAATCCTTACAGTGAAGCTAGATTCGTGAGCTAAGGTGAAAAACCAAATTATAAATGCAATAACAGGGCCATGGTCAATATACCCCCAAGACAAATGCCTAGCGTACATTGCATAATAGGCCTCATCATCTACTAACAAAGTATTTGAAATAAATACAATACGAATTAAGAATAGAATTATAGTTAGAGCTATTGCGCTATAAAGAAAAAAATTTTTATTTTTCACGAAAAACCCATTTTTTAGCACCTAAATAATTTATAAGTGTTCCAGATGCTATCCCGATTAATTGACCAACCGCCTTGATACTAGGATTATATTGTACCAATACGAATTGAAGTACGCTAAGGTTAACAGCTAGCGACATTACCGAAACAGATAAGTATTTAAAATAATCTGTTTTTGATAAAGAGCGCTTTTTTGATTCGTTTAAGAATGTCCAGTTATTATGAAAGATATAATTCTGAATAGATGCAAGTATGAATCCTGTTATTGATATTTGTATAGGGGGATAGAACAGCCGATCTACAAAAACATAAAAAATTGATATATTTGTAATGGTGCCAAGCAGTCCAACAAACAAAAACTTAGTAAACTTCATCGTATTTATAATGTGAAAGATATATGTTAATAGATTTAATTTAATCTGAGTATGTTAATTTCTTTACTACAAAAACAAACACCCCTAATTGATGTCAGATCTCCTATTGAATATAAAAAAGGCGCATTGCCCAATAGTATCAATCTTCCAATATTATTAGATGATGAACGCGAACAGGTTGGTAAAGCCTATAAAAAGCTTGGACCTG
>CEUA01078709.1_pt1 | contig 10988 bp, 8 predicted proteins | sample 361541 | NCBI WGS metagenome assembly CEUA01 (sample SAMEA2623079, study PRJEB7988) | marine metagenome | isolation source: saline water (ENVO:00002010), including
TCCAACAACACAGATGAACATCATGACATGCACCAAGATGAATATTATGATGGACCAACACCTTTTCAAGTAATGGATGCAGATGGCGACGGCATGATCCAAAAAAACGAGGCCAGACAATTTTTCATGGCAATGAAATACTTTAAAGAGGAGATGGGCGCCGGTTTAAACGAAGAGGATTTTATAGAAGGTTTCCATGAGAGAGATACCAATGGAGACGATTTGGTTGATGAAGAGGAATTCTTTAACCCTTGATGGCCACACAAACCATCGACGACATCCGAACGAAGGCAAGCGGGAAGATTATCGTGACCATAGTGACATGTAGGGCTTTATGCTACCTGACGATCTATCGTTTAATTGCCTAAGTAAAAAGGATATGAGCCCTCGGTTAACGAATTGTTAGCCGGGGGCTTTCTCTTTGTCCACAAGCCAACCACTTAGCCTCCTCTGTATTTTTGACCGACCGGTATGTATAGTAGCCCATAAAGGTGTCCATAGTAATGGAAGGCATCTAAAATGCATCACGTTATCTACATGTAAAAAACGATACACCTACGACGATGTAATGAATTTTGTAAACGAGCAAAGAACATAAAATGTGGGCCTGTATTTGGGCTACCAACTCGTAAGTTGTTGCTGGACATAGCCTGACTTCGGACTCATAACTCGTAGGTCGCAGGTTCAAATCCTACCCCCTATTATCGAGGCGTATCGTTTTCCTGATTCGCGAATATCGCTTGCTTGACCTAGTTCTAACCTTTATGTAATTTTGGCTTTTAGTCACCATAAAACCTATCCCCAGAGTGTTTTTGTGAATCGTTTTGGCTACTTAATCATTATTCCTATATCGATGCATGAGAATACAAGCTTTATCCTAAAACTTAGATAGAATATTGCCCTACGAAATATCTTGAGAAGATTCTACAAAATTAATTCTAAATTAACCACTATCTCTCCGTGATAGTTAGGAATAAACCGTGTGTTAACCAGATTTCTAATCTTTTTCACAGTATCCACTTGCTTGCTTTTTGCCTCATGGCAAAATAGGCGATCCATCGCCATAAACATTATGCAAAATACACCTAGAATCGTTGCATTGAAGCTAGTCCAGGGATTAACAATGATCCATGGATTAAGCCTTACAGAAATAGACCATAGAGCCCAAAGACATCAAATAGCCTTCAAACAATTATCAAACGACAACAATCCAGTTAATCCAGGAGACATCAATGCAATTCCAATCACCAGTATTGGTACTAAATACCTCGGTGAAAATAAATCTAATGGTCTAGGAACATTACTAGGATACAGCGTTTCTATGGCCGGTAACGTTGACGGGTTGCCGGGGTTTGAAATTGTTGCTGGAGGGTACGAATTCACTGATGACTATGCAGAACGAGGAATGGCCATTTTACTTTCGGATAAGCGTGATCCAATTAAGATTTTCGGGCCTCCCCAACCCAGAGCCTGGTTTGGCCATTCGGTGGCAAATAATGGTGATTCTGATGGTGATGGCCTTAATGATGTTTTAGTGGGTGCTCGATTTGCCAATCAAAGGTCTGGAGCTGCTTACCTGTTTTCTAGCAAACGTCTCAAGAATACAAGTGGTCCTATTGAAGCGTCCGTTGGGCCAGGTATTATAGAATTTATAACAAATAGCACTGAGGCCGAGCTCGGATTTGAAGTTTACTTCGGCGATGATTGGGATAATGATAGAAAATCAGAAATTATTATTAGAGCAAATTTAGAAGGATACCAAAGCGGAGGAGCCTACGTAGTTTATAGTTCCAAATTAACCGAAGGAACTCTGAATTTAGGTCAAGGGATTTATGAAATAGAGATAACTGTCGACGATAACTACGCAGATCTTGCACGCTCTATATCTACTATCGGAGATGTAGACGGAGATGGCTTGGACGAATTGTTACTTGGTTCCCAAACAGCCTCGGCATTTTTTGGTGAAAAGAAATACGCTCCATCTCGTAGCTATATTGCAATGTCAAAAGATTTGTCACTACAAAAAAGCATTGGTTTGAATGATCTGTATATTATCCAAGAGGTTAGAAATGGTGACCAACTCGGGTCATGTAGCGGTAGACTTGGAGATCTAAATGGAGACGACATAGATGACTTTGTTATCGGTGCTCGATCAGCCGAAAACCAACGTGGTGCTCTCTATATTATATCTGGTAAGGAAGTCGCAACAAAACTAACCAGTGGTAAGGTCACTAACATATCTGAATTAAATCCAATAGTCATTGTTGGCGAACAAGAAGGTGACCTACTAGGCTGGAGTTGTGCTGAAAAGAATGCAGATTTCAACATAGATGGAATTGTCGACGTCACCGTTGGAGCACGCAACGCTGATGGAGCAGTATCTAAATCAGGAGCTGTGTATATTATTTCAGGAGCTATGTTGAATAGCTTTCAAAGTCAATCAAAAAGACCTTTAACTATAAATATTAAAAATGCTCTTAAAATAGGTGGCGATCGGCATGGCGCTCAACTTGGGTCAAAAAGACGATTTTCGGTAGGACTCTTCGACAATGACGCAATACCAGATTTGGCAGTGGGAACTCCTGGGCTACATGAAGGAGGTGTTTTTGCAGGAGCCCTCTGGATTATTTCAGGAAATTTAATTCGATCGCACTTTTAGTACAAGAAAACAAATCAGGTCACAATAAAGTTTTTTAAAACACGGAGGCCGTTCGTTTCTAAGATTAAACGTATCAGCAGTTCCAACGGATTAGTTAATATTCATAATCTCGAATTTTCTCGGTATCAAAAAAAAATAGATATTTACTAATATTTTCAATTTTGAATCCACTATTAAGTTAATATTTGGTTTTCCCATAAATCCATGTGCTGAATAACAAAGGTAAAAACAGTTGTCCCCGTTTTTACCTTTAAATATATTGCAAAGGAATCCAACGTGTTTTTGTGCTGTTTTATTTAAAGACCGCAATAATCACCTGAGGTATTAATGCGCCTTTCCTTCGAAGATATTTGGTACTGTAAACAAAATGGCTACCATAAAATACCCAATATTCTCCCAAACGAACTCGTAAAACGCTTGACCAAAAAAACCGATAGACTTATCTCCTCGATGGAGGAACCAATAGTTTGGGAAAATTCAGAGAGTAGATCTCCCCAAGATATTCGTAGGCTCTCAAAAATCCTTTCCCGAGACCCAATATATTTAGAGGCGGCCAGCCACCCTCTTATCCTAAATTCACTGGAAGGAATACTTGGCCCGAACATTGAGTTACTAACCAACAAACACAATCATCTTATGGTCCGGCCTCCTAATTCTGACCCCGTACCATGGCATGCTGGCGAAGAAACCTACGATCCTGTATTATTTACCGCTTTAATCTATCTTGAAGAGTCCACAGTAGAAAATGGTTGTATACGCATTGTCCCAGGTAGCCATCAACGTCCGGTCAACAATATAGAATTTTCTGCAGACGATAAATTTTCATCACATCCATTATACAACAAAGCCCTACCGGTCCCCATGCCCGTAGGCGGTGTCCTTCTTTTCGATGATAGATTATATCATGGTGCTGATGTAAACCAGACCCAAAATTCCCGTCGTAGTATGACTATAGCCTACCGTGCTCACGATACTCACAATGTAAATAAAGACGACCCAGAAAAAATTCTCCTGCGAGGCGAACGAATATACAAGGGTCATCCTCAGCCTTACAACGGAGGCTAACCATGCGTATAACTTCTCTTGAAGTACATCAAATCTGTCCGCCGTACTGCGATTTCAATTCGCTTAGCCTCGCTAGATATCATGGTTCGGCAATCCAACATCGTTCGGTATACGTTCTCACTACGGACGAGGGATTAGAAGGTATTGGTGAAAGTATCGGAACGGCACCGCACAGTGAGCCCCTGCGCGAAAAATTTTTGGGTACTTCTCCATTCGATTGGATTAACTCTGAAGAGCACTTAGCCCTTAACATGGCCTGTTACGATTTGATGGGAAAATCTCTTGGCCTGCCGGCATGGAAATTAATTGGTCCCCAATTCAGAAGTTGGATACCTCTAGCTGCATGGACTGTAGCTCAAGAGCCTGGAGCCATGGCAGAAGAAGTAAAGCAAGCGACTCGAAAAGGATACCACTGGATTAAATACCATGTTGATGAGATGCAAGACGTGATTGCTCAAACAGAGGCCATGCAAAAAGTTGCTCCGCCCTATTTCAAAATACATTACGATTTCAACTTCAATTCTAACTACTACACCATGCGCCCCATTTTGGATGAACTGTGTAAGTTTTCCATTGCCGGACGATTCGAGGACGTCGCTCCCGGCACAGATGAGGATGCCTATAGAATGCTACGGGAGCAATGCCCCAGACCGATCATAGGTCACCACGTACCTCCGGAAGCCATGACAAAACGCTATGTCGATGGAACAATGTCAGGACACGCCCCGATTGGTAAAGCAATCAAAGACGCCGCAATTGCCGAACGCCTTAACATGCCTATTATGTATCAACAAAGTGGGGGCGCTATAAATCAAGCATTTTTGACGCATGAGGTCGCAGTTTTCAAAATGGCCACGATTGACCATGTTAATTGCTGCCACCTGTGGAGCGAGGACGTAATTAAAGAAGAAATGCCGGTTATCAATGGTAGTGTTGCTGTACCTACGGGGCCAGGATTGGGAGTTACTTTAGACAGAGCAAAGCTCGAAAAATTAAGTTACTCAAAGCCAGTAGATAAAGGGCGTTTTTTGATCCGCATACAATTTGAAGATGGCTCAACAGGCTACGTACGACACGATCCCGAACCACGCGGATCAACAGATAATCTTAGATTTCAGGAACGCTTACACAAAAATTCTCTGCCTGGTAGAGCCGCGTCGTATTCCAATCCGATCATAACCCAGTTTTGGGATGCAGAAAAAGATCCTGCTAATTTCGAATCTCTCTGGTCCAAAACGGCAACCGGGCCATATTTTGAACTCGGCACCCTAAGCGACAAATAACCTATATCTGAGAAGATTCTTCAAAGGAGTCAAAATCAGGTTTTGAATCGTTCGGTAACAACACTTTATTGACCCAAAAAAACCTAGTAAACATAACGTTAAAAGAAACTACTATTCGTTTTAGGATCATTTTGCTACCACGGGGCGTTACCCAAATCGTAAAAATTTACATAGTGATAAAAGTTAGCGAATTACACATCTCTTGTACATTAACGACGATGGTTAAAGATTGATAACTTTTGTCGACTGGTATTGTTAAATAAACGACAAAAACACCCAAAAGTAGACTGCTTTAGGAGATTAGTAGCCCGTTACTTTGGAGGTGACTCATCCAAATAGGCAAGGTCGAGTACTGGGTCCTGTGGCCGTAATACTTTATTTATTACGTAAAAAGTCACGGTAAATATCGCCACAGCGGCATTTAAATCCACGAGAACGGTAACTAAGGTCGTCCCCCCGACTAGCGCAATTTCAATATGACTAACATACATGCTTTTAGTTTTTTGCCGTAACGGAGAAACAACACGCCGAGCATAAACGAATACCGTAGTTATATCACAAACATCGTAGCCCGCCTTTATTAAAATACCAGCGAAGACTGCATGAGGAATAAACGAAATCAAATCTTGAAACACTGCCATTTCTACAAGGACAAAGAATCCGATAAAAAAGCCAACAATTCGTTGAGAACCGCCTTCTTTAACCACTAAGACAGACCGAATTGTTGCTTGAGCCCCAGGTATCCCACCCATTAAAGCAACAGTTCCGTTGGCAATACCTTGAGCAGCAATCTCCTTATTCTGGGCCGTTTTCTCGCCAGTCATTCGATCAATAACTAACGAGGTCAAAAGAGTATCAAGATAACATAAAAGGGAAAGTTGAAATGCATAAGGTAATGCCAGCAAAACTAATCCAATCGACCACTGACTAGGCCACTGCGACTTTACCAAATCAGGCAATGATAGAAAACCTCCAAAATCACCAGATAAACTTACCATTCCAACTGGTAGATCCAAAATATAAGAAAGGTAACTGAGAACTACGATTACTATTAATGTTCCCGGAGGTACGAAAGGTATTTTTCGAAATAAAACCGGATAAGTAAAAAGAAATATCAGCGTTGAAATAACTAGTAAGACGTTTATAACTACCGAGCCCTCAAGGGGTTCAGTCTCACCCCATCCAGATAGTTTTTTTATTTGTGCGATCCAAATCAGGAGAGCAATACCGTTCATAAAACCAGAAATAACAACATTTGGAACAATGGTAATGAAACGTCCTAGACGCAAAAGAGCCATAATTATCAGTAAAACGCCTGACAAAATAAAAACGGTGTTAATAAAGTGTTCAGGACTTATTGAAGGTAATTGGGATGCCAATTGGTCATATGCCACTGAGATAACTACTGCAGCAACTACACTCATCGGGGCAGTTGGCCCCGAACATTGAACCCTAGTTCCACCCAACAACGAGGTAACCACGGCAATTACACCTGCTGAGAGCATACCAGCAAAAGCACCTCTTCCCGACAGAATACCAAAAGCAGCTCCAAGACTAAGCGCCACAAAGCTGACGGCAAGTCCCACAACAACATTATGAATAAGATCACGCATGCGTAGGCCCAAAGGAAAAAGTCTTTATCTAATCAACTCTCTATTAATCATCCATAAAAATCCAAGAATCTAAAATGGTTGTCAACAGTTTCAATGCAACAAACAAGCTAAAATTGCTTATTTTGAACGGCAATTCATCAATATTCGTCTCAATCAATTCAAACAAATTATTATTCCAAACCTCTGACATTCTTGTTTCTGCCCTTCCATATATCTATACTATCTTGATGTCTGGCAAATTGCTTAGGAGGCCTTTTGAATTCTGTAACTATCGTCTTAACCGCGAAACAAAAAGTAGAACTTGGCCAAGAAAAAATAGCGCCTCTAACCAAAGATAGCTTGTTAGTAAAAACCAGGAAAAGTTTAATCAGTTCAGGTACTGAGAGTATTTGTTTCAACAGTGATATGGACGAAGGTTCCCACTGGGATGGATGGGTAAAATATCCTTTTTACTTAGGTTATAGCAACGTGGGCGAGATTATAGATACTGGACGACAGGTTGGAAACTATAACATTGGAGATAGAGTCTTTAGTTCAACGAGTCACCGGCAATTTGCTATACTTACGGGCAATCCTGTAAAAATCCCTCCGGATATTTCTGATGAGAGTGCTTTATGGTCTAAACTGGCAACGATTGCACAGACCGGAGTACGTCGGGCAGAAATAAAAATGGGGGCCCGTGCGCTTATCATAGGTGCTGGGCCACTCGGACAACTTTTGTCTCAGTATGTACAGTTAATGGGTGCCGAAACCGTTATGATGATCGATCCAATAGAAAGCCGACTCAAAGTTGCTCTCGATCATGGGGCAACAGAAATCTTTGCTGGAAATGCTTCGGAAGCACTTTCGTTTGTTGAAGAAAACACCAACGGTAATTTGGCCGACGTTGTCTTCGATGCGACAGGACATTTTTCTGTATTTCCAATGGCTCTCAAATTGACTCGGAGATTTGGTACTTTGATTCTTATTGGCGACTCCCCCCATCCTAGCAAACAAACTCTAACGGCTGATGTATTGACAAGACAAATTACCATCCGGGGGACACATAATGAAATTATGCCTCCCCACGTAGAAAATTGGACCACATCACGCCAAATTGAACTCTTTTTTACCTATATTAAAAGAAAACAAATGAAGGTCGAAGATCTCATTACAGAAACATATTCTCCAGAAAATGCTCCGGATGTATATTCCCAATTAGCCGAAAGTCGGGGAGAATCAATCGGCGTTGTTTTTGACTGGGATCAAATAATTTCGTCAACAAAAACATAATAAAATGTCAATAAATCAGTCTGTTTGCCTGCCAATTCTTGGACAATTTAATCAGCTAAACCTCATAAAAGAAGTTGCTGAAATAGGCTACGCTGCCGTAGAAATATGGGGCCGAGATGAAAAGTTCGAAGAATTATGTGATCGTGTACAAGAATACGGACTGACCATTGCTAGTATGATAGGTCACCAATCACTTACTGACGGACTCAACAATACTAATAATCACCAACGTATAGAAGATGAATTAGGACAGTCTATAGAATTGGCAGTTAAATCCGGTATCTCAGGATTAATCTGTTTCAGTGGGAACCGAATTACCAATCTAACAGAGGCACAGGCCCTTGAAAATACCGTGAATGGGCTTCTTCGCGTAGCTCCATACGCAGAAAAACATGGGATCAATCTTAACCTAGAATTGCTGAATTCAAAAATAGACCACATTGGATATCAGTGTGATTCTACAGCATGGGGTTTGGAAGTAGTGAGAAAGGTAAATAGCCCCAGGGTAAAATTGCTATATGACATCTACCATATGCAGATTATGGAAGGAGATATAATCCGAACAGTCGGTGAAAACATCAACGCAATAGGTCATTTTCATACAGCAGGAAATCCGGGAAGACACGAGTTAGACGATAATCAGGAACTCAACTATTCGGCTATTTGTTCGGCTATATCTGCAACCGACTATAAAGGGTTTATAGGACATGAGTTCCGTCCAAAGGACAATAACATTATCCGGGCCCTAAAACAGGCATTTATAACATGCTCTGGTTAAGAAAAGCTCTGGTTTTTAATTGGCGAAATGCCGAACCTGATGTTGACGCATAACTAATACCCATAATTTATCGCTTTTTTAAACTGAAACTATTTACAAGTTATATTTACAATGAAATCGACTGACCCATACCTTTTAACTCCCGGACCACTAACCACTTCCCTGCCAGTCAAAAAAGCCATGATGCATGACTGGGGCAGTTGGGATAGTAATTTCCGTACAATGACGTATGAATTGCGTAAACGTCTTATAAAGATTCTTGACAATAAAACAGCAACTTTCGAGTGTATACCCATTCAAGGATCTGGAACCTATGCCGTCGAGGCAATGTTAAACAGTCTCACCTCCCCCGCTGAAAAAATTCTGGTTTTGGCAAATGGAGCATATGGTTTGAGAGCTGCTCAAATACTAGAATATTTAGGCAGACCTTTTCAAACTATCGACAAGGGAGACTACTCACCACCTCGTGGAGTCGACGTAATAACAGCTATTAAATCAGACCCAGATATTACACATGTTTTTGTAGTCCACTGTGAAACAAGCTCTGGAATTTTAAATCCAATTAATGAAATCGCAGAAGCAACTGCATCAATGGGTAGAAAACTCTTCATTGACAGTATGTCTGCCTTTGGAGCCATAAACCCTTCCCCTCAAATCGAATTCGAAGCACTTGCTTCCTCCGCAAATAAATGTTTAGAGGGCGTACCTGGCTTCGGATATGTGTTTGTCAAAAATGAAACTATTCTTGAATCAAAGGGTAAAAGTTCATCTTTGAGTTTAGACCTCTATGAACAATGGAAAACCATGGAAAGTAGCGGACAATGGCGTTTTACCCCTCCAACACACGTCGTAGCAGCTTTCTTGGAAGCCCTTAATCATCATGAAAAAGAAGGTGGTATAAAAGCTCGGTATAATCGATACATAAAGAACCGCGATACTTTAGTCGCTGGAATGAGACAACTAGGCTTCAAAACACTTTTACAATCGCAATGGCTATCGCCAATAATCGTGACGTTTCTATGTCCTGGCCATCAAAACTTTAACTTTACTTCATTTTATGAGCATATGAAACAAAATGGTTTCATAATTTACCCGGGGAAATTGACAACTGTAGATAGTTTTCGAATAGGGTGTATCGGTGCTATTGATGAATATGTCATGCGCAAAGTGATTGAGGCTGTCAAATCTGCATTGATCAAAATGGGTATAGTAGACGGCGGTCCTTAATAAAATTCTATAAGACCTAATCGAAATTAGAAAGAATGTTCTCCACACATTACAGGAGCATAAAATGTCCAACACATCAATTCAAATTAATGACCGCCAATATTCAATTCCCAATAAATGCGCCGTCGTAATTTGTTTGGATGGAAGCGAACCCGAGTATATCGATATTGCCATCAAAAATGGCCTGATGCCTAACCTCGCTAAACTCTGTGATACGGGTACCGTCAAACTAGCCGATTCAGCTATGCCGTCGTTTACAAATCCAAATAACATGTCTATTGCTACCGGCCGTCCCCCATCTATTCACGGCATCTGTGGAAATTACCTACTAGACCCGGAAACAAACCAAGAGGTCATGATGAATGACGTACGGTTTCTGAGATGCCCAACCATTTTTTCCAAATTTTTTGACTCGGGATTACGAGTTGCTATTATCACGGCTAAAGACAAGCTACGTAACCTTCTAGGAGCAGATCTTTCTTTCGAACATAAACGGGCAATCTGTTTTTCTTCGGAGCGGGCTGACCAAACCACCGTAGCGAGAAACGGCATTGATAATGCCAGTAAATGGTTGGAAAGACCTGTCCCTAATGTTTATTCCGCAGATCTTTCAGAATTTGTTTTGGCTGCAGGAGTAAAATTGATGAAAGAGTGGAATCCCGATATTATGTATCTCTCAACTACCGACTATATTCAACATAAGTTTTCCCCTCAACAAAATGGAGCACAAAAATTTTATTCGATGATAGACGACTACATAGGGCAGTTAAATACAAATACGACGGCGCTCGTAATAACTGCCGATCATGGAATGAAACCAAAACATGATACAAATGGTAAACCGGCTGTTATTTATGTTCAAGACCTTTTGGATAACTGGTTGGGCGTTCAAAAGTCCCGAGTTATATTACCAATTACTGATCCGTATGTAGTACACCACGGAGCTTTAGGGTCATTCGCTACAATTTACCTAGCCAAAGAAGCAAATATTTCATCCGTAATCAACGAACTTTCAAATATTTCGGGTATTCAGAAAGTCTTGACGCGCGAAGGTGCCTGTAATGAATTCGAGTTGCCCGCCGACCGCATAG
>CEUA01098437.1_pt1 | contig 10987 bp, 11 predicted proteins | sample 361541 | NCBI WGS metagenome assembly CEUA01 (sample SAMEA2623079, study PRJEB7988) | marine metagenome | isolation source: saline water (ENVO:00002010), including
GTTGGGCAACCACTAGGGTTTCCACCGTCAGGATATCCAGCACCACAGGGAGGCTATTACTGTGGAGTTGGGGCTGATGAAGTTTATGGCAGAGAGATATCTGAAGAGCATGCTTCAGCATGTATTATTGCTGGTTTAGAGATTTCTGGTACAAATGCAGAAGTTATGCCTGGACAATGGGAGTATCAAATAGGTCCTATTGGGTCACCAGATATTGGAGATCAAATTTGGATTTCAAGATGGTTGCTTTACAGGATTGCAGAGGATTACAATATTTCAGCGACACTAGATCCAAAACCAGTAAAAGGAGACTGGAATGGAGCTGGAATGCATACCAACTTTTCTACAAAACAAATGAGAGAAGATGGTGGATACGATGCAATTGTTGCAGGGTGTGAAGCATTAGGTAAAAATGCTGAACTTCATGTAAAAAATTATGGAGCAGGAATTGAAGATAGACTCACTGGAGATCATGAAACACAAAGATTTGACACTTTCTCTTATGGAGTTAGCGACAGAGGAGCTTCAATTAGAATTCCTTGGCAAGTAGAAGTTGATAAAAAAGGGTATTTAGAAGATAGAAGACCAAATGCAAATGCCGATCCTTATGTTATTGCTATGTTAATGATTGATACTATTTGCTCTGCAGCTTCTAGCTAGAAGTCACTGAAGCAATAGTCTCTTCAATCTTTTGTTGAAATAAAGAAAGATTTTTATTAAAAGAATCTAAAGCAGCAGATCTTCTCTCACCAGTATCTGATGAGGTTAGGCCTTCTAGCAATTCTTTAGTATCTTCATAAATTAAGTTAGCTAAGACTTTTAATTCATCGTGACTAGTTACTAAATTAGCAAAAGTATTAGGAGGTCCTGGCTCAGAAACGGTAGTGACAAATTGTTCAGCATCTTCTATAAATTTTGCAAATTCATCCTTAGCTTCTTGATAAGTAATTTGTTCATCGTCCCATTTTTCATTAGCTTCTAGAACAGTTTGCCCTAACTCATCAGACTGAACTTTTTCACCTTGAATTTCCTCAAGATATGTAACTACTTCGTCAGGAAGGGTTGTTGTGGTGGTTGAGGTAGTTGTTGAATCTTCAGTTACCTCTTCTTCTATTACCACAACCTCTTCTTCTGTTGCAGATATATCCAGATCATTATTTGTAGCAACTCTATTTACGAATGTATAAGTTGTTGCAATCATGCCTATAAGAACAAGTGGTAATACTAACCTTCCTGGCTTAGGGTCTTGGTTAAATGTTTCCATATATTACAGTTTATCAAAGATGTTAATAATGTCTTGATTTATTGATTCCCACTCTGTTTTTTCTTCTTTTGTGACTGTTACAAAACCAGGGCCAAAAAAAACAGAAGACACACCTTCTATTTTAGATAAGTCTCTTGAAATTTCATTTTCACTCATTTCAAGCAGGTCAGTCATTACTTTTTTTGCATTTGGATTTGGTGTATCAATTAATTCCATAATTAGTATTTATTTTAATAGAAAAAACATTACTATATGACAGTATGCAATATGAAACACTAACAAATAATGAAAAGAACTTTAGGTTTGAATCAAAGAATTTTTCAAGTATTTTAGGATTGTATCTGTTTTCTTTAGGAACTATTTTTTCAGGTTATTCTGTCTATTTATTGCTTGAGTCCGTAGGGAGAATAGAAAGAACGATTATTACTTGGAGTGGTCAAGGTCTTTTTTGGTGTCTCATATTGTTTTTCATGGCATTATTTATTTTGTTTATACCAGTAGAGTTTTTGAATGTGTTTAAAATTTATAATTCATCTTTTAAAGATTTAATATTCAATATTATTTACTCAATTGGAATTTCATTAGTTTCTTTAATGCTTTTTCAATTTTTTATCAGTTCTGACACAATCATAATGAGCGATATCTCATCAATTGGTAAGTCAGTCTCGTTTGCCGGGTTCATTGCTGTTCCGTTAATTTTATTTTTACAACACACTTTTAGAACATCTTTAATTTTCATAGATAAGATATCTTATAGTTTTACTTTGCTAGTTTGGATAGTTTCTTCACAAATTTTCTTATAAACTACATTTCATCTACTGTTTCTATACCAAGACATTTAAAGACTAATTCCGTAGTTTGTAGGAAATATTTTGTTAAAAGAAGTTTAGATTTTTTATAATCCTCATCATTTAAGTTTAAGATATTTTCTTCTTGGTAAAAAATATTAAACAAATTAGATATCTCATATAGATAATTAGCAAGATGATGAGGTTCACTAAACTTTACTGATTGGTTAATGTTCATCTCAAGATTAATTAATCCAATTACTAAGTTTCGTTCTGTATCGTTGGATATAGTTATTTTCTCAGCATTAAGATCTATTTTAGAATTTAGAATTAATTTTTTTGCTCTAACATGTGCATACTGTACATACAATCCAGTCTTTCCAGATATATTTGTAAATTTCTTTAAGTCAAACTTATAGTCGGTCTTTCTATTTGTTAATAAGTCACTATAAGTCAGTACAGTATTCGCTAGCCTATGTATTGTTTTTTCATCTAGTTTGTTATTTATATTTTTAATATATTCAAACGTTTTATTATAGAGTGAAATTAATTTTTCTGTTCCGCCTTCCCTTGTTTTGAATGGTTTTCCTTCCATGTCATTGATAGTTCCGAAATCTATATGTTTATATTCTCGTTTAGGAAAATTAAAATATTCTATAGTCTGAAATAATTGTTCAAAGTGCAATTTTTGCCTACTATCGACAACATAAAGCGCAATATCAAAATCATTATTATTAAGTCTATTTAATATAGTTGCTAGGTCTGTTGTTAAATAAAGATAAGAACCGTCAGATTTTGCTATTAGAACTTTTGGTTCAGTATTTTCAGTACTTACTAGAGCATTATCATCTACGCTAATCTTTCCTTCTTTTTTTAAAGAGTCAATCATAGGTTCAATTAATTCATTAACATCACTCTCACCAAGCCATAGATCAAAATCATGATTTAACACTGACAAGGTTTTTTTTAGGTCTTCTATGGATATATTTTTTATTAGATTCCAATTCTCAATAGTTTCTTTATCTGAGTCGTTTAATTTTTTGTTTACATTTTGAGCTTTATTTTTAAAATCTTCTGAGGTCTTATAGAGATCAGCCGATTTAGGATAGATTTCAATTAATTGCTCAACAGAAATTGAATTGATCTCGATATCATTTAATTTGCAGAAAGCAATTATTTGGGCAACAGGCATTCCCCAATCCCCAAGGTGTATATCTGTAACTACTTTATTTCCAATTAATTCATTTAATCTTTTTAAACTTCTTCCAATATTAAGAGATCTTAGATGGCCAACATGCAATGGTTTTCCTAAGTTTGGCCCCCCATAGTCAATTATTATTTTTTTTGGTTTTTTAACTATAAGATTCTGGTCAATATTCTCAAAAAATGTTGAAATAGATTCAAGATTTATTCTCAAATTTATAAAATATTTATCAGTAATTTCGAAATTATCAATAATAAGAGATTCTTCTAAGATATTTTTAATTTCAATAGATAAATTCTTAACTTCATGATGATTTTGGTATTTAACAAGATTATCTATTTGATAATCAAAATTTAAATTTTTTGAAATTTTTAAATCTATATCTTCATTAATTTCATAATCCTTTAGTTTATTTTTTATGTTTAATTCTATTTCATTCAAAATTTTCATATAATATCGTGCTCCAGAACTTATCTTTTTTCCAAAGTGAGCTGTTTTATAAAGTAGATTATAAATAAAAAATTATCTACAAAGTATCTTTTAAAAAGTCTTCTTGGTTCTTGTAACAATCTTAAAACCCACTCAAGCCCAATATTAGCGATAAATTCAGGAGCTTTATACTTAGTTCCCGCTGTCCATTCAAATACAAAACCGACACCTACTAAATTCGCACTAGTTAAATTTCTTGTTGATATTTTATCAATTAACATTTCTTGTTTAGGGAATCCAAATGAGAACCATATAATATCTGGATTTTTCTCGACAATATCATTTATGTACTTATCTTCCATTAATTCATCTACATCTAGGATTGGAGGACATGAGTGGCCTACTATATTTATATTTGGGTATAATTTTATAAATTTTTTCATTAATTTACCTACTACCTCTTCTGAGTTCCCAAAAAAATAGTGGCTAGTATTTTGTTTCAGACCTTGTTTTATTGTTTCATTAAAAATTTTATAACCGTCAACTCTTTTTTGTTTATTTTTATAAAGCAGAGAGGAAGCTTTTGCTACTGGAAATCCATCAGGTAGAGAAATATCAAAGTTATTCATTATTTCTAGTAATTTTTTGTTTTTATAACTCCTTACAAGAGAGTTTGCATTACATACCGCAACCTTTAATTTTTTACTTGTTAATAGTTGATCTATAAACTCATCAAGGCTAATTTCATTGATTAAAGATTTAAGTATTTTTACTTTTTTCATAATTATGATTAAGTATAAGTGTTTTTTTATTATGCGCCCGTAGCTTAACTGGATAGAGCATCTGACTTCGGATCAGAGGGTTGGGGGTTCGAATCCCTCCGGGCGTGCAAAAAATTCAATAATATTTTTAGCTCTATAGTTAGAGGAAAATATTTCTATATTGTTAATTTGATCAATATTTTTACTACCTGCATGAATAACTGCATCAATGAAGCTTTTTTTATCATTATTAGAAAAATATATAATTTTATCAGCTTCAGGCAAGCTTCTATGAGAAAAGAAATCAACGGCAACTATTTTTAATCCAGCTCTTAAGTATTCAAAATATTTTAGAGGGGAGGTGTGATGTGTAGAATGTAAATTACTATCTGAGTTTATAAGCAAACCTATACCTGATGAGCAAATCTCATGAATTGTTTCTCTTCTTGAAAGCCTCCCTAAAATTGATACATTATTAATTTTCTTTTCTTCAACAGTTTTTTGTAAAGTATTTTTATATTTTTCAGGACCACCTACAAGAGTTAGGCTAAAATCTTTTAATCTAGGATCTTTGAATGATTCTAGTAAAAAATTAATATTTCTATCTTTATTAAATCTTATAAAATTTCCAACAAATATTACTTTGTTTTTATTTGAAGATGTATTTATAAAATAATCATCATCATATCCATTATGTAAAAATGTTGTTTGTTTAATAAACTCTTTATTTAATGAAAAGCTATCTCTTAAGGATCTGGTGGTAAATACAATTTTAGAATTTTTTCTATTTTGAATATTTTTAATTACAAATTTTCTTATTTTAGAAACTTGATGGCACTCAAAAAGTACCTTTTTATTTTTCCTTGATAGGAAATAAAATATCCAATCTGATCTAGTTATATAATATTCGTCCCCCCTTTCATTTTCGAGAGTATTTTTAACTGCATATCTAGACCAAAGAAAATGACTTATGTTAAACCTAAGACCCTTAAATAAGGTATTTTTTTCATAGTCTTTAAATGGATAATTATGTTTAAGCATTTTAATTTTAAAATTATCTTCAAATTCATAACTAGTTTTCAAAACCTGTAATTTATCATTACTATTTTTTGACCTTTGAGGAAAGACAAGTCTTACATCTAAACCCTCTCTTACCATATTTTTAATGAGATTTATGCTTTGAATCGAATTAGCAGTATCAGCAGGAAATGTTTGATATGTTAAGTATGTTAAATTTTTTATCTTATCCATAGCTATCTTTTTATATCTATTTTGCTGAGGTTTAAAATAAAAATAAATAAGATAAACGATGAAACATAAAGCAAAGAGTCACTTTTTAATAAGTTAATCATCATAAACATTAAAAGACAAACGTATAAGTAATTATTTCTGTTTTTATATAACTTATGAAATATAAATATAGAAGAGCATATCAATCCTAGAAAGCCATAAAAAACTAAATAATCTAAAAGTGAAGAATGTGGAAGGACTAGGCCTGTATTTATTTTTGTTCTGTGTCCCAAGTAATAGTCAGTTAACTGCTGCGGTCCACTTCCAAATAAAAAACTATTTAAATCAGGATTATATTTTGCAAAGAATATGCCCCACTTCTCAGACCTATTAATAGGTAAAGAAATAGCATTAAGAACCCCAACAGTGTTAGGAAGGAATTTTATGTCTTTAGAGTTTGTATATTTCTCAGTAAGTAAATATAAAGAACTTGATATGTTAGTTTCCTCTTTTTTAAAGGAAAGAATTTCACCAAAATTTAGATTATCAACAGCGTTGTTCTCATACTGATCTCCAGGTAAGACAACATCTATTTCCGAGGCTATAAGACCTTCTCTTATTAAAGATCTAGATGCTAATTCGTAATTAAAATTACTAAGAACTACAAAAGTTATGGAGATTATAGATGTGAATAAAAGCAGTGATAATTTATTTTTTCTGCTTATATCCCAATTTAAAAAAATATATATTGTTAAAAAAAGAATCAAAGAAGAAGTAGCTGCAAAATTATTTGTTTTAAATAAACCATAAATATTTAATATAATGAAAAAGAGATCTAATCGACTAAAACTAAGTTTCTTATAATAAGTTATTAATAATGAAAATAATATTGAAAAAGCAAGAAACTCGCCAAGACCTTCAGCGCTTGAGCTAATTCCTCTCCAGGTATTTCCTTCTACACTGTTAAGTGACTTAATTCCCATTTTATTTAAGCCCAGGTAATAATAAGAGTAGAAGTTTATAAATGGATTTGAAGCAGAAGCAATCCCTACAATGGTTATGAGGCCTCCTGAAATTAGAAAGTTAGATTTAAGTTTCTCAATATCTACATGGTGTTTAGTTTCATTAATAATGTATTGAATTCCCGTAATAAATAGATAAAAAATAATAATCCAATAAATTAAAGAGCTAATGTTCTGAGAAGAGTTTGTAAAACCTTTGAGTTTATCAATATCAAAAATTATATTTTTTGCATTGTGGGTCGTTATCTGTATTAAAGAAAAAATTAAATAGATAATTGCAAATTTTTTATTAAATTTTCTCTCCATTAACGAATTAATTCCTATAAAGGAAATAAGAAGGACATAGAAGTTAAGATTAAGACTATTGTAACTTCCATTAAATAAGAATATAAAAGGGAAATAGTTAATTAGATTATTAAATCTAAATTTAATTAGGTCGTTACATATATAAATTAAAAAGACAATCGTTAAAAGAATGCTGAAAAGAAAAAAGTTATTGTATTTAATTCCAACATCAAATTCTTTTGCAAAAGATTTATAAAACATATTTTCACCAATTAAATGGATATAAATAAGCATTGTCATTATGAACATTGGAAAAGCTTGAGGAAACCTAAAATTAGTTGATTCATTTTTAGGTATTAGGAAAAGTAGAAATATCCAGAATAAAGACTGAAGCAATATGTCAACATTTATATTTGTACCAATATAAACTTTTATAGATTCAGGGAAATAGTCAACTCCATTAACTCTTCCGAAACACTGAACACTTGAATACAAATCTGGCAAGATCTCAATGTCTTGATTTTGAATATTTTTTCTAAATATGTTTAGTAATGAAAAATCACAAGTATTTATTTGGTAAAAGCCAACGGTATCGTCTTTGATTAAGCTTGCTTCATTGTCTGTTGTTTGGTTGCTGATTGACCAAGGTAAGAATAATAAAGTAAAAATTACTAGAACTTTAATTAGAACTGTTTTTTTATATGAAATTATTTTTTCTCCTTATAAATGGGGTAGAGTCTGTTTATTCCTAAGTAAAATAAGAATAAGGTTAGTGTTAATAAAAATACTGCTTGCTCACCATTAAACAATCCAGACATAGAATTTGTCCAACCACCGTTTACATAGTTTGCACACTCAATCCATGAATTTACGTTTATAAGATTTCCTTCTACATCATAAAGAAGAACCGTTTCAAAATTAGGATCATTTTCAAATACAAAGTTAGGGTTATTCTTTATTCCAGCCAGTTCTTTGATATCACCCAAATCTCCACAGATATTTTTTATTTTTCTTTCCATACTCAATTATTCCTAAATGAAAATTATAAACTCATAATAATTATCTTTAGGCTCTCTTTCTTGTTTATCAATAAAAGAAATATTTGATAAAATAAATGGTATGAAAGCTGATCCTGGCTATTTTGGCCCAAACTCAATGATGTGGAGAGTAAATAGGGAAATTACAGTTTTATTTGGAGGAGCAAGAGCGTTACTTATGCATGCTGCCCACCCCCTTATTGCAGCTGGAGCTCGACAAACTTCATTCTATCAAAGAGATCCCTGGAAGAGGTTGATTAGAACTTTATCATTACAAAATTCAGTGACTTTTGGCACGAAAGAAGAAGCCAATGAAAGCGCTTTAAGAATTAACAAACTCCATGAAGTTATCAAAGGCAAAGACACTGTTACTGGAGAAACGTATGATGCGTTAAATCAAGAACAACTTTTATGGGTACACGCGTGTTTACAGATTTCATCTATATATTTTTATGAAAAGACAGTTCGAAAATTAACTGATAAAGAAAAAGATCAATACCATGAAGAAAACATGAAAGCAGCTGAAATGGTTCTAGTAAAGAAAAACCTTATGCCAAAATCACATATGGCACTTAAAGAATGGGTAGTTGCTTTATCAAAGCAAAAAGATTTTCTTATATTAACTGATGTTGCAGAAGATGTTCAAAATATAATTAAAGGAGGTCCAGTGCCTATCCACATAAAACCTATATGGCCCTTTATTTCATTTATAGCATTTAACACTTTACCAAAAGAGTTTAAGGAGATCTATGGGGTAAAAGATTCGAATTTTAATAAGGCTTTAACTTCTTTCAACTTAGTATTACTTAGATTAACTAGACCCTTGTTACCTCCTTTCTTTAGATTAATTGCACCAGCAAGGTGGGCGAAACAAAGAATTACTAAAAAACCAAATTTAAAATTTAAAGAAAAGTCAAATATTTAAATTAACGAATAAAATTTTATCTCTATTTATAATTTATATAATGAATGAAGATAAAAACAGTTGGTCAGAAATAACGGATGATATTTCAGACGTTACAAAAAAAATTAAAAATAAAATTGATGAAGAAGATTTAGTCGAAGATCTCAAGTCATCATTTAGAGAAACTGTAGAGAATACATCTGAAATTATGAATAGCCTACTTTCAATTGTTGACAAGTCAATAAAAGATAATGAGATAAAAAAAGATACAAGAGAAATAGTCCAAAAAATAAATGATGAAATATTCTCTGCATTGTCAGAAACTAAAAACAAAATTTCAAACATGTATGATGATTCATCTAATGCAGGCAAAGAAGAGGAATAAATTTTTATCTTATAAATTAAATTAATCTGTAGTATTGTTTAATAATTAATGGGTCGGTAGCTCAATTGGTAGAGCAGGAGCCTTTTAAGCTCAAGGTCGTGGGTTCGATTCCCACCCGACCCACTTTACAATCCTTTTGTTTTATTTCTAAAAAGAGCAAGAGGAGTGGCAAGCATTATTTTGATATCAAGACCAAGAGACCATTTTTCAATATATAAAATATCATATTTATACCAAATCTCAAATTCCTTGGTGTTTCGCTCATTAATTTGAAGAAGCCCAGTTATACCTGGAAGAACATTCATTCTTCTCATATACTTAGTTGAGAATAATTTAGTGTCTTCATCAAATAATGGCCTAGGTCCTACAATAGACATATCTCCGCGCAGAACATTTATAAATTGTGGCAGCTCATCTAGGCTGTAGTCTCTTAAAAAGCTAGCTCCTTTGAGAATTCTTGGATCGTTTTCAAGTTTAAAGAGAGGCCCTTTACTTTTATTCATTTCTTTAAGATCTGCTCTCTTTGAATGGGAGTCATTTTTCATAGTTCTAAACTTGTACATATTAAAATGTTTTCCATGCAAGCCAGTCCTTTTTTGTTTTATCACAACAGGCCCACCATCTTTAATCAAAATAAATAAACTAATAAATAAATATAGAGGTGAAAAGATGATTAAAAAAACTAAAGAAAGAGATACATCTAGGAGTCTTTTAATAATATATTTTGATCCATACTGAACGTCATTGTTGAAATAAGTAAGGAAGAAATTATTTAATTGTTCTTTTCTGTATATAAATACATTTTCAAATCTTAATTCATTCTTTGACACCAGAAGAATTTTTTTATTTATTTCAATTAAATATTTCTCTAAATCAGGAGATAGTTTTTTTAATTTATCAAGATTAAATATAATTAAATTTACTTCATCGTTTTTGTTAGTTTTATCAATTATTTTTATGACCTTTTTAAAGTTAGTATTTATATCTTCTATATCGTATTCTCCAATATTCTTTCTAAATGTCATGATTCTAAGCTTTCTAAATAAAGAATCTTCCTCCAAGTTAAAAGTTATATAATTTTCATTAGTTACAGACCTACCTAGCATTGATGAAATTAATTCACTATTTCTAAAAAGAATTAAGAAAAAGGGAACAATAAAAGTAAAAAGTAAGAGGTACCCTCTTGATAAGATTGAGAATCTAAATATATAAAAGAACACAAACATTGAACTTGTCCAAAGTAAATAAATAGAGAAGTATTCATCAAAGTATTTTTTTTCTAGTGAAAAAGTTAATTCGTTCACGTAAGTGTAAAACTTTGTTGAATAAAGAATAATTAAAAATAGAAATATAAAAATAGCGATATAAATGTCGCTTTTAATGAAATCATTTGTTATAAACGGATAGAATCTATCACGATCCTCAAGAAGGTTATCTCTTATTATTAAGTATCCATCAAAATAATTACCAATTAGAAATTTATCAAAATAATAAATAGAAAAACTAGTCAAAGATATTTGGAGAAACAAGAATCTTAAACCGTATTTTAAGTAATTAGTAAACTTCATATATTATTATTGTAAATATATTTTATGCATAGAAAACAATTAATTAAGTTATAATTTTATATGTTGGGGGCGTGGTAAAGTCTGGAGTTTACGCCTGCCTGTCACGCAGG
>CEUA01129655.1_pt1 | contig 10984 bp, 8 predicted proteins | sample 361541 | NCBI WGS metagenome assembly CEUA01 (sample SAMEA2623079, study PRJEB7988) | marine metagenome | isolation source: saline water (ENVO:00002010), including
ATGGTAAGGAAATATTAGATATAGGGACGGGGAGTGGTTGCATTGCTGTCTCGCTGGCTAAAAATCTTCCTAATGCAAAAGTTACTGCTTTAGATTTAAGTGAAGAAGCAATAGATGTTGCCAAAGAAAATGCTAAAATGAATGATGTTGAGGTCAATTTTATTAGTGCTGATATTTTTGATTATAAATCAGAAAAAAAATATGATATAATAGTATCTAATCCACCTTATATTACAGAGTCAGAAAAAGTATTAATGAAAAGAAATGTGCTTGAATATGAGCCTAAACAAGCTTTATTTGTCAAAAATGATGATCCTCTTATATTTTATAAAGCAATACTTGATTTTTCTAAAAATTCTTTAGTTAAAAACGGAAAAATTTATTTTGAGATAAATCAAGCCTATAATAATCAAATAAAGGATTTAAGCTATGATTATGGTTATTACAATATAGATTGTAGAAAAGATTTATTTGGTAAATACAGGTATTTACAAATAAACAATAATTAGATTTAGTAATATAAATAGTATTGCTGAAAAAACTGCTAGTCTTTCGTTAGATGAAATAAATTTATTATTCTTAAGCATATTGTTATTCTGCATAATAACCATAAATATATTTATAACAATTAATGAAATAATAAGGTTGTTAACTAAATCAGCTTTTGTTAAAACTTGAACTTCTGGCATTAATGATTCAACAAAATATCTATTACCTACAGCTCCAAATATTCCACCAATACTAAGAGTAATTCTTGTCTCAAAATGCTTTTTATCTATAAAAAAGACAAGGTATGAGATAATAAATGATAAAAATGTACCAAAGAATAGTTTAAAATATAGAAACCATCCATCTCTTTGAATATTAATTAAATATGAGAAATTGTGAATAATAGGAATTCTTTCACCATCAATTGTTTTAATTCGAAAGCCTAAGGCTGGGTCAGGAAGAAAATTTTCTTCAGTTGTGATATTTTTGAAATCCCATCCATCTATTAAATCTGTATCTCCAACCATTCTGCTTTCCCCAATTTTAATATTATCAATATCCTTAATTAGCACCCTGCTAGTATCATCAAATGTTCTAAATGATATTTTTAATTGTTGAGTATCAAATGGGTAATCTCTTAAATTCCATTTATGATAAAATTCATTTCTAATTGACCCAGGATGTTGAAATATTTCTTCACCATTTTCAAGTGTAATAGTATTGCTAATCCACACATCAACATCTAATCTGTCACTTTCAATGTACTTTGGTGCAATTAAATCGAATGGATCTACATTAATTTTATCTCCTTTGCTAGTAATATATAATGTATCCCATTTGGAATAGGCAGCAAAATCAGTATTCATATAAAAATAATTTGATCTAAATGTTAGGTCCTTTAATTCTTGAATAATTAGCTCTAGCTCTACAATTTGAGGGAATTTTAGGCTATCTTTTTCTGTTAATGTGTTAAAAGGAAATACATCTTTATCATCTACTATATTATCTGTAGTTTGTGTAAAACTTGTATTATAAAATGAATAACAAAAACTAGTTGTCAGTAATAATAAAAAAACAATTTTTTTCATTTATCTAATTTTAAGGGGTTTGAGCCAATAGATTAATGGAAAACAAAAATGTTAGAATAAGTATTAAATTTCTCATTTAATTAGAAAATTGTCGGAATATCTGGATATGGCACAAAAGATTCGAGCATTAGATATAAACTTGATTTTATCATTATTGAAATAGAAATAACAATTACAGAAGTGATTAATGCAACGGCAATATTATTGTCTTTAATTTCTTTAAATTCATCAATATCCTTAGTCATAATAGTGAATAGATATATTGAGATAACATTAATTAGCCATATTATAAACACGCTAATTGCTAAAAATAAACCTGTGTATTTCATTCCTTCAAGAAAAACAGAAACATCGTTTCCGCTTCTTTGTATTAATTCTACTGAATTTAAAATAGGGTCTTTTATATCTGATATTAAATATGCAACAGAGAAAAGGATAGAGGAGCATAAAATTCCATATGCAGTGTTGTTTATATCTATTTCATGTTTTTTTCTAATAAATCTGTCAATTAGTTTATATGTACTATATAAAACTATTGTTCCTATAAAAACTGATAGTCCTAATTGTATTATTGATGTAAAAAAAAGATCGTCCATATTATTTATTTTTAACAAGTTACAAATTATTTTAATGCAAGTTTCCATTGTGATATATCTGGCCAATCAGGAGGAAGTAATCCCATTGGTAGACTTTCTGCTGTAGTCTCCCAGAAATAATATTTTTTTCCATTTATTATTTTATTTTTATTAAACGTTCCATAGGGTGGCAGGTTTATGCCAATCATAGAGTGTCTATATAGGTCACTATTTAATATCACTACATCATATCCGAATTTTTTTAAGATGGTATATACAAGAACTGTTCTTGAGTCACAATCTCCTTTTTTTGTGTAAAGGAATTCTAAAGGACTAGTCATACCCCAACTTGTGTTTCCTAGACAAGGTGTACCATTTCTAATCATATTTTGCCATTCTAAAGGTATTGTTGTGAGATCATTACAGCCTTCTCTTAATACAAAAGAATATGGAATGCTTTGAATTAGGCTTACAACAACATTTGCAAATTCAACCCTATTCAAATTGTTTATATTTCTAATTTCTGTTAATGTTGAATAAATTAAATCAAGTCTGTTATTATCATAACTATAAATATCATTATAAACTCTTCCCCAACTTCCTTTCCATAAAATATTGTTTTTTTGATTTTTTGATTTTATATAATCACCATAATAAAATCTAAAATTTCCAGAATATCTTCTATTTTCATAATCTTTCCAGTTAAATTTTCTTGAAATTATTTCACTGTATTCTGGAGGGTCCGTTTCAACTATTTCTGTATCATCTTCTTCAATTTCATTTGTTTCAAATCCATTAGTAAAAAAAGACCATAAACCAAGTAAAATAAGTAAAATAAAGATTGTGTAGGAACTTCTAAATAACAGCTCTATTAAATAGACTACTATTGTCTTAAAAAGATAAATTCCTGCACTAAAGAGTAATAGAAATAAAAATTGTTCTTTAAATGCCGCTATTAAACATATAAAAAGAAATATGTAAAACAGAGTGCTTAGTAGGGGATAGGCACCATATTTTACCTTATCCTTAACAATTTTAGCTTTTTCTTTTACAATTTCGCTGGTTTTCTTTGGAGGCTCTTTAGCTAGAATTACTTCTTCTTCATATAAAATACTCCCATATATTTTCCCTTTTATTTTGCCAAATGATCCTTCTACTTCATGTAAAACTTCAGAAAATTCAATATCATAAATAATAATATCTTCTAAATCTTCAATGAATACAGCCTCATTCTTTTTAATACTAGGATCATCTAGCCTTATCCTTACATTATCTAGTTTAGCTAATTCAAGTGATAAAGAATCATTAGATATATATTCTATATAATCACATTTAACTGCATTGGTGATTTCACCTTCTACAACATCTATTTTATAATCTGAAAAACTTGGTCCAGCATCAGAAAGCACCTCGTCTCCATGATATTTTCCATGGAAATCACCTTTAATAAGAATCTTCTTTGTAATCTTTATCTGCTCCAATTAATAGTTGTTTTTAAACCATTCTACTAATGATCCCTTTTTCAAATATTTTGTTTTATCAATACTTTTTAATCTATTGAATGGTGGATCTTGATAAAGGTTTTGTCTTATAAGTTTTTTCCCTGTTGTTTCATAAAACATGTTTTCTTGCTGTTTTGAATATTTTCTCCAATTTGTTTTAATTATATGATTATTGGATAATAATTCTTCTTCAAAATATTTTCTAAAATTATTATCATACATAATAAGATAAACAGGATAGAAAACTAGAACAAAAATCAAAAGTGAAATAAAAAAACTTTCAGGAATTTCAGAATTAACAATTTTTATTTGTTGAAAGAAAAAATTAGAAGAAGTTATCTTTTCCCTAAGCTCATTAACTTGTCTCTCATCATTTTCAATGATAATATTGATTTTCTTTTCTAGATCTAACTTTGCTAGAGAATCATTAGTAAGATTATTTCGAATATTAAACTCATATTCTTTCCCATATTCATAGATTAAATTATCAATATCTTGGTTAGATGAATTAGATAATTTTTTCTCAAATAAATTTACAAGATTGATTTTATAATCATCAAGATAATAATCAACTTTATTTTTAAATAGTTGGGTCTCTAATGGTTTAGAAATGATAAAAAATATTATCATCAGCAACACAAGCTTTACAATATAATGACCTATAAGGTCTTTAAAGTTTTCTTTTTGTATTAAAAGATTGTTAGGACTAGATGTGACGATTATTAATCTATATAGATTTATTATTACTAGAGTAAAAAATAAACTAATAATAATTGACAATATAATAGAGTCAATAGAATTAACGAAAACAATATATGTTGCAAAAAGCGTTAGCAGAATAACAAATAAAAAACTGTATGCAAATCTTCTAAAGGTTAAGTCTGCTATATCATCTTTTTGTAAAATGATTGGATCAAATCCACATATATGTGTCAGAAAATATTTAATCACCCTCTTTCAATATAGTTTTCTGGATTTTTTGAAATTTGTTTTTTCTCATCATCTTTCCACTTATCAATTATAAAATCATTCAATTCGGTTTGTGTCTGAATAATTTTAATTTTTTCAGCAATTAATTTATCTGCTTGATGATAAATAACATGATTTCTTTGAACTCCTTCTTTATCCTTATAATAGTTGTATTTCACCTCAATTCCAAGATCTGCTCGTTGGAGTGCTTTAATATTATCTTCTAGATAATCATAAGGGCTCTTTATAAGCATCATTTTAAAGAAAATTGGTGTTAATTCAATTGCCATAAAAAGTAATGTTATAAAATATATAATCCACGGAATAGCATCTTCATTTACGTTCCCATCTTCATCTTTGCCTTTAGCTAACTCATCAACAATTTGAAGTCTTGCCATTAATCCATCAAGACTTTTAGCAGAAATCTCGGCATCTGCTATTTCTTTTTTCATTATTTCTTCGGTTGACGCTAATTTTTGTTGTTGAATATTAATAGATTCCAAATTTATATTCCTTACAGAATCATATTCAATTCTTGCTATTTCAAGAGCTTTAAATTTTTCTCTTGCAATATCTCCAATACCTCTTCCTCTAAGACTTCCTTCCCCTGATATTTCATCATTATATAATTGCTCTTTTTCTTGTCTTACTTTTTCGTATCTGTCTGTATCTTGTCTAAGCCTAAGAATTTCTTCATTATATAATTCAATTTCACTTTCATAAAGATCCTTTACTTTCTTTTTTTGCTTTTTTGTTTCAGCAAGTCTCTTACTATTAAGCTCTACCTCAATCTCTTGTTGAAACATTCTAAGCTCTACAGGTTTTGATATTGTTATTGCTATAATTATACCCATTAATATTCTTGGAACAGCAGTTTTAATTTCTCCAAACGTTATTGCCTCAGTTCCATCCCCTTTGCCTGTACTTGCCACAATAAACCTGTCGATATTAAATATTATTAATCCCCAAATTATTCCAAAACATACTGCTAATATAGCAGCAAGAGGCTGGGATGATGCAGCTTCAATCGCAACTTCAGTGCCTTCACCTAAATTTGTTGTTTCTTGTCCAAACACTATATAAAATGCATATCCTCCAGCCATTGCAGCCATAAGCCCTGTAGCAACAACAATACCCCCTAAACAGGCATATTTTATATGATCAGAATATGTGCTTTTTTCTAATATGTAATGATCTGCTCCTGCAGCATTCCATAATAGCTTCATAAGCTTTGAGGGTTTTGGTGTGCTATAATATTGTTTATTCATGATTGTTTAATTTTAAAGTATTAGTTGTGTCTATTAATGTTATTTCTTGTTTTTTTAGTTTGATATGGTCAATATTAATTTGAAAATCCATTGTATTGGGTTTAAATTTAGTGTTCGGAGAAATTTTATTTTTTACTGGAGAAAATTCAAAATGTTTAATTTTCCCGTTCGAACTACTTTGAAATTTGTATTTGTTTATTTTTATTGGGATTACTTTTTTTTCAATTCCTTTCCATCCAAAAGCATATAGTGAAATTTCTTTAATGTTCCTGTCAACATAAAAGAGTGCTTTATCAGAATTATTAAACCATCCTTTTAGCCATGAGCCTGCATGAAATTTAATGAATAATGCATCTTTAGTTCTCCATGCTACTTCAACATTAGAGCCTTCAATTATATAATTTGATTTTATTTTAAATTCTTTTATCATTTGTTTAATTGAAAAATTCTTCTTCTGTCATATTTTCTCCTTGTAAGTTTCCTCCAGGCTTATTATATGTGTATGTCATTTTCTTGCCACTAAACATTCTAACAGGATATTTTTTGAAATCTAAAAATTTATAATCTCTCATAAATCTATTCTTTGGATCAAGATTTTTAATCCAATAGTTTCCCATATAATCTTGCGTATAAAATGTTCCATTAGGTATCTTATCCATAGTTAAGGTTGCACCTTTTCTGACAAACTGTGCTCTAACTCTAGTATTAGTAAAATAATTTCTTATTACAACTACTAGATCTTCTTCACCAAGAGAATTGTCGAGTATAAACTTATTGTTACTTGAATTCTGATATACACCCCTTCCAAACTCATTGAAAAGAGATAAATCTCCAGTTTTTGGGTAACATAAATTATTATATCTATAACAGCCATCAGAATATTCCCTGTCACAACTGAAAACAAAGTCGTCACATGCTTCAATCTCTATTTTTTCTTTTAAAAGACCTCTGTTATAAAAACTTGCAGCGTTTTCATTACCATCATAAATTTCTATCGATTCATCGTAGTCTTTCATTGCTTTTCTAAACTGGATACTATATTTTTTTTCACCACCAAGTTTGACATATGAGTTAGCTCTATGAAAATAAGCTTCCCAGTATTTATCATCTATTTCAATAACCTTTGTAAAATCCTCAACTGCTTTATCGTCTTTATTTAGTTTTTGATACAGGTTCCCTCTAGTTATATACGCATCAATATACTTTCTATCAACCCTTATCGCTTTTTTATAATACTTAAAAGCTTCATCATATTCAATTTTCTGCTCTGATTCAAGTCCTTTTTCATAATAACATACGGCGTTGTTTTTACATGGATCAGAACATGCTTTAAATAAAAAGTAGAGAAGTAGAAGAATAAAAAGTATTTTTAATATTCTTTTTATAAAGGAGAAGTCATAATTCTTATCAGTAAAATCAAGCTTTTCTTTTAATTTATTAAGCTTAGACTCTTTATTTAAAACATTTTTTTCTTTAGAAGTAATTGTTGCTTTTTTTAAGAAAGCATCTTTTTTACTAATTTTTTTAGGTTCTTTTTTCTTAACAGGTTCTTTAACTTCGTTAATTTCATGCTTTTCTTCAGCAATATTTATTACTTGACTAGCAGTAGATTCAGGAATTTCATTAATATTCATTTTTTTTGAAAAACTCCAATTACTTGCTAACCCTCCACCTGGATACAGGTTAATCCTATATAATGCATTTCCTTTTGATAAGTGAATTTGAAACTTATCTTTCACCTTAAATTCTATAAAATCTTCAGGATTTTCATCTAGCCATTTTTTTACACTTGAATTTTTAATTTTTAAAATTTTATCTTGATCATTATGCTCAAGAACAATTTCATTGAATTTGTTAATTGATCTATTTGCATTATTTGAGAATGATATAATTACATTAGCTTTTTCAGATGTGGTATAAAATCTGCCATCAGGCATACCGCCATCTCCTGCATTAAATATTGGTGAGTTTAATCCTTTAACAAGTTTATTTATTTTATCTGAAAGAGGATGAATTCCTCTTTTTAGTTCAGAACCATCTGCACTCTTAAAGGTTTTTGGTTTAGCTTCTATTCTAATACAACCATAGCTTTTCATATAACCTATAAAGAACACAAAGCCATCATATAGATGCTGATAATCTTTATTTTTATCTATGAGCTTAAATGAATCTTTACCTCCATTTTTTTCAATAATAGAATCAATTATATTTTTGGCGATTTCAAAGGTTTGAACAGAAATCAGGATGTACTCTAAATCTTTTTCTCTAAATAATAATGAAACATTTATAAAATTAGTAAGTGCTTTATTTTTTTTAAGAACACTATCACCATCATACATTTTATCAATACCCCTAATCCAATCAGGACTAGTTATTTTTTTTGCTAATTTCGTATCTTTTAATTCAAGACTTTCTGCAGGAATAAAATTTTCATTTGTAATAAGTATTACAAATTGGTTTTCAATTGATACCATCTCAATCTTAAACCCATTGCCTTTCCAAAACTTTATATCTTTAGTTAATTCTAACGTATATGCACTACTTTTAGAAATTCCATTGCTTTTTAATAAATCAGATAAGACCTTAGTTTTTTTTGTTTTTGAAACTGCTTTAAAGATCATAGCCATTGATCCTATACCAAAATACCAATCACCATCAATATCGTTCGTTAAATATTTTAATGGATTAGAAGAATTTAATTTTGAATCAAACTCTACTGATTCAAAATCAATTCCCTTTAAATTTGGGAAAATAGACTTAACAGTCCTTGGAATTCCATATTGTTTAATTGAATCTAGCAAAACAGTTAGTTGATTATTATTAAATATATGAAATGTTTTAATTCATTCTAAATAAATATTCAGCAAACTATATACTATGCAATTAAAACTATGTTTAGCTATGATTTATGCACCCATTTTTTAAAAGAACCATGAATTTCACTAAAGCTGCTTTTTTTAAACAGATTGATATTATTTAATTTAATTCCGCTTCCAGGCATTATAACAATCTTATTATCTGCAATTTTTCTTAGTTTTTTGATTAATTTAATTCCTTGAACAGCAGTATCTTCTTGCCCAGAAGTTAAAATCCTATTAGCACCTATGTTAATCAGTTGTTTCATTCCTTCAATAGGGTTAGCTATTTTATCAAATGCTCTATGAAAAGTAAATTCCAGAGGATTACTTAATTCAATTAATTCCTTGGTCCTGTTTAAATCAATTGTATTATCATTATTTAATACTCCAGATACAATTCCTTTACATCCCATTTCCTTGAATTTTACTATATCCTCTTTCATTAATTCAAACTCTTCTTTAGAATAAACAAAATTACCTTCACTTGGTCTAATTAATATAAATATGGGGATGTTTAGTTTTTCAATTGTATTTTTTGCGGTTTCATAATCTGGTGTTAATCCATCTAAATATAAATCTTTACACAACTCAATTCTATTTGCTCCTACTTTTTCAGCTTTCACAGCGTATTTATATGATTCAGCACAAACTTCTATAATCATTCTTCTAATCTTTCTAAGTGTTTTGAATAATTAATATCCATTTTATCCAAAATAGGGTATAAATCAATTACTTTATTTTCAAAGACCTCAAACAATGGTTTATTTTTAGACCATACCACTTCAGATAACGCAAATATTCGAGGGAAAACCATATATTCAACTTGATTACTTGTTTTCATGTATTCTGTCCATACATTTCCTTGTGCACCGATTATATATTTATGAAGATTTTTGTCTAATTCATTAGGAATAGGTTCATAATTGTAAATTTCTTCAATAGGAGTGTAGCCTCCAATAGCCAACGGTTCATCAGAGGTATTTTTAGCTTGGTAATGATCTAAATAGCATGTAGCATTAGGAGTCATTATTACCTCATGATTCATTTTTGCAGCTTCAATACCTCCTGAAACACCTCTCCAAGACATTACAGTTGCATTTGGTGCTAATCCTCCTTCTAGGATTTCATCCCATCCAATTATTTGTTTGCCTTTTGAGTTAATGTATTTCTCCATTCTTGTTATAAAATAACTTTGTAATTCATGTTCATCTTCAAGCTTTTCGCGATTTATAACATTTTGACAATTTTCACATGCTTTCCAATTTGTTTTTGGCGCTTCGTCTCCGCCTATATGTATATATTTTCCAGGAAATAGTTCAACTACTTCGTCGATAATATCTTCTAAAAAATCAAATGTTTCATTTTTACTGCAGTAAATATCTTTAAAAACTCCCCAAAGAGGTGCAACACCAACATTTTCTCCAGTACATCCAAATTCAGGGTAGGATGAAATTGCAGCTTGAGAATGTCCGGGCATTTCTATTTCAGGAATCACATTGATTCCTCTTTTCTCAGCATATCTAACAACTTCTCTAATTTCATCTTTAGTGTAATAGCCTCCATATCTATTTTTATCAAATTTCCACGGCTTATCTGTATAATGTCCAATTAATGTTGAATCTCTGTATGACCCTACATTGTTTAATTCTGGATATTTTTCGATCTCAACTCTCCAGCCCTGATCCTCAGTAAGATGCCAATGAAAATTATTAAACTTGAGCATTGCTAGTCCATCAATATATTTTTTTATAAAATTAACAGGGTACATATGTCTGCCAACATCAAGATGCATTCCTCTATATTTGAATCTTGGAGAGTCCTTTATGACTTGTGACTGAATTTTTACAACACCATTCTTATTATTTAGTAATATTAATTGATTTAATGATTGAAATGCATGAAGTGCGCCAATTTCTGTTGATGCTTCAATAACTATTTTATCTTTATTAATATTAAGAATATATTCTTCTGCTTGGAGTTCTTTATTTAAAGAGAAATTTATGCTTTTTTTTGACTTTTTTTCTAAGCTAATATTTAGATCTCTTAGAGCATCTTTAAGAAGAGTTGTTGCAGAATTAAATTCAGATTCAGTTATAATTTCAGGATATTTATTAAAAGAAAAGTAACCTTGTTTAATGGTTTGCTTAAGTGGTTCAGGAATGATATTATTATTTTGAGAAAAAATAGAGTTTATATGGGAAAAAAATATAAAAAAAACAGTTATTTTAAGTGTAT
>CEUA01233250.1_pt1 | contig 10964 bp, 8 predicted proteins | sample 361541 | NCBI WGS metagenome assembly CEUA01 (sample SAMEA2623079, study PRJEB7988) | marine metagenome | isolation source: saline water (ENVO:00002010), including
TACAGCTATTTTTTCAGCTGTATTTGCTATGGGAGCAAACCCATCAGAAGGAGCAGGTTTAATTTTTGTGGTTTTACCGACAATTTTTCCTGCAATTCAATTAGGAACATTATGGGGTACACTTTTCTTTTTTTTATTATTCTTAGCTGCTCTTACATCAGCTATATCTATTTTAGAAGTGATCACTGCTTATTTTATTGATCAAAAGGGATGGAGCCGAGTAAAAGCAACAGTTACCTTTGGTGTTTTAGTTACTATTGTTGGTATGTTTTGTTCACTTTCAAATGGAATTTTTGATGATTTTACTTATTTATTTGATAAATCATTTATGGATTTATTAGATTTATTATCTTCTAAATATATGCTACCGATAGGTGGTTTATTTACTGGTCTATTTATTTTAAGTCATTGGGGAATTCCAAATTTTATTTCAGAGTTAAGTATAGGTATGAATAGTAAAACTATATCTCCTTCAATCGTTATGGGTTTATTCATGATATCAGTAGTAGTAATTGGTTTAATAATTATCAATGAAATTGTAGAAATTATTTTTGGATTTCCTATTATTGGATAGTTTATGCTTATAGAAAAAATTTTCCCACAAAAATCAGAATTATATGTCAGTTTAAATAGCATATTTATAAAAATAGGTTCAAAAATTGATAAACTAGGGTTAATTCAATTATTTTCTCTTTGGACATTAACAGTAGCAGGAATTGTACTTAAAATGGGTGTGAATGATAGATATGTTTACTGGGAGTGGAATAATTGGATGACAGGATTAGGTAAATTACTTTTTGTTACATTAGTTTTTGTATTTTTTCTAAATCCAAATAAAATATGGAATATCGACTCAAAAAGGTTAAGTATGAATTCTATCGGGATTCATATGGTAATTGCATTAATGTGCTTACTTTTTGGACATTCTTGGCCATTATTGAACTATTCTATATATTTATTACCCTATCTATTAGCTTTTTATAGCGGATTACTAATATTCCAATTTCAGATTCAGTTAAATATTGAGAAAAAGACTTGGGTCAGTTTAGATTGGGAAAATAAAAGTTATATATTATTTACTTCTTTTTTATCAATGTTAATATCTGTTATAATTGGTATTTATTTAGATGACCCCATTTTAAGTACTTCTGCAATGGTTTCAATTCCTTTCCCACTAATTGCTTTATTATGGCCAAATCATGTTAGACATTTACAGCGTGCTAGATTTTACCCTTTATTCATTTTTACAATGTTTCTTTGCATTAGAGCACCATGGTTTTTAATTCCATTAATTATATTGTTCATTTTTTTGAGAGTGGTAAATTATTTTAGATTTGGGATAACCCACCCTTCTTTTGGTGTGGACTTTACAGAAGAGAAATAAAATTGAACTATGATATAATAATAGTTGGTGCTGGTCCTGCTGGTTCAACTGCTGCTTTATATGCAGAAAAAATGGGTTTGAAATCAATTATTGTTGATAAGTCAATTTTTCCAAGAGATAAAATTTGTGGAGATGCATTATCTGGGAAAAGTATCAGAATGATCAGAGAATTAAACTTATTATCAGAGGTCTCAAAATTAAAAGGTTCTCAAATAAATCGCATAACATTTGGTAGTCCTAGTAATAAGCAATTTGATCTTCATTTAAATAAAGTAAATAAAGATAAAATTCAGAAGAAAGGTTTTGTTATTCCTAGAAAAATATTTGATAATTACCTTTTTAAAAAAGCAAGCTCTAAAACAGAAAGTCGTCAAGGTTTTAAAGTTATAGAAATCATAAAAGATAATAATATGATTTCTGGGGTTATCGGTATTAATAAAAATGGTAAGAAAGAATCCTTGTATGCTCCTCTTATTTTAGGCTGTGATGGACCTTATTCAATTGTTGCTAGAAAATTAAAACTTTATAAAATGGATATGATGAACACTTCTGTAGCTATTAGGTGCTATTATAGTGGTGTAAAAGATTTAACGGATCAAATAGAATTGCATTTTTTAAAAGAAGTTAAACCGGGTTATCTCTGGTTATTTCCTGCCGGAAAAGGAATTGCGAATATAGGAATTGGTCTAAGTAAAGTAGATGCAAAAAAAGAAGAAAGAACTCTAAGCCAATTATTAGATATTGTTACGAAGTCAAAATACTTTAAAAAAAGATTTGAGGATGCTGTTCAACTAGAAAAACCCGTTGGTTGGAATTTACCTCTTGGTACAAAACATCGATCAAACCATGGAGATGGCTTCATGCTTCTAGGTGATGCCGCTGGATTAGTTGATCCTTTTACCGGAGAGGGAATTGGTAATGCAATGGTATCTGCAAAATATGCGATACAAGTTGCAAAAAAATCAAAAGAAAATAATGATTATTCTAAAAATTTTTTATCTGAATATGATAAGTTATTGTGGGGTGAATTAGGTAAAGAATTGAGGACAAGTACGAAGCTTCAAAAGTTAGCAAGATATAGCTTTTTATTAAATTTTGTTATTAATAGAGCCTCAAGAAATGAAGGGGTAAAAAATATAATCTCTGGTATGTTGGCTAATGAAATTCCAAAAGATGAATTATCGAATCCTAGCTTTTACTTTAAAATGTTTTTTTCTTAAAGATGGTTATGGATAGAAAAAAACTATTAAAAGTTTTATACCTTGATAATTTTACAGCTATAGATTTTGAAACAACGGGACTTGATCCAAAAAATGATCGAATTATTGAGGTTGCTGCTATAAAATTCAAAAATGGTGTTATTGCAGATAGATATGTTCAATTAATAAATCCTGAAGTTAAAATTCCTAGTTTTATTACTGGAATTACGGGAATTACAAATAAAATGATAAAATCTTCTCCAACTGAAGAAATGATCATTGATGACTTTTTATATTTTTTAGGTAAAGATCCTATAGTTGGACATAATATTTACTTTGATGATAATTTTTTAAAAAATCTTTGTAAACGCCTTGGTAGAGAAATACAAAAATATGTTAAATATGATACACTTCAACTAGCTAGAAGTGTTCTTTTTGATCAACCCGTATTTAATCTTTCTGCGCTATCGGAACATTTTGGTTTTTCTTCAAAAGGATCTCATCGAGCTGAAGTGGATACCCATAATACAGGTATGATATTTATTGAATTAATTGAAGAACTATCAAGTTATCCGATTAAATTAATATCTACTGTTAATGATTTAATTAAGGGTCGAGAAATACCAAATCAAAAGTTATATTCCGATATTGCAAAAGAATTAAACAAAATAGGTAAAACTAAAACTGGTTTAGTTAGATCTAAAATTAAAAGAAATTTTCCAATCAATAAATTTTATTGTGAAGGTAAGAATGATATTTCATCTTTTGACTCCGAAGCTATATTTGGAAATGATGGAATTTTAAAAGAAAATATTGAAAACTTTGAATTCAGACCAGATCAAATAAAATACTCCAAGATCATAAAAGAAATTCTTTCTAAGGATAAAAGTATTGGAGTTATAGAGGCAGGTACAGGTTTGGGAAAATCGATGGCATATCTTTATGGTGCTATTGATAATTCTTCAGATTTTGAAAATAATGGGCCTACTGTAATAGCGTGCCATACAAAGAATCTTCAAGATCAACTCTTCAATAATGATTTACCTAAATTATCAAAAACTTTAGATGTGCCAATAAAAGCAGTGTTACTGAAAGGTAGGAGAAATTATCTATGTAAAACTAGGTTTAAATGGCTTACATCAGATTCAAAAACTTTAGATAAAAATGACTTGGAAGCTTTAATTCCAATTTTTTTCTGGATGGAATTTACCAAGACTGGTGATTTATCAGAGTGTTCAGGTTTTTTTAATTCTAGAAGAGAATGGTTGAAGTCAAATATATGTAGTGAACCTGGCTTTTGCACTGGTGAAATTTGCAATAAAGAACACTCTTGTTTTTATGGTAAATTAAAAAAACTATTATTTCAAGCAAATATAATTGTGGTTAATCACTCATTATTGATGGTAGAAGTTGCAAATCCGGGTATTTTACCTGAACATAACTCTGTAATAATTGATGAGGCTCATAATTTAATAAAATCGGCTTATGATCAATTTAAAATAGATTGGACTGAACAAAATTCTCTTTACCAAATCCAAAATATTGATCCATCATCGCCAAGATCTGCAAGATGGAATAGTATCCTGAATACAATATGTGCCCAAAATCCAGAATTATCAAAAATAATTGAAGATTTAAAAAGATTAATTAAAGAAGCTAAAGATTCTCTTAAAGTAATGATGATTAATATATCTAATGAAAATCACTCTCAATTTGATCCCTTTAAAACCTATCAAAATAAACCAATATTAAAAAATATAGAAAAAACCTTTCAAACTGTCACTGAAGACATTGGTTTAATGGAAAAAAACCTAAAAAATATTATCACCTTAATAGATAAAATAAGAAAATTTATTTTAGAGATTGATAATACAAGGAGCAAATATGGAACCCTTCATTCAATATTTGAAAATGGACATGATAAAATTGGTCACTTGCTAAGTGATTTAATATGTTTAACTGCTAATCAAGATTCTGACACAGTATATTGGATGGAAGGAGAATTTAAATTTAAAAACACATCAAAAGAAAAGTTATCCATAACGTTACATGCTTCTACGATTGATCCGTCTATAAATATGACTCAAAATTTCTTTAATAGATTTCACAATGTATTGTTAACATCTGCAACTCTTAAAGTAAATAATTCATTTGATTATTTTTTGAAAAGAGTTGGTTTGAAAAATATGGACACGGTATTTAAAAAAGATTTTTTAAGTCCATTTTTATATGATGAGCAAGTTACCTTTCATCAATATAGCGGTACTATTGAAATTTCTAATAATTTTGAAAAAATCGGTAATCTGGTAATTGATTTAAATAGAAAATTTTCAAAAAGAATGTTAGTCTTATTTACCTCTACAAAAACTTTAACTGATACTGCTAAATATATCTATAACAAAAATTTAGGATATAATATACCATTATTTGCCCAAATTAAAGGAGCATCTAGACCCGCTATAATAAAAGGGTTGGAAGATAATTCTAATGGAGTTGTTTTTGGAACGAATAGTTTTTGGGAGGGTGTTGATTTTCCTGGTGATCTTTTAGAGATATTAATACTTGTGAAATTACCTTTTGATGTTCCAACAGACCCTTTGATAAAATCTTATTCAGAATATCTTAGTAAAGAAGGCCTTAATAGTTTTATAGAATACTCGCTTCCAGAATGTGTAATGCGATTTAGGCAAGGTTTTGGTCGACTAATTAGGACTACTTATGATTCAGGAAAATTTATTTCTTTAGATAATAGAATTATTATAAAAAGATATGGACCTATAATCAGTAAAAGTATTCCGGTTAAAATGATACCTTTTACAGATATCGATTCGATAAATTAGTTTTTTGAAAACATAGAAAAATAAGCAATTCAATTTCTTAAATTCTTCCATGAAAAAAATTAATATTTCCTTAAGGTCTTTTAACTATAAAGACTTCTCACCATTATTTCAGGGACCTGTAAAAATTATATTAGATAAAAAATGTAAAAAAAATATTGAAGAGTCTAATATGAAATTAATCAATCAAATAAATAATGGTGTCACCATTTATGGAGTTAATACTGGTTTTGGAGATATGTGTAATATTAAAATTAAAAAAGAAGATCAATACAATCTTCAAACCAATCTTGTTAAAAGTCATGCTTCGGGCATAGGTAAGCCTCTTTCAAAAGGAATTGTACGTTCTATTTTATTACTAAAAATTTTAACCTATATCAAAGGTTACAGCGGGACTAGGTATATATTAGTTCAAACAATTATTAACTTTATAAATAAAGATATCATTCCTGTTATTCCTGAAAAAGGATCTGTCGGTGCTAGTGGAGATTTAGCACCTTTAGCTCATATGGCTTTAGCTTTAATAGGTGAAGGAGAGGTTTTTTATAATGGAAAAAAAGTATTAACAAAATTTGCACTAAAAGATGCAAACTTAACTCCTCTTTCGCTTCATCACAAAGAAGGATTAAGTTTAATCAATGGAACTCAGTTATCAACTGCACTTGCAATTAAATGTTTATTAGATGGTGAATTAATTTTAAAATCAATGGATATTGCAGGTGCAATATCAGTTGAAAATAGTTATTCTAGTAGAAGAGTATTTAAAAAAGAAGTTCACCAAATTAAACAGCATCCAGGTCAGCAATTAGTTGCTAGAAATATATATAAAATCCTTTTTTCTAGTGAAATTGTTAAATCACATTCAAATTGTTTAAGAGTTCAAGATCCTTATAGTTTTAGATGCATTCCTCATGTACATGGAGCCAGTAGAGACAGTTTTAATAATGTTTTAAAAGTAATAAATAATGAGATAAATAGTGTAAGTGATAATCCTCTAGTATTAAAAAATGAAGAAATTATAAGTTCTGGCCATTTCCATGCTGAACATGTTGCACAAAGTTTAGATTTTTTATCGATTTCATTTTCTGAATTAGGTTCAATTTCAGAAAGAAGAATCCATTTTATGATGAAGGGGATAGAAAAAAAGACATCTCCTTTTCTTGCTCTAGAACCTGGGCTTGAATCAGGTTATATGATTGCCCATGTTACTGCCGCATCTTTAGCTTCTGAAAATAGAACATTATCACATCCCGCAAGTGTTGATAATATAACTACTTCTGCAGGACAAGAAGATTTTGTTAGTATGGCTCCATGGGCAGGACAAAAATTATTAAAAATTCAAGATAATATTTTCAATATTATTGCAATTGAATTAATGGTTTCTGGAGCGGCAAATTTTATCTCATCATCCGTTAATAAATCAGGAAAAGGTTCAAAAGTTATTATAGAATTACTTAATTCTATATGTAATTATAAAAAAGGTGATAGAACACTAACTAAAGAAATAGAATTAATTAGAAACATAGTTGAAAATGGTAAGTTGTATGATATTGTTAATAAAGAAATAAATTTGGAGTAAGTATGAATAATAGACCACCATTTAAACAAGCTTTAACTTTTGATGACGTTTTATTAGTTCCTCAAAAATCTACAATCCTTCCTACGGATGTTAAACTTGAAACTAAGTTAACAAAAAATATTAGTTTGAATATACCTATAATAAGTGCTGCAATGGATACTGTTACTGAGAGTGAGATGGCTATTGCAGTCGCTAGAATGGGAGGTCTAGGAGTAATCCACAAAAATTTATCCATAATAGATCAAACAAAAATGGTTGACCGTGTAAAACGTTCAGAGAGTGGTATGATTCTTAATCCAATAACCATTGATTCATCATCCAATATTGGTCAAGCAAAAAATATTATGGCAGAATTTAAAATTAGTGGTTTACCGGTAGTAGATGATAATAAACTTATTGGAATTTTAACAAATAGAGATATAAGGTTTGAAACAGATGATAGTTTGTATATTTCATCAAGAATGACATCTGATGATTTAATTACGGTTCCAGTAGGAACTTCACTTGACAAAGCAAAAAAAATTTTACAAGAGCATAGGATTGAAAAACTTTTAGTTGTAGATGAAAATCAAAAATTAACAGGCTTAATAACGGTTAAAGATATACAGAAAAAAGAAGATTTTCCTAATGCTTGTAAAGATGATAATGGTAGATTGAGAGTTGGAGCAGCAGTTGGAATATCTAAAGATATTGATGAAAGAGTTAAGGCTTTAGTTGACGTTGAAGTTGATGCTATTTTTATTGATACAGCTCATGGACATTCTTCTAGTGTACTTGATACAATTTGTAAAATAAAAAATAATCATCCAAATACATCACTTATTGCAGGAAATGTCGCAACTGGTGATGGAACAAAAGCTCTAATTAATTCTGGTGTTGATTGTGTAAAAGTAGGAATAGGATCTGGAGCTAGTTGCACTACAAGAGTGATAGCAGGAGTGGGTATACCGCAACTAACTGCGATCATGGATTCTGTTGACGAAGCTAGGAAGCATAATATTCCAGTTATTGCAGATGGAGGATTAAGATATAGTGGAGATATTGCTAAAGGATTAGCTTCTGGTGCTAGTTCGGTTATGCTTGGTAGTTTATTAGCAGGTATGGATGAAAGTCCAGGTGAGTCTATTTTATATGAAGGTCGCCAGTACAAATCATATAGAGGAATGGGTTCTATGGGAGCTATGAAAAGAGGTAGTCGTGACAGATATTTTCAAGAGGATTCTGAAATTAAAAAACTAGTACCAGAGGGTATTGAGGGTATGGTTCCATATCGAGGACCTGTTGGAAATACAATACACCAACTATTGGGAGGCGTTAGATCTTCAATGGGATATTGTGGCTGTAAGACTATTGAAGATTTTGGACAAAAAACTAATTTTATAAGAATAACAACTGCGGGTGTTAGGGAAAACCATCCACATGAAGTAAAAATAGTAAAAGAGGCTCCAAATTACCAAGTTGCAGATAGTTAATTCAGAGATTAAATTCTCATTTAAGAGAGTTTAAATGTCGCGTAATTTGAGATTTGCGCCTTGAACCAGTATTCTTATGAATAAGATTTTTACTGACTGCTTTATCAATATATTTTACTGCTGTATTATAAATTTTTTCAACTTCCTTTTTTTCAGAAGTTGAGAGAACTTTTTTTATTGTTGTTCTAAGACGAGACATATTGTTTATATTTCTTTCTCTTCGTTTACTGTCTTGTCGTTCTCTTTTTATTTGCTGTGGATGTCGATCCATTTAAGTTATCCTCGTTAATTAGATCCCAAATTTACACATTTATAAATTATACTGTCAATAAAGTGTTGTTTTTTTTTATGATATAAATTTGATATTTATATATGTCTATGTATCTTTAAGTATGGAGAAAATAGAGCTATTACAATCTGTGTCATTATTTTGGGATTTATCAGATAAGCAATTAGGATATATTGCAAATCAAATGATACCTAAAAAATATACCTCAGGAGAATATTTTTTTTTAGAAGATTCTGAAGGAGAACAATGCTTTTTTGTGATACATGGAAGTGTAAAAGTCACTAGGCTTAGTAAAGATGGAAGAGAAGTAATTCTAGCAATTTTAAATGAAGGTGAATTTTTTGGAGAGATGTCATTACTAGATGGTGACGCTAGATCAGCAAATGTTATAGCTTTAGAGGATACTAAAGTTTTTACATTAAATCGTCAAGATTTTTTAAATGTAATAACAGAAAACCCTGTTATTGCGATAGAACTAATAAAAGTACTAGGTCAGCGATTAAGAAAAAGTGATCGGCAAATTACTAGTCTATCCTTAAGTGATGCTGAAAAAAGAATAGCTCTGTGTGTTTTGAGAATTGCAGATGAACAGGGTACTATCCAAAGAGGATTGGTAAGTATTATAAAAATGCCAATACAACAAGATATTGCTAATATGTCTGGAACATCAAGGGAGACAGTCTCTAGAACTTTAAAATTATTTGAGATTGAAGGCTTTATAACTAGAGATGGTAGAAAATTGATAATATTAGATTATAAAAAGTTTGGCAGGGAGTTTGATTTTTAGATGTCTTCATTGATAATTGATGAATTACTTAAAAATAATATCAGATCAATTTCAAAAACAATTACTCGAATTGAAGAGGATGATTTTTCTTTAGAACTAAGTTCTGAAATATATAAACATACAGCACATTCAATACGAATAGGTATTACAGGTCCGCCTGGTGCTGGTAAAAGTACCTTAACAAATCAGTTAATTAATCAGTGTTTATTAAATAACAAATCAGTTGGGGTAGTTGCAGTTGATCCAACAAGTCCATTTACTGGTGGTGCTCTTCTTGGTGATAGAGTCAGAATGAATGAACATAGTTCAAATGATAAAGTTTATATAAGAAGTATGGGCAATCACGGTAAGTTAGGAGGACTATCTAAGAAAGCTCAAGAAGTAGGAGATGTTTTGGCTGCGAGTGGAAAAGATATAATTATTTTTGAGACAGTAGGTGTTGGGCAAGCTGAACATGATATTGTAAGTGCTGCCGATTTGAGCATAGTGGTTTTAGTTCCGGAATCTGGAGATGAAGTTCAATTAATGAAAGCAGGAATAATAGAAATTGGTGATATTTTTGTGATAAATAAATCTGATAGAGCAGGTGCAAATAAATTAGCTTCTAAGCTTAAAAATACTTTACACTTTTTTGCAAAAGAAAACATGAATGAGCCAGAGGTATATAATACTTGCGCAACAGAAGGAAAGGGTATAATTGAATTATATTTGGGAATTCAAAATTGCATAAATATTATGAATGAAAACAAATTACTTGAACATAGAAAATCTAATAGATATAAAAAACGAATTATTGAAGTAATTAACGAATCTCTTTTAAAATCTTTCTGGACTGATAAAAGATTAAATCTTCTAAAAGAACTAACCAACATATCAAATCAAGATATAATATCTCCAGAAAAAATTGCAAAGAAAATAACTTAAAAGTAAAAAGTTGAGTTCAGAAAAGAAGTATGAAATGGGTTTTCTTGAGCACCTCGAGGAATTAAGGTGGCGATTAATAAAATCTTTTATCTCTATTATTTTTGGTTCAATTCTTTCATTTAGTTTTATTGATGAAATACTAATTATCTTACTTCTTCCAACACTTGAAACAACTGTGCCAATAAATATTCAAGTTTTAAGTGTTCAAGGTATGTTTATTATAAAATGGTTTATTTCTTTTATCTCAGGTTTTGTATTAGCATTGCCAATTTTAACATATCAATTATGGAAATTTATTTCACCAGGTTTAAAGGTAAATGAAAAAAAATATGTTTTCCCTGTTGTCTTTTTTTCTTTTTCTTCATTTTTAATCGGAATCTCTTTTGGGTACTTTGTTATGATACCTTTTTCTTTGGAATTCTTTAGTAGTATTGGTATGGGAAATATTGAAAATAACTATTCAATTCAATATTATTTTAGTTTTTTAAGTTGG
>CEUA01227786.1_pt1 | contig 10942 bp, 7 predicted proteins | sample 361541 | NCBI WGS metagenome assembly CEUA01 (sample SAMEA2623079, study PRJEB7988) | marine metagenome | isolation source: saline water (ENVO:00002010), including
AGAGAACTTAAAATGTATAAACGAACCCATACTTGTGGTGAAATTAGAAAATTAGATGTTGGTAAGGCTGTTTCTTTAAATGGCTGGGTGAATAGTGTAAGGTTACATGGACAAGTTGTTTTTATTGATCTTCGAGATCGCTATGGGAAAACGCAAATTGTTTTTAATTCAGAGGTTTTTAAAGGTGATTTTGAAGTTATTAAAAAAATATCAATTGAGGATGTATTATCTATTAATGGAGAGGTTTGTAGTCGGTTAGGTTCCTCTGTTAATTCTAAAATTAAAACTGGTGAAATTGAAATTTTAGTTAATAAGTATGAGGTTTTAAATGAATCAGCGCCACTTCCTTTTATACTTTCAAACCGAGATAGTTCAGAAGAAAATTTAAGATTAAAATATAGATATTTAGAGTTAAGGATGGATGAATTACAACATAATATGTTTATTCGTCACAAAGCATATCAAGAAACCAGAAACTTTTTATCAAAAAATAGTTTTTTAGAAGTTGAGACACCAATGTTGATGAAATCAACTCCTGAAGGAGCAAGGGATTATCTTGTGCCAAGTCGAATCCATCAGGGGAGTTTTTATGCGCTTCCTCAATCACCTCAAATTTATAAACAAATCTTGATGATTGCTGGTTACGATAGATATTTTCAAATTGTTAAATGTTTCCGAGATGAAGATTTACGAGCTGACAGACAGCCTGAGTTTACACAAATTGATCTTGAGATGTCCTTTGTTGATGAAGAAGATGTTTTTATCAATATGGAAAACCTAGTAAGACATATTTTTAAGAGTATTATTAAGGAAGATTTACCCAGTGAATTTCCAAGGTTTACCTACAAAGAAGTCATGAATAAATATGGTTCAGATAAACCAGATTTGCGATTTGAAATGCCATTGATAGATCTTAAATCTATTACAAAGCATTCTGAATTTAAATCATTTCATACCGCTGAAATTGTAAGAGGAATTGTGGTAAGAGGTGGTTCAAAATTTTCAAGAAAAGTAATTGATGAATTGACAAAATTTGTTGCAGAATTTAAAGCTAAAGGTCTTGCTTGGATGAAAAAGGAAGATGGTTCCTTTTCCGGAGGGATAAGCAAATTTTTTAATGAAGATTTGCAAAATGATATAGTAAAAAAGACAGGCATAAAACCCGGTGATATTATTTTCATAATTGGTGGTAACTCAAAAACAACTTTAAAAGCTTTAGGTAATCTCAGAGTTAAAATAGCAAAGCAAGAAAATTTAATTGATAATAATCAATTTAAACCTGTCTGGGTCACTGATTTTCCTATGTTTGATTATGATGATGAGCAAAATAGATATATTGCTATGCACCATCCCTTCACGGCTCCAAAGGTTGAGCATATTGATAGTTTTGATAAAAAGCCTTTAGAAGCATTGAGTAGAGGATATGACCTCACCATGAATGGTTATGAAATTGCAGGCGGTTCTATTCGAATTCATTCAAGTCAAGTTCAAGAAAAAGTATTCTCTTTGCTCGGTCTTAGCCATGAAGAAGCGGTTGAAAAATTTGGATTCTTAGTTGAAGCTTTAAGCTATGGTGCTCCGCCTCATGGTGGAATTGCATTTGGGTTTGATCGTTTAGTGATGCTACTGGCTAAAACTGAAAATATTAGGGATGTAATCGCATTCCCTAAGACAACTTCTGCAACTTCTATAATGGATCAAAGCCCCAGTAAAGTCTCAAATTCTCAATTAATTGATCTAGGGATCAAAATAAAATAATATTTAATTATTCAAATAAAGAGGCTTCTTTTTTTAAAAGCTCTCTTGACTTTTTTTGATACAAATAGTTTTCAGCCATCAGTTCAGGGTTAAGATTTATATCTGTATCAATAACAGATTTTAAAGTTTTATTAAACATTTCTCTATTTCCTGATTTTTGATAATAATATTCAGCCATATGGACTAAGTTTCCCAAATATTCAGGGTTTGTTTGAATAGCTTGTTCAAAATATGTTTTTGATTGAGAAAGTTCAATGCCAGGAATTCGAGTATACATAGATCCAAAAAATCTATAGGGCCCACTATAGTAAAAATTAGGTTCTAGAGAAATTATTCTATGCATTATAACCTCTAGTAATTCTCTATACTTTAATCTTTCCAAAACAGGCTCATTATTTAAATATCGTCCTAAATTTATTGCCCACCAAAAAAGACCTGGAATTACTGACTTTGGGGCTTCAGATAATAAGTCTATCATTTGACTATAGTCATTTGTTTGGTTATTTTGATAAAGTAAAATAAAATCTTTGTGGGATAAGACGGCATTCTGACATAATTGACTATTTTCCCAAAATACTTGACTTTTAGTTTCTATGTTTTTTTCAAAAAATAAAGCATGGGTATAATTTATTTTTGCAAGTAAAATTTTTAAATCAAAATCGTTTGGGCGATTTTCTTGGGCGAGTTTTATAAAGTGCTTCCCTTTATTAAGTGTTACAGAATCAGTTCTCTGCTCCCAGTAAATCATTCCCTTATCTAATAAAAATTCAATATTCTGATTTACAGGGTTAGTATTAGGTTTCTCTGCGCACCTATATATAATTAAAGTAATACTAAATAATAGAATTAACAGTTTCTTTTGTTTTAAGTATAAAATGGTAAAATATCCTAATATATAACATATCAAATTACGAGATAATTAAATAATATGGAAAAGTCGATTAAAATAAAATCTATTAATCCAATTAAACTTTTTGGTGTTTCTGATGCTTTTTTAAAATTGGTGGAATTAGAACTGTCCGTTTCAATTATTTATCGAGATGAAGCGATTAAGGTAAAAGGAGATGTAGTAAATATTGATAAAGCAATAAAAGTACTGAATGAAATGGTTGAAATTTTGAATAAAAAAGGATCGATTAATTCTTCAAGTATAAAAGATTTAATTATGATTATTAAATCTGAAAATATAAAAAATATAAATTATTTAAGTGACTCAAAATTTATTCTATATGAAGGGAGAAAAGGTAATATAACTCCAAGGACCAAAGGTCAAGCTAAAGCAATTAAAATAATTAAAAAAAATGACCTATCTCTTTTAACCGGTCCTGCAGGTACAGGGAAAACATTTTTATCTATTGTTTATGGGATGGCATTATTAGATAACAATGAAATTGATAAAATAATATTATGCCGACCAGCTGTTGAGGCAGGAGAAAATCTTGGATTTCTTCCTGGAGATCTAAAAGAAAAAGTAGATCCTTATTTAACACCTCTTTATGAATCTTTAGAAAAAATATTACCGCAAAATAAATTAAAAGATTTATTATTATATAATATAATTGAAATAGTACCTTTAGCCTATATGCGTGGAAGGACCCTAGAAAATAGTTTTATGATTTTAGACGAAGCTCAAAATTCAACTGATAAGCAAATGAAGATGTTTTTGACACGACTTGGTATTGGTTCTAGGGCGGTAATAACTGGCGATATAACGCAAGTAGATTTAAAAAAAAATAAATATTCTGGTTTGATCCAAGCTATACACATTTTAAATGGAATTCCTGGAATTGGATTTTATGAATTTTCTAGAGAAGATGTTGTTCGACATTCATTAGTAAAATCTATTATCGAAGCTTATGATGAAAAAAAATAAATATTTTATGGGTAATGAAATGATTCCCAAAATTATTGATTAATTTAAGGACTTGATTAAAACAATTTTATAAGTAAATGCGAACTAATTCAGTCATAATCTCTGCAAAAAGAACTCCTGTTGGGGCATTTCAAGGTGTTCTTTCATCTTTCTCGGCTCCTCAATTGGGTTCAGAAGTTTTCAAAGGTATACTTGCAGATAAAAATTTGAATGATATTTTAATCAATGAAGTGATCATGGGGAATGTGCTAGGAGCTGGAATAGGGCAGGCACCTGCTCGGCAAGCAGCCTTATTTAGTGGCTTGCCCAATAATGTTTCCTGTATGACAATTAATAAAATGTGTGGTTCAGGATTAAAAGCGATTATGTTAGCAGATCAAGCTATTCAATGTTCAGAATCAGACGTTATTTTAGCAGGTGGAATGGAAAGTATGTCAAATGCTCCATATCTAATTAATAACTTTAGAACAGGGCAAAAATTGGGCCATGGTAAAATGATTGATAGTATGATACATGATGGACTTTGGGATGTCTATAATAATATGCATATGGGTAATTGTGCAGAAATGTTATCTTCAAAAAGGAATTATTCAAGAGAAACTCAAGATGAGTTTGCAAAAAATTCGTATCAAAAAGCTAAGCTAGCTCAATCAGAGAATGTTTTTCAACAAGAGATTATTCCAATCAAAATTGAAAAAAGAAGATCGGAAATTATTTTAATTAATGAAGATGAAGAACCAGGTAAAGCCAAATTTGAAAAGTTTTCTAAATTGAGGCCTGCTTTCGAAAAAAATGGTACAATAACAGCCGCGAATGCTTCTAAATTGAATGATGGTGCAGCTGCAGCTCTAGTTATGAGTGAAAAAAAGGCTCTTAAACTAGGCTTGAAACCCATAGCTAGAATTATCGCACATTGTTCATATGCTCACAAACCTGAATGGTTTACAACCGCGCCAGGTGAAGCTATTAAACTTGTTCTAAAAAAAGCTGGATTGAGTTCAGATAAAATTGATTTATGGGAAATAAATGAAGCTTTCTCATCAGTAACAATGGCTGCAATTGATGATTTTAAAATTAATCCAGAGATTGTTAATGTTTATGGAGGAGCGGTTGCTCTCGGTCATCCAATTGGAGCATCAGGAGCTCGTATCTTAGCAACACTTTTAAATGCGATGTCTCAAAAAAATAAAAAGTATGGTCTTGCTGTTCTTTGTATTGGTGGAGGTGAAGCCTCTGCTATGATTTTGGAGAAGATATGATTGAATTTGAGTTAACACCAGAACAACATTTAATTAAAAAAACAACCCGTGAGTTTTCTCAAAAGAATATTCTTCCTGGAGTTATTGAAAGGGATGAGAAAAGTATATTTCCAAAAAATCAAATTAAGTTAATGGGTGAATTAGGCTATATGGGTATGATGGTACCTGAGATTTGGAATGGGGCAGGACTCGATACAGTTTCATATGTTTTAGCTATTGAAGAAATTGCAGCAGTCGAATTAGCCACCTCAACTATAATGTCGGTAAATAACTCTTTGGTATGTCATGTTTTAAATGATTTTGGTAATGAAGAGCAAAAAGAAAAATTTTTAAAACCTTTAGCGAGTGGATCTAAACTAGGGGCTTATAGTTTAAGTGAAACTCAATCAGGTTCAGATGCAAGTAATATGAAAACTTTGGCTAGAAAAGATGGTGAAAACTATTTGATTTCAGGGTCGAAAAACTGGGTAACTAGTGGAATTTCTAGCGATATTATAATCATATTTTGCGTTACTGGAAGAAAACAAAATAAGAATGAAATATCTGCCTTTATTATTGAAAAAGGCTTAGAAGGATTAACGATTGGGAAAAAGGAAGATAAATTAGGTTTAAGAGCTTCTGATACTTGTCAAATCTTTTTTGACAATTGTAAAGTGTCTTCAGAAAATATGATAGGGAATCCAGGAGAAGGGTTCTCAATTGCTCTTAATGCATTAAGAGGGGGGCGAATAGGGATTGCAGCTCAGGCGCTTGGGCTTGCTCGATCAGCACTAGAAAAATCGATTGAATATTCAAAAGAACGTATTCAATTTGGGAAAAAAATTAGTGAGTTTGGCTCTATTAGAAATAAACTTGCTGAAATGGCAACAGATATTGAAGCAGCGAGAATGCTAGTATGGAAAGCTGCTTATTTAAAAGATCAAAATAAAGACTATTTAAAAGAAAGTTCCATGGCTAAGTTGTTCGCTTCTAAGGTTGCTATGAAAGCATCAACTGAATGCGTTCAAATTCATGGTGGTTATGGGTATATTCAAGAGTATGGTGTTGAAAGATTAATGCGTGATGCAAAAATCACTGAGATATATGAGGGTACATCTGAAATACAAAAATTAGTTATTGCTAGAGAAACTTTAAAAAATAACTAAATATTAATAAGAGAGGAAACACATGTCATTTGTTTTTGAAAACATGACTTCTAAGGGGCATGAAGAAGTTGTTTTTTGTTCTGACAATAATACAGGATTAAAAGCAATTATTGCAATTCATAATACAACCATTGGTCCAGCGCTTGGTGGTTGTAGAATGTGGAGCTATAGTTCTGAAGCTGAAGCGCTTCAAGATGTTTTAAGACTATCAAGAGGAATGAGTTATAAAGCTGCAATAGCAGGCTTAAATCTAGGTGGTGGCAAAGCGGTTATTATTGGAAATTCAAAAAAAAATAAAAATGAAATTTTGTTTAGGTCTTTTGGACGTTTTGTTCAGGGATTAGCAGGGCGCTATATTACAGCAGAAGATGTAGGTACCAGTGTAAAAGATATGGAATGGGTCAGAATGGAAACCGAATATGTTACTGGACTATCAAGAGCGTTAGGCGGTGGTGGAGATCCAGGACCCGTAACGGCACTAGGTACTTTTTCAGGAATTCGAGCAACGGTTAAAAAACATTTAAAAAAAGATTCTTTGGCAGGATTAAAAATTGCAGTTCAGGGAGTAGGGCACGTTGGATATCATTTAACCAAGTACCTTACAGAAGCAGGAGCTAAGGTTTTAGTTTCTGATCTTGATAAAAAAGCTTTAAAGCTAGTGACAAATGATTTTGGAGCTAAAGTAATTGAAGTAGATAAAATTTATGATGCAGAGGTTGATATTTACTCACCTTGTGCGATGGGATCGACCTTGAATGATCAAACTATTCCAAAATTAAAATGTTCAATTGTTGCAGGCTCTGCGAATAATCAGCTCAAAGATGAAATAGTTCATTCTCAGATGTTAAAAAAACAAGATATCTTATATGCCCCTGATTATGCTATTAATTCCGGAGGTTTAATTAATTGTGCAAATGAAATTGAAGGTTATAATAGGAAGCGTGCTTTTCAACAAGCGGAAGGGATCTATGATACTTTAATGAATATCTATGATAGAGCTGATAATGATAACGTAACAACCCATGAAGCAGCTCTAAAAGAAGCTAAAAAAAGAATAGATGATATTAGTAAGTTAAAAAATGTATATCTACCAAAGAAAAATCTGATGGGTAAGCGTGACAGTCTCTAAAGTTCATCCTAGAAGATATGCTAGGGAGTCTGTGCTTAGAGCTCTGTATGCACTTAATTTTTTAGAGGAAAATCCTAAAGAGGTATTAACTAAGATTTTAAATATTCCTGAAAGTTATGAAAAAAAAATTGATGCTTCCTATGTTGAATTGCTTTATGGTTCTGTTTTAAAGCATACTGAAAAAGCAGATAGTATAATAAAAAAAAATTTACAAAATTGGGATTTTAAAAGAGTTGCTGAATTAGATAAAATTTTATTAAGGATGGGTATTATAGAAATATTGTTTATAGATGATGTTCCACCAAAAGCTTCTATCACAGAGATGGTTGAAATTTCAAAAATTTACAGCACTGATGATAGCCCAAATTTTATAAATGGTATTTTAGATTCAGTATATAATAATTACATAAATAAAACAAAGAGTTAACTAAGTATGTTTCTTTCAAGGCTATTCGGAACAAAATCAGAAAGGGAGATGAAAAAGCTTGCTCCAACGATTAAAAAAATTAACCAATACTATGAAACATTGTCATCAAAGTCTGATGAAGATTTAGTAGAAAAAACACAAAAACTTAAAGAGTTTGTCATTAAAACAAGAGAAGAGAAGGAGTCTTCTTTATCTCTAAGTATGGATAAAAAAGAGAGGGCCTCTGAAATATTAAAAGCAGAACAAGGAGCTCTTGATTTAATTATGGTAGAGGCCTTTGCTATCGTAAAAGACACTTGTCGGAGAATGTTTGGCTCTTCTTGGAGAGCCTCTGGTCAAGAGATTAAGTGGGAGATGATTCCATATGATGTACAATTATTAGGAGCAATTACTTTGCACAATGGTAAAGTAGCAGAGATGAAAACAGGTGAGGGGAAAACTTTGGTTGCTACAATGCCAATATTTTTAAATGCATTAACTGGAAGAGGAGTCCATGTCATAACGGTAAATGATTATCTTGCTCAAAGAGATGCTGAATGGATGGGTGAGGTTTACAAGCGATTGGGCTTAACTGTTGGGTTTATTTTAAACTCAATGAATAATATCAAAAGGCGAGAGATGTATAGTCGAGATATTGTTTATGGTACTAATAATGAATTTGGTTTTGATTATCTTAGGGACAATATGGCCTTAAAAGAAGAGGATATGGTTCAAAGAGGTCATGCATTTGCTGTTGTTGATGAAGTTGACAGTGTATTAATCGATGAAGCAAGAACTCCTCTAATAATATCAGGAGCTGTTGATGCTCCAGTAGATGAAACTTTTACAGCTTTAAAACCAGGGGTTCAAAATTTAGTAAAGAAACAATCAATGTTAGTCTCTGATTTAGTGAGCGAAGCTGAAAATTTAATAAATGCAAAGGATGAAGAAGCCGCAGGTTTAAGATTATTACAAGCTCAAAGGGGAATGCCTAAACATAAGAAAGTTATGAAAATTTTTCAAGAGCAGGGTATGTTAAAACTTGCGCAAGATATTGAATCAAACTATATACGTGACAAAAAAATGCATGAAGTTGATGATGATTTATATTTCTCTATTGAAGAAAAAAGTCATGTTATGGATATTACTGAAAAGGGTAGATCTCTTCTCGCTCCAGATAACCCAGAGGCATTTATTATTCCAGATTTAGGAGTGTTGCTTACTGAAATCGACGAAAGAAAAGATTTGAATCAAGTTGAGATCGAAGCAGAGAAAGAAAAAGCTCATCAATTGCATGCTCAAAGAAGTGGTACTATCCATAATTTCAATCAATTATTGCGTGCATATACCATGTTCGAAAAAGATGTTGAATATGTCTTGCAAGATGGGAAGGTGATGATTGTAGATGAATTTACAGGCCGAGTACTGCCCGGGCGAAGATATTCAGATGGACTACATCAAGCACTTGAAGCAAAAGAAAACGTAAAGATTGAGCGTGAGACTCAAACGCTTGCAACCATAACAATTCAAAATTATTTTCGCTTATATGATAAGCTTTCAGGAATGACAGGCACCGCGGAAACTGAAGCAGAGGAACTAGGTTCAATTTATGGACTTGATGTAACTGTTATACCGACCCATCGAAAGATTTCTCGTCAAGATAAGGAAGATTATGTATATAAAACAAAGCGGGAAAAATATAATGCTGTGATTCAAGAAATTTCTGATTCACATAAAAAAGGTCAACCAGTTTTAGTAGGAACCATTTCTGTAGAAATATCAGAATTGCTCGCAAGAATGTTGAAAAGAAAAAATATTGCTCATAGTGTTTTAAATGCGAAACAACATCAAAGCGAAGCTGAAGTTGTTGCCCGGGCAGGACAAAATGGAGCAGTTACGATTGCTACAAATATGGCAGGGAGGGGTACTGATATTAAACTTGGTGAGGGAATTAAAAGTTTGGGTGGCTTACATATCATTGGTACTGAGCGACATGAATCTCGTAGAATAGATCTTCAATTGAGAGGACGTAGTGGACGACAGGGCGATGCTGGCTCTTCCCGATTTTATTTATCATTAGAAGATGACCTGATGAGGTTGTTTAGCTCAGATAAAGTCGCTTCCATAATGGATAAAATGGGTATTGAAGAAGGAGAAGTAATCTCCGCAAAGATGGTTACTAGAGCCATTTCAAATGCACAAAAAAAAGTAGAAATACGAAATTTTGGCGTTAGAAAGCATTTACTTGAATACGATGACGTTATGAATCAACAGCGTCAAGTTGTTTATGATATTAGAAATAATGCGCTTTCTGGTAAAAACATGCAAGAATCTGTTTTTAATTTACTCGAAGATTATATTCTAGATGAAATTGAAATTCAACAAGATCATGGCAATTATGAAACCTGGGATTGGGATTATCTTAAACAATCCTTTGCAACACATATTATGATTGATGCTGAATTAAATAAAATTAAAAAAAGTTTTGATAAAACCGAAATCACAGATGATGATGTAATTAATATATTAATAGAAAATGCTAAAATAGTCTATAAAGCAAGAGAGTCACTTCTTTCTGAAGAAATCTTAAGAAATTTCGAACGTTTTGTTATCTTAAGGACCATTGATGAAAAATGGAAAGATCATCTATATGCAATGGATCAACTCAGAGAAGGAATTAATCTAAGAGCCTATGGACAAAAAAACCCATTGTTAGAATATAAATCAGAGGGTTTTAAAATGTTTCAAACCATGATGAAAGAGATGAACTCTGTTACCATTCAAAGATTATTCAGAACTCAGATTCAAGGTGTGGAACAATCTCAAAATGTACAACAGAATAAAGTAAGGAATTTAAAAGTTTCACATCAAGACACTACAGGCATGGGTTTTCAAGGAGGGCAAACTCAAAGTTCCAATCAACCTCAGCAGGTTCGAACTCCTATAAAAACAGAACAGAAGCAGGGGCGTAATGAAAAAATACTCGTTCGTGGACCAGATGGTGTCGAAATTGAAATTAAATTTAAAAAACTTCAAAATTATTTAAATAAAGGTTATTCAAGGGTTTAAAAGTTATGGCAAATAATAAATTACAATTTAACACACGTGCTATTCATATTGGAAACGAGCCAGATAATGAAACCGGTGCAGTTATTGCCCCAATCTACGCAACTTCTACTTTCCAGCAAGAAGCCGTTGGGGTTCATAAGGGATATGATTATTCTCGAGCAGGGAACCCAACTCAAAAGAGATTTGAAGATAATATTGCAAGCTTAGAAAATGGTAAGTATGGAATTTCATTTTCAAGTGGAATGGCTGCAATTACAGCTCTTTTTCAAATGTTAAAAAGAGGAGATCATGTAATTTTTGGAA
>CEUA01034355.1_pt1 | contig 10937 bp, 14 predicted proteins | sample 361541 | NCBI WGS metagenome assembly CEUA01 (sample SAMEA2623079, study PRJEB7988) | marine metagenome | isolation source: saline water (ENVO:00002010), including
GTTGATGTGAGTATTGATCGAGTTAAGAAGAAGGTTGTTCTTCCATTAATTAAGTTTGATTTTAATAAGTTTGATTTAAGATCAGAGGCTATTGTTGATTTGGATATTTTAGTTGAGGGGTTATTGGATAATCCAAATGTAATAATTCAAGTTTCTGGACATACTGATGATATTGGATCTGATATGAAAAACAAGAAATTATCACAACAGAGAGCGGATATTTGTGTTGCATATTTGGCTTCTAAAGGTGTTGATCCTGGGCAACTAATAGCTAAAGGTATGGGTGAAGGAGAACCATTTGTTATTGAAGAAAAGGATGGCAGGCTTAAAGTTGGTGATGTTTTGACGGAATCTTATATTAGAAAAATTAAATTTAAGAGAAATAAAGAAAAAGCAAATCAGTATAATAGAAGAACATCTTTTAAAGTAATAGGTGAGGATTATGCTCCTGCTGTTCCTGTTAATAGATAGAAAATTTATAATTAAAAAAAAGGCATCCTAAATTTAGGATGCCTTTTTTTAGAAATATGCTAACGGATAGATATAATAAAAGGGGAGTTTCAGCTGCTAAAGAGGACGTTCATAATGCAATAAAGCATGTAGATAAAGGACTCTTTCCAAATGCATTTTGTAAGATAGTTCCTGATTATTTAACAGGAGATGCGGATTATTGTTTAATCATGCATGCTGATGGCGCTGGCACAAAATCCTCTTTGGCTTATCTGTATTGGAAAGAGACTGGAGATGTTTCAGTGTGGAAGGGGATTGCACAAGATGCTCTCATAATGAATATTGATGACTTATTATGTGTTGGTGCTACTGATAATATTATGTTTTCTTCTACTATAGGGCGTAATAAGTCATTGATAAATGGGGATGTCCTTTCTGCAATTATAAATGGTACAGAGGAATTGTTAGATGAATATAAGAGATTTGGTGTGAATATCATTTCAACTGGAGGCGAAACTGCTGATGTGGGAGATCTAGTACGGACTATAATAGTAGACTCTACTGTTGTAGCTAGAATGAAACGTAAGGATGTTATTGATAATGCTAGAATTAGACCTGGCAATGTAATTGTTGGACTTTCTTCTTCTGGTAAGTCAACTTATGAAAGTTCTTATAATGGAGGTATGGGGTCAAATGGTCTAACTTCAGCTAGACATGATGTGTTCTCTAATATATTAGCTGAGAAATATCCTGAGAGTTTTAACCCTTCTATTCCTTCAGAATTGGTTTATTCTGGAACTAGAAAGTTAACAGATAGCCTTCAGGATTCAGTGTTAGATATAGGGAAATTGGTGCTTTCTCCTACAAGAACTTATGCGCCAATTATTAAGATGATCTTGGATAAATATAGAGACAGGATTAATGGTATGGTCCATTGTAGTGGTGGGGCTCAAACTAAAATTTTACATTTTGTAGATAATGTTCATGTGATAAAGGATAATATGTTTGATATTCCTCCTCTATTTCAATTAATACAAGATGAATCTTCTACGCATTGGCAAGAAATGTATAAAGTTTTCAATATGGGCCATAGGATGGAGTTGTATATACCTGAAGATATTGCGGAGGATATTATTAAGATTTCTAATTCTTTCAATGTTGAAGCTAAGATAATTGGTAGAGTTGAATCTTTTGAAGGGAAGAAATTAACTATAGAATCCGAATTCGGAACTTTCATATATTAAGATGTTAGATAAATTATCTGCGATTAATGATAGGTATTTAGAGGTTGAGAAACTTATTTCATCTTCTAATGTTATGAATGATATGAAAGTGTATATCCAGTTAAGCAAAGAGTATAAGGATTTAGAGCCTATTGTTAGGGCATATAAAGAGTATAAAGATTTGGTGGGAAATATAGCGGAGGCCAAAGAAATTATATCAACCACAGAAGATGAAGAAATGAAGGAGATGGCTAAAATGGATCTAGAAGAGAACTTGCCACGGAAGGAGGAGATGGATGAGCAAATTAAGGTGCTTTTAATTCCAAAGGACCCTGCCGATGCTAAGAATGCAGTTATGGAGATTAGAGCAGGGACAGGGGGTGATGAAGCATCTATTTTTGCCGGAGACTTATATAGAATGTATACTGCATTTGCACAAGCAAAAGGGTGGAAAACAGAATTGGTAGATATTGCAGAAGGAACTTCTGGTGGTTATAAAGAAATTATTTTTAATTTAATGGGAGAGGATGTTTATGGTCAGTTGAAATTTGAGAGTGGCGTACATAGAGTTCAGAGGGTACCACAAACTGAGACTCAAGGTAGAGTCCATACTTCTGCAGCCACAGTCATTATTCTGCCTGAAGCAGAGGAGTTTGATATAGAGTTGTTACCTTCAGATATTAGAAAAGATACATATTGCTCTTCTGGTCCAGGAGGTCAATCTGTTAACACTACTTATTCTGCAGTACGTTTAACCCATATTCCATCTGGTGTTGTAGCGCAATGTCAGGACCAGAAATCACAATTAAAAAATTATGACAAGGCATTAAAGGTATTGCGTTCTCGTATATATGAACTTGAGTTACAGAAGAAGTTGGAGGAAGATGCGAAGCATAGAAAAACTATGGTTTCTTCAGGGGATAGGTCAGCAAAAATTAGAACTTATAATTACCCGCAAGGTAGAGTTACAGAGCATAGGATAGGGCTTACAAAATATAATTTACCCAATATAATGGGTGGGGATATTCAGGAATTCATTGACGAGTTGCAAATTGCTGAAAATGCTGAGAAATTAAAAATCGGATCTACCGATGAATAGAGAAGCTCTTATATCTCAAATTAAGAAGAAAGAATCATTTCTATGTATTGGATTGGATACGGATCTTAAAAAGATTCCACGTCATTTGTTAGCTTTTGAAGATCCTATTTTTGAGTTTAATAAGCAAATAATTGATGCTACTAAAGATGTTTGTATAGCTTATAAACCTAATATTGCCTTTTATGAGAGTATGGGCTCTAAAGGTTGGGTAAGTTTACAGAGGACTTTAGAATATATTCCGGATGATATTTTTACTATTGCTGATGCTAAAAGAGGTGATATTGGTAATACTTCTAAGCTTTATGCTAGAGCTTTTTTTGAGAGTTTAAATTTTGATTCTGTTACAGTTGCTCCATATATGGGCAAAGATTCTGTAGTTCCATTTTTGGAGTTTAAAGATAAATGGGCAATAATTTTACTGCTTACTTCTAATAAAGGGGCGTTAGATTTTCAATATGTTGATACTCGGAATAGGAAACTATTATTTGAGCATGTTTTAGAGACTTCAGTTAAATGGGGTACGGATCAAAATACTATGTATGTTGTAGGAGCTACTAGAGCCGAAGAGCTTAATCAGATTAGGAAGAGGATTCCAAAGCACTTTTTGTTAGTTCCTGGATTCGGAGTGCAAGGAGGGAGTCTGACAGATGTTGCTAAATATGGAATGAATTCTGATTGTGGGATTCTAGTGAACTCTTCTAGAGGTATTATTTATGCAAGTTCTGGAAAAGATTTTGCTGAGCAAGCCACATTAGAGGCTGAAAAAATACAAAAAGAAATGGCTGTAATTTTATCAAAATTTGGAATCTAGAATGTTATTCTATATACAATATTTCCAATCCATTCATGTATAAGACTTTCCCATTTTTCAAGTGCATCTGCACTTGGCAATAATAAATAACTAGCATTAATATTAGAGTAGGAAGATGTGCAGTCAGTAGGGAAGGAAGTTGTATTGATGCCAGTTTTTTTAAAACAATATTCGGCCCTTTTCATATGGTTAGCTGATGTAATAAGTAAGAATTTTCCTTTAGGGAATCTAACGTTTAAGATCTTAGCGGAATTTAAAGCATTTTCTTTTGTGTTCCTAGATTTATTTTCAATTAAGATGTCTTCTGATGGAATTTTGTTGTTTATTAGATGATTTCTTATAGCATCTGCTTCCAGATACTCATTATTAAATAATGTACCATTTCCTCCGCTAATCATTATTTTCTTAATAGTACCTTGATGATATAGTTGTTCTCCGTCTATTAACCTGTCAGCATATTTATTAAAGTTATGTGCTTTTGTTATTTTGTCATAGTCTGCAATCCCTCCTAGAATTATCCCAACATCGTATATTTCATTAGTATCTAATCTTGGGACCTCCCAAATCCTACAACAGACATCTGCAAGAAAATTATTTGTAAACACATAAAAAATTAATAATGTGCTATATAATAGCCGTGTTCTTATAGTTTTAAATATTAGTATGCTCATTAATAGAACAAATATCCAAGTAATTGGTTTGATTAGGAAGGCTAGTATTTTAGATATAATAAAAAACATAAATTTTGTGTAGCTTTAATTAGTATATTTATTGTTAACAAATATATAAATGAATCTTTAAAAAATGTTTAACTTGCAACTTCTAATATTTACAGATATATAGATGATAGATGTTTTTAGAAATATTTTTGAAAGGAAGGTGTTTGGAGTGAGTTCTTGGTGGGGTGGTCGACTTGGAGTAAAAGCATCCTTTATTCGATTATTTTTTATTTATGCTGCTTTTACTAATACAATTACTATTTTAATATATTTAGCTATGATCTTTATATTAAAGATGAGATATCATTTTAAATATAGAAAAAGAAAAAGCGTCTTGGATTTATAAGATAATGGAAAACTTGCAAATTATATTGACAGTTGTATTGCTAATTATAGAGGTGGTAGCTTTTGCTTGGTTAATTACAGATATCCAGAAATCAAAGAAGAATCAGAATAAGATTATAGAGTTAGAGCATCAAATATTACAAGTTGAAAATTCAATTATTGAGCTTGAAAAGGTAATTGTTGACAAGATTGATAAATTAATTAAATTACAATCTAATGAATGAAAGAAAGATAATTGGGGTCTGTGCTTGGCTTGCTGACAAATTTGGGTTAGATGTTGGAGGATTAAGGATTTTGTTTGTAGCTGCTGCTATCTTTGGATTTGGATCACCTATGATTATTTATTTTATCTTATATTTATTAAAACCAAGCCAATATTAAATGAAAATCTTGATAACTGGTAGTAATGGGTTGCTTGGACAGAAGCTCGTACATAAATTAAGAGTCGATAATACTATTGAATTAATTGCTACTTCTAAAGGAGAAAATAGAGTGTCCAATAAAGATGGATATACTTATGTTTCATTAGATGTTACTAATAAAAAAGAAGTAGAAAAAGTAATTAGAGATCAAGAGCCTAATGTGGTTGTTAATACAGCAGCTATGACTAATGTTGATTTGTGTGAAGATAAGAAAAAGGAATGTGATGCATTAAATATTGATGCTGTTAGGTATTTAGCTGATGAATGCGAGAGAATAGATGCGCAGTTAATTCAGATTTCAACTGATTTCATTTTTGATGGAAAGAATGGTCCTTACACTGAACAAGATATTCCTAATCCGCTTTCTTATTATGGACTATCTAAATTAAAATCTGAGCAGTTGTTGCAAGTCCACAAAGTAAAATGGACTGTTCTCAGAACTATAATTGTATTTGGAGTAGGCGAGAATTTAAGTAAAGGAAATGTTGTGCTTTGGGCAAAGGATGCTTTAGCCAAAGGAGATACTTTAAATATTATTGATGATCAATTTCGGTCTCCAACTCTGGCGGAGGATTTAGCAGATATCTGTATATTAGCTGCCAAGAAAAAAGCATTGGGAATTTTTAATGCATCTGGTAAAGATATTATGAGTATTTATGAAATAGTAGAAAGAGTAGCTAAGCACTATGGAAACTCTATAGGTAATTTAAAGAAGATTAATACTGTAACACTTAACCAAAAGGCAAAAAGGCCACATAAGACAGGTTTTATTTTAGAGAAATTACGCACAGAATTAGGATATACGCCTCACTCGTTTGAAGAGTGCTTAACTATAATAGATCAGCAAATAAAAAACAAGAAATATAAAGCATGAAAAAGACACTTTTTGCACTAATCATTTTACTCCCAACTATTATAAAGGCTGAAGGAATAGATACAAAGATTGATAAAGCCTTTCAGCCAATTTCTGATTTTTTTAGTCAATTAATATTTTTCCAAGTTTTTGGTATTCCATTTGTTCTTATCTTACTAGTCTTTAGTGCGATATTTTTCACTATCTATTTTGGATTTCCAAATATTAGATATTTAAAAACTGCCATAAATGTAGTAAGAGGAAAATACGATCATTTCGATTCACATACTTCCGCAGATAATGAGTTAGCAATTGATGGAGATATAAAAGATACCATTAAAGATGAAAGTAAAGATGGAGAGGTTTCTCATTTTCAAGCATTAGCTACTGCGGTTTCAGGTACGGTAGGCAATGGTAATATTGCTGGAGTTGCACTAGCAATATCATTAGGTGGGCCAGGAGCCACTTTTTGGATGATTGTTTGCGGATTACTAGGTATGTCAACCAAATTTGTAGAATGTACTTTAGGAGTAAAATACAGAGATATTGGTGAAGATGGTACAGTCTATGGAGGTCCTATGTATTACATAAGTAAAGGTTTAACAAAAAGAGGATTCAAAAACCTTGCAAAAATCGGAGCATTTTTATTCGCTTTATTTTGTATCGGAGGCTCTTTCGGTGGTGGGAACGCTGCTCAATCTAATCAAGCAACAATTGTATTAAAAGATTTATTAGGCTTAGAAAGTAATGCTGCAGGTGCTTTAATAGGATGCGTTTTGGCATTTTTTGTTGGAATTATTATTATTGGTGGCATTAAAAGAATTGCTTCCGTTACCGAGAAGATTGTTCCATTTATGGCTGTCATGTATTTAATGGCATGCCTTTATATTATACTTAGTAATTTTTCATTGATTGATGATGCTATCAGTTTGATTATTACAGAAGCCTTTAATCCAACTGCAATTGGTATTGGTAGTATAATCGGCGTTCTATTAGTTGGGTTTAAGAGAGCTGCTTTTTCGAATGAAGCAGGCGCAGGTTCTGCTTCAATTGCTCACTCAGCAGTGAAAACAAAATATTCAGCTTCTGAGGGATTAGTTTCTTTGTTAGAGCCTTTTATTGATACCGTTGTAATTTGCACTATGACTGCTCTAGTAATTATTATATTTAATTTTGGAGGATTTTTTGAGTATGGTGGTGATGGGTCAGGTTCAGTATTCATTGACGGAGTGCCTTATGAAGGTGCTGGGGTTACTTCTAAAGCATTTGCTCAATATATTCCTTATTCTGCTATATTCTTAACTATTGCAGTTGTTTTGTTTGCAGTGTCAACCATGCTGTCATGGTCCTATTATGGTTTGCAATCTTGGAAATTTATTTTTGGAAGAGGGAAATTAGCGGATATGATTTATAAAATATTATTCTTAATTTTTATTGTGATTGGATCTGCGGCAAGTATGAAATCAATTTGGGATTTCTCTGATGCTATGATTTTTGCTATGATTTTCCCTAATATGATTGGTTTGTTCTTTTTGTTCCCAGAAGTTAAAAAAGAACTTGCTAGATATTTAAAAGTTATTGGCAAATAATAGCCATCAGTATGCTGATTTTAGGATTGTAAAAGACATTCAGAAAATTAGACACATTAGCCAAGAAATATTTCGTAAAATTGCACTCTATTTACAAATTTATGATTAGCGATAAATTAGATAAGGCAATTAGAGAGGTTCCTGATTTTCCAAAACCAGGAATTAATTTTAAAGATATCACTACTATTTTATTAGATCCCGAGTTGTCTACTGAGATTATAGATGCTTTTATTGAGCGCTTAAAAGGAAGGAAAGTTGATGCTATTGTTGGTGTTGAAAGTAGAGGGTTTTTGTTTGGTCTTATGCTAGCCAATAAAATGGGTATTCCATTTGTTCCAATAAGAAAGGTTGGCAAATTACCTGGAGAAACTTTAAAATTCAAGTATGATTTAGAATATGGATCTGCAGAGGTTGAAGTTCATAAGTCGGATGTTAAAAAAGATTGGAATGTGGTGGTTCATGATGATTTATTGGCAACAGGAGGTACTGCTTGTGCAGCCGCAGAATTGATGCTTGCACTAGGAGCTAATGTTGTGGCCTTTGCTTTTGTAATAAGTCTAGATTTTCTAGATGGCAATAAGCAATTAGAACAATATTCAAAAGAGATAATTAGTTTAAAAAGATATTAGATGGATTTTACAATTAATGAGAATCAAAAAATGATTGCTGATATGGTGCGGCAATTTGGGAAGAAAGAAATAATACCTTTTGCCAAAGAATGGGATGGCACTCAATTTTTTCCTTTAGAGGTTTTTAAGAAGTTAGGGAATCTTGGTCTAATGGGTGTCTTGGTTCCTGAAGAATATGGGGGGGCAGGTTTTTCTTATACTGAATATGTTACCGCAATTGAACAGCTAGCTATTTTAGATCCATCAATTGGTTTGTCTATGGCTGCGCATAATTCGCTTTGTACAGGTCATATACTTCAGTTTGGCAATCAAGATCAGAAAGAAAAATGGCTACCTAGATTAGCAACTGCTGATTGGATAGGAGCTTGGGGTTTAACAGAGCATAATACTGGTTCAGATGCAGGGGGGATGGCTACTAAAGCTGTTAAAGATGGGGATTTTTGGGTGCTTAATGGTGTTAAGAATTTCATTACACATGCTATTTCTGGAGATATTGCAGTAATTATAGCGCGTACGGGTGAAAAGGGTGATCCTCATGCAATGACAGCTTTTGTCATTGAGAAAGGTACCCCTGGTTTTTCTGCGGCGAATAAATTAGATAAATTAGGAATGAGAGCTTCAGAGACTGCTGAGCTTATTTTTGATAATTGTAGAATTCCGGATGCAAATATTTTAGGTAATGTTGGTGATGGATTTATTCAAGCAATGAAGGTGTTAGATGGTGGTAGGATATCAATTGCAGCACTTTCCTTAGGAATAGCAAAAGGGGCATATCAGGCTGCTCTACAATATTCTAAGGAAAGGGAGCAATTTGGAAAGCCAATATCAAAATTTCAGGCTATTGCATTTAAATTAGCTGATATGGCTACTGAAATTGAAGCATCTGAGTTGTTAATATATAGGGCGGCAGAGGAGAAGAATAATGGAAAGAAAGTTACGTTGGAAGGGGCTATGGCCAAGTATTATTCTTCAGAGATTGCAGTAAAAGTAGCAAATGAGGCAGTTCAAGTGTTAGGAGGTTATGGTTATACGAAAGATTTTCCAGTTGAACGTTTTTATCGAGATGCTAAACTTTGTACTATTGGTGAGGGGACGTCAGAGATACAAAAATTAGTAATTGCGAAACAAATTGTATAATAATTTTTGTTGATTATAAAGATATTTGTAGTTTTGCAATCCTAATTTTAAAAATAGATATGTTAGTAATACCGGTTAAAGAAGGGGAGCAGATTGATAGAGCGCTTAAGCGTTTAAAGAGAAAGTTCTTACAAACAGGAACTCTGAAGCGGTTGAGAGCTAAGAAGCAGTATTTAAAACCTACAGAGAGAAATCGTATTAAGATGCAGAAGGCTGCATACTCAGCAGCTAGAGTCAGAGAAATGGAATAGATAAAATTTCTTTATGCTATATTGTAAACTTTTTATTTGTAATTTCGTTACAAGTTAAAAGCCTTATATGCATCAAAAAAGATTTATTAGTTATTTGTCATCTGAGAAAAGATTTTCTGTACATACAATTACCTCATATTCTATTGATATGCGTCAGTTTAGCTTATTTCTGGAAGATGAGTATCAAATAAAAACAGAGATATCAGAGATTAGCTTTCAAATTATTAGAAGTTGGATTGTCTCTTTACTGGAAAGAGGAGTCTCTGCTAGATCTGTAAATAGAAAAATTTCAACTTTAAAAACATATTTTAAATTTCTGATAAGAGAAGGTATTATTCAGGAAAACCCTATGCTAAAGGTGGTTTCTCCGAAATCCAAAAAAAGATTACCATTATTCATTGAGGAGGATCAAATTGAGTTGTTGTTAAATGATATAAAATTTGAGGATGGGTTTATTGGTGAAAGAGATAAGTTAATTATTGAAATGTTTTATATTACAGGTGTTCGTTTATCTGAACTTATCAATATTCAGTCTTCAGATATTGATTTTGATAGTTATCATTTTAAGGTTATTGGGAAGAGAAATAAAGAAAGACTTATTCCTCTTACCGTTAGAATTGCACAAGAATTGAAGTCTTTTATTAATAGATACGATGTGTGTAGCCATCTATTCACAAATCTGGATGGCAAGAAGTTATATACTAAATTGGTATATCGGATCGTTAATAAGTACATAGGAAAGATTAGTAGTATTAATAAGAAGAGTCCACATGTATTAAGACATACATTTGCTACGCATATGTTGAATAATGGTGCAGATATTAATGCTATTAAAGAGTTGCTTGGGCATGCTAATTTAAGTGCAACCCAGGTTTATACTCATAATACTATTGAAAAATTAAAATCAGTTTATAAACAAGCTCACCCTAGAGCATAAAAATTTGAGAATTATGAATGTTCAAATCCAATCTATCAATTTTACAGCTGATAAACGACTCAAAGATTTTATAAATAAGAAGATAGATAAATTAATTTCTATTGATGATGGAATAATTAATACTGATGTTTTTCTAAAAATTGAAAAACCCGAGGCACATGCTAATAAAGTTGTTGAGATTAAACTTCATTCTAATGATGGAGGTTTCTTTGCAAAGAAACAGTCAGATTCATTTGAGGAATCTGCCGATTTAGCTGCCCAAGCTTTGAGAAAACAGATTATCAAGCATAAGCAGAGATAGATCCTTAAAAAAAATCTCGTATTTTATTGTTAAAAAAGTATTCTTTTTAATTGGCTGTATTAAAAAATTTAATAAATTTGCAGCCCATTTTAAGGGGATAGTTCATTTAAATATGCATTAATTCAATATAAGCCGATATAGCTCAGCTGGCTAGAGCAGCTGATTTGTAAT
>CEUA01234514.1_pt1 | contig 10932 bp, 9 predicted proteins | sample 361541 | NCBI WGS metagenome assembly CEUA01 (sample SAMEA2623079, study PRJEB7988) | marine metagenome | isolation source: saline water (ENVO:00002010), including
TTAAAACTTTGATATATTCTAGAAAATTCTCCAAAATGAAATATTGAATTTATAATTTTTTTTTTTTTATTTAATATTTTTGAAATATTTTTTGTATGTGCTTTTATATAGAGAACTCTATTATTTTTAAAATGATTGTTAAATGAACCAGTAGAATAATTATCAAAACTAATAATTTTAAAGCTTGTTTTTTTTAATAACAATCCTATTAAGTTTGAACCCACAAATCCCGCTCCCCCTGTAACAATAATAGTATTTTTTTTCATAAATTGTTTTCTAAATTATAAAGAATTTTTAAATTAATGTAATTAAATATTAATTAATATAATTTGCATTAATTTTAATTTAATATATGAAAAATAATATTTTATATATTAATGAAAAAGATTTTAATTACAGGCGCCACTGGATTTTTAGGAAAAAATCTCGCTTACAAATTAAAAAATAAATACAAAATTTTTATTTGTTCTAGAAATTTAGCTAATGGCAAAAATTTAGAAAGAAATCTAAAAGTAGATTTTATACCTTTAAATATTTCTAATTATTCTGAAGTAGAAGAGGTATTGTTTAATATTAAACCAAATATTATAATTCATTCTGCAGCATCTAAATTTGTGGATATTTCTGAAAAATTTGCATCTGAAACTGTAGATACAAATATCGTAGGCTCTAAAAATCTAATTTTATCTTCAAGAAAGTATAAATGTAATAAATTTATAGCAATATCATCCGATAAAGCCTCTCCTCCTTTTAAAAATTTATATGGTCTTAGCAAAGCAACAATGGAAAAAATTTTAATTAATATTAACTCTGACAAAAAACAAGATTTAAATATAGTTAGATTTGGTAATTTGGCATGGTCAACGGGATCAGTACTTAATCAGTGGGAGGAGATGAACAAACAAAATAAAATTATAAAAACAACTGGACCTGAAATGACAAGATTTTTTTATGATATAGATAAGGCTATAAAATTAATAGATTATTTGATTAGAGATAAAAGAAAATTAAATAATAAAGTAATTTTACCAAGTATGAAATCTTTAGTGATAAAAGATCTTTTATTAGAGTTTTGTAAAATTAATAAAGCCAAGTGGAAAAAAACTAAAAAAAGAAAAATGGATAAAAATTATGAAACACTTATTCCTAATCAACAATCTTTTAAAATCAAAGATATAAAAAATGGCATAGGGAAAATTTTTATTATAAATTTAAATGATAAAATTAAATCAAGCCAAAAAGAAATAAATTCTAAAAATTCTAAAATATTTTCAACTAGAGAATTAAAAAAAATAGTAATTAATAAACCAAAATTTATTTGATGATTCAAAATGCTATAATTTTAGCAGCAGGTAAAGGTAAAAGAATGTTGCCTTTAACAAAAAAAATACCTAAAGCTTTAGTAAAAATTAAAAAAAAAACTTTAATTGAAAGAAAAATTAATTCTCTAAAAAAAATAAAGATAAATAATAAAAATATCCACGTTACTGTTGGTTACAAGTCTTTACTTCTATGTAAATATTTGTCGGAAAAAAAAATTAATTCAATTGTAAACACAAAAGGCAAAGATAATGCCTGGTGGATATTCAATACTTTTCTTGGGAATATTAAAGAGTATGTATTATTAACCACATGCGATAGCATCATTGATCTTAACATGTCCTTTTTAACTAAAGAGATAAAAAAAAATAAAAACTCACCTTGCATTATAGTTGCAATTAGACCAGATAAAAAATTTAAAGGTGATTACATTGTTTCTAAAAAATTTAAAGTACTTAACATTTCAAGAAGAAAGAAAACAAATTTATTTGCCTCAGGAATTCAAATAATAAACCCCAATAAAGTGAAAAAATTGACTAAAAATTCAAAAATTAATAACTTTAATGAGCTTTGGAAAGTATTAATAAAAAAAAAAAAATTACACCATACAAAAATATTTAATAAAAAGTGGAGTTCTTTTGATACCATGCATCAAATCAAAAAATATGGAAAAACAGTATAATGGATAGCATATCTTTAATAATTACTTATTATAATGAGGAAAAAAACATAATAAGAACTTTAAAAAAAGTTTTTTCCCAAAGTCTGTTGCCAAAAGAATTGATTTTAATTAACTCAGGCTCTACCGATAAAAGTAAAAAATTAATAGATAATTTTTTAAAAACAAAAAAAAATAAAAATATTAATATTTATAATTTTTCATTGGATACAAATTTACCATCAACATCAAAAAACATGGGTGTACAGGTTGCAAACTATAAATTAGTTGCTTTTTTAGACTGTGGGTTAAACTTTGAAAATAATTGGCTAGAAAAACAACTTTATATACTTAAAAAAAATAAACTTGATGCGGTTATTGGGTCAGTAAAATTACTAGGAAAATCTTTATTTGATAAAGCAAGTGTAATTAATACATATGGCTACAAAAAAATTACTCCTTGTATTCCTGGTTCTTTAATTAAAAAAAAAATATTTAATAAACTAGGTTACTTTGAACAATCAAGATCATTATATGATGTATTATGGAAAAAAAAATTATTTAACAGCAATATTAAATATGAAATAAATAACGAAAATTCTATTAGCTATTATGGCATTAATTATGCAAGTAATTTGAAAAATCTTTTACAAAAAAGCTATTTATACTCAAGTGATAAAATAAATTTTGATAGAAATCCTAGAACCTTTTTATATTTGTCAATTCCAATTCTAATCATTTTATTAATGCTTTTTAATTTTACATATTTGATTGGATTTGCAATTACATATTTAATTATCAGGTTATTAAATATATTTTTAAAATCTGAATTTAAATCAATCTTAAATTTAAAATTTCTGTATCTTTTAGTTTTAACATCTTTAACAATAGATATAGGCAGATTGTGTGGGTCATCTAAAGCATTTTTAGTTAAAATAGGTATAAATAATATTATTACATTATTCCTTTTAATTTATTTTATTTTATTTAACACACCACTAATCAGCTTAATGGCAAATAATTTAATGGTTTATTCCAACATTCCTCAAAACAAGAACTATGATGCCATAGTTGTGTTTAGCGGTGATGGAACTACATCTTACACAAACCAAACCTATAGAAAAAGAGCTGTAGATGCTATTGAGTATTCAAAAAAATATGACGTAAAACAAATTTTTTTATCAAGTGGAAAAAGTCACACTATATCTGAAGTTCAGTTAATAAAAGCCTATTTAAAAGAGCAAAATGTTAATAAAAATATATATGTATTTCAAAAATTTCCATCTTCAACTTTTGAAAATGTAATTTTAGTTGGAAAAAAAATAGAAAGTTACGGATATAAAAATATAATATTTATTACAGCTCCCTACCATTATAAAAGATCAATTTCAATTTGGAAAAAAAATTTTCCTGAATTAAATATCTACTCTGCAAAAAATGTTGACTTTGATCATCAAAAATACAAATGGATACAAAACATTGATGAAATCAAAATAACTATATATGAACATTTGGCAATATTTTTTTATAAGTTCAAAGGATACTTGTAGTCCTTAGTTAATATTACTAAACATTAATAAAATTGAGATGATTTTTTTTAGTTAAATTTATAATTAATATATTTATTTACTTTGTTAAAATTTATAATACAAACAGAAATTAGGTGAAAACAAATGAAACTTTATTTAAACAAAAAAATATTAATAAAAATAAAAAAAAATATTATTTATATTTATGGAATAGTTACGCTTATTTCTATAATAGCTCTTTATATTGTTAATACAGCTTATATAAAATATAAATTTAGTCTAAGTATGGATCTTGAAAATCAATTCAAGAAAGAAATAAATCTTATACATCTAAATAAGACTCTGTTTGGAACCAGTTCTATGGGAGTGATGCAAATTCCGCGCGCACTTAAATTAGAAACATTATTTGAGGAATACACATGGAGTGTTAATAAAGAAATAGAAAAAAAAGTGGGATGCCTAACTTTTTATAAAAAAGATACTGCCTTAACTGCAAATGCTGTCAATATATCTTGTAAAGTAACAGAAAAATCGGAAGAATACTTACTTAAAGAAATTCCAATTATAATTGAAAAAAATGAAAATTTTTTTATTAAAAAATACAACCATATTGTAAATGTATATGTGTACTCTTTTGGATCTGCTAACAATCAACTCTCAGATGCAGATGAGAGTGAATTATTTCATATAGACAAGATTTCTAAATATAATTTGAATGTAAACAGGTATCAACACGAGGCAGGTTTATTATTAACTTCATTATTAATTTCATCATCTGTTGTCTTATTAATATATTTATTAATAAGTTTTCTTTTAAATATTTACTTTAAAAAATGATTGTAAATTTTTAAGTGCTTTTTAGTTACTAGTTTGATATCTAAATTATCTTTTGCAAATTTTTTTCCATTTTTAGAAATTAAATCCATTAATCTTTTGTTGTTATGCAGTTTAACTATTGCATTAGCTAAAATATTTGGATTTTTTATTGGAATTAAAATACCATTTTTATTATGCCGAATAATAGTTTTGCACCCAGAAATTTTTGATGCAATTATAGGAAGACCGAAAGACATAGCTTCTATAAGAACTTTTGGAGTCCCTTCCCTGTAAGATGGTAATACAAATATGCTTGTTTTTTTAAAAATTTTGATTAAATTTTTTTTGTATCCAACATAAGTAATAATTTTTTTATTTTTATATTCTATTAATTTGCTTTTTTTTATAAAAGATGGATTATTATAATCAATTTTTCCAGCAACAATAAAATTGAAATTTTTATACTTATTTTTTATTATTTTTGCTGCTTCAAGAAATTCATTAATACCCTTATGCACAAGTAGTCTTGATGCAAATAAAATGTTATTTTTGCAACTAACTTTATTTCCATTATATTTTTTTGTATTTACTCCAGAACCTTTGATAAAAATTATATTTTTTTTATCTAAAATTCTATAATAATCAAGATCTTTATAATCTTCTTTATTTTGAAATATTACCTTTGGTTGCTTCAAAAAAAAAATTAAAAATAAAATATTTAAAAAAATAGTTTTTACTATTTTTGTAAATATTGATTTTTCTGTAAAAAGATATCCAAGCCCACTTATTGAAAAAATAATATTTTTATTTTTTAAAAACAGTAAAGATAAACCGCTAGATAAAACATTAAATATAGTAATTATCTGGATTATATTTGGATTAATTTTTCTAATTAAATTAAATGTATTAAAAAATAAATTTAAAGATAAAAAGATTTTATTTTTTATTAAAGTACTACTTAAGCTATGAGTAATAATCCCCTTGGATTTTAATGTTTTTAATGAATTTGATTGAATGCTTGCGAGATGTATTTCGTATCCATTTTTTTTAGCCATTAGTGCAATATCAATTCTATGACTTAGAAAAAAGTTTGCGTCACTAACAATGTATAATATTTTTTTATTTTTTATTTTTTTCATAAGAAAAATTAAAATAAATAGTATATAAAACTGGTGCAACAACATAATGATGTCTTAATGCGGTTCCCCAGTTAACTGTACCGATTGCCCAAAGAAATTCTAAACTAATACATATAAAAAAAATAGAAGTATTAATATCAACATTTTGGATTAGTTTATTTTTAGAAAAAATATTTGTAATTATTTTATAGATTATAATTAATCTTAATACATTTTCAATAATATATATAAAATCTCCCAAATTAGCCACGTCTGTTAAAAAAGGTTTTAGAAAATATAATATAATCGAAAAAAATAAATTTATAATTAGTGTGCCATCTTTCCCCAGTGTTTCAAGACCATAAGTTGCTCTTCCAATAGGATGATTTGACCTCATTATGTTAATCTCATTAAGAAACTCATAATGAAAAAAAAACAAATTAGACATAAAAGTAAATCCGATAAATATTCCAACAATAGTAAAAAATTTATAACTTCTAGTTTCAATTTTTAGATAAGACAAAATTGCGAAAAAAATTATTATAATTGAAATTAAGAATAAAGTTTTATGAAATAAAGCAAGAAAAAATGTGGCTACTATTAGCAAAGCAAAATCTTCTTTTTTTTTATATTTATAAAACTTTAAATAAAAATAAATTGAAATAGTAAAACAAAAAACTTGATATATTTCTCTAAGGGTAAAAATACTTAAAACAATTGAAGAAGGTAAAAAACAAAAAAATAAAATAGTTATAATTTGATTTACCTTTTTTGTATTTATATCTAACATAATTAAATTAAGTACTATTGCTGTAAATAACCAGAAAAAACATGATAATAAATTACCTACTAAAATAGAAGGTTGAGTTACAGAATAAACTAAAGATAATAAATAAGAATATATCCAACCTATTGAGGGTAACATTGGAGTTTTAAAATAATCCCATGTAAAACCATAATCATGAAATATTATTGCTATCTCATGAAATTTAATTGCATCTTCACTTGCAAATTTCAAAGGTCCTTCAAAATAATAATATATTGCTAAAATTACTCTCAATAAAAATGCTGATATAATAATTGAATATAAAATTAATTTAAAATTTTTTATTATTATTGAATTTTTGATCAACATTTAATTTTGTTTATTGTTAAAAAAATTTAGTTTTATCAATTTTTACTTTTGCATTGTTTTTAACGAATTCTCTGTGAGTTTTTTCTACTTTGTTTTCTAATTTATCTTTTATAATTATTATTAGAGAGAAAGGAATTAGAAATAAAGTTAAGATATTATATTTTGTTATTTTCCACATTTTTTTTGCATTAAGAAAACTTATTTCACCATGAAAAGCATATCTCCAATAATTAATAATTGTTAATACTTTATTATAAAAATTTTTTTTATTGAAATTTATTGTATTTTCAGTTTTAGAAATAGAATATAAAGAACCTCTACAATATCTAAGTTTTTCACCAAAACTGACACTTAAGTATGAATTTCTATCCATAATTTTTACGATTTTTTTTATTAAAATAAATTTCTTTTTACTAAATAATTTTAATAACAGTGAGCCTTCGTTAATTACAAAATCTACCTCTAAAAATTTTTTTTTTTTAAAAATATTTGAAAAGGCTAAAATAGTTGCGTCTCCTTTAATTAAATCTTGGATATCTTCCCATTTAAGTGTTTGATAATTTTTTATATCTTTAGTTTTATAAAAAGTTTGAGAATTGCCTAATGTATCAACATTTTGAGCAATCACCCCAGCAAAATCACTTTTATAGCTTTTTGGTATTTTTTTAAATTGTTCAACTAAATTTTCTAATCCGTTGGGTAATAAATAATCATCAGAATCACACCACATAATTAGATCGGTATTAATATTATTTAAAAGTATATTATCTAGTTTTGCTTTCCCTATTCTTAATGAAGAGTTAAAATAAATTATTTTTAATTTTTTTTTTTTTACTGTTTTCATTATCAATTTCGATGTTTCATCTGTTGAACCATCGTTAGCAACCAACCATGTAAAATTTTTATATGTCTGCTTTTCCAAAGATCTTATTAATTTTTTCAAATATCTTGCTCTATTAAAAGTAGTAGTAAGAATGGATATAGTAAGTTTTTTCTTCATTTAAAATATAGTTAATTTTTTAATATAAATATTTTTTAGTTGATCAACTACATTATCAAAATCAAATTTTTTTATTCTTTTTGTGTTATAAGCAATTTTTTTATTAAATTTCAAATTACGACTAACTGTAAAATTTATACTTTTAAAAATACTTTCTATGTTTTGATTATCAAAAAAAATAATTCCTTTAGGACTTATCTCTCTAAATACTTTAAGATTACTTGCTAAAATTATTTTTTTTGATCTCATTGCTTCTAATATTGTAATTCCAAAACCTTCGTAAAAAGAAGATGTAATAAAAAAACTACACTCATAATATAAATTCTCTAATTTTTTTTGCTTAACATTGTTAAGTATTTTAATTGAACCTTCCAGCGATTCATCTTTAATTAAAGATTTTATTTTTAAAAGATATTTTTTTTCGTTTGGAGAATGGGCATTTCCTACGATTATTAATTTAAAATTATCATTTATTTTATTAAATATACTAAATGCTTGAATTAATTTTATAAAATTTTTTCTTTTCTCAAAATGTCCAACAGAAAGTAAATATCTTTTTTTGTTAGTTTTTTTTAAATAATGTTTTGTATATTTAGTTTCTATACCATTATGTACCACAAGTGTTTTTGAATTCTTATAAAACTTATTAATTTCATTTTTCATAGTGTTTGAAACAGTTATTATTTTGTAAGAATTTTTGAGAAAATATTTGAGAATTGGTATCGCTAAAAGTTTACTAATTCCAGAATATTTGAAGTAATTATTTCTAATATCATGTATGGTTAACAAATACTTCAAATTTGCCGGCAAAAATGCAGGTAAATTAAATACTTCTATTAAATCTAGTTTATAATTAGAAATCAATTTTTTAAAATAAAATAAGTAAATTAAATTTTTTTTTATACTATTTTCACTTGGTATGTTTACTTTTACAAATTTAACATTATCAAAAATTCCAAAATCTTTTTTTAAATTATAATCTTTAGAATGAAAAATAAAAAAATTATGAAACTTTAATTTTTTTACCAACCTAGGGTAAATTCCTAAAAATCTCTGTTTTGCGCCTGAAGGTCTAGAATTAAAACAAGTAGCATTTAAACCAATTCTCATGAAATTATAATTTTAATCCTTCAAAATGTTTTTTTATAACCTCTTTTTCATTAAAAAGTTTAACAATATCAAAGTTTTTTTCATTATTGATGGGATTTTCAAATGCTTGCATGATCCCGTTTGCTAAATCTATATAATTTTTTGTTTTAACTAAATGTCCAAAATTTCCATATTCTGAAATTTCTTTTGGACCAGTATCACAGTCAGTTGACACAATTGTGCATCCACACATCATTGCTTCAATTAATACATTGGGCATACCTTCAACTAAAGAAGAAAGAACAAAAACATCAGAATTTTTAAAGTATTTTAGTGGATTTTTTACATAGCCTAAAAAATTAATCTTACTATTTATCCCCAGTTTTTCAGATAATTCTATTAGTTTATTTTTTTCTGGCCCGTCTCCTAAAATAGATAATTTAAAATTAACTTTTTTATCATTTATTACTTTGCAGGCTTTTAAAAGATAATCAAAACCTTTCCAAGGCGCAAGTTTTCCGGCTGCAATTATAAATTTACACTCATCATTATTTTTAAAAAACCATTTTTCATAAATTTTCTCATTCATTTTTTTTTTACTATTTTCATCTTCTACAATGTTGTAAATACAAATATGTCTAGTTTTTCCAAAAACTTTTTGATATTGCTTAACCATATCTTTTGATACACAAGTTAATAGATTGATCCTCCAACTTGTGGCTTTAAATAGATACTTTAAAAACCATCTTTTTGTAAAAAGTTTATTAGAGTAAGTGTCAAATGGTGTTACTCTTGAAGATGCACTAATCTTAACTTTAGATCTTGTTATTATTGAACATATACTTACAAGAATATTTAAATGGTCTTCTGCAGTAAAAATAATGTCAGGTTTGGCATTAATCAAATATTGACATAATTTAAAAAATATAGATCTTATATTTTTTTTTTTAAAATTAATAATATTTACATCGTTCAAGTCTGAAATAATTTCTGTATCTTGAATTTGACCAAAAATTAAATCTACTTTATATTTTTTTTTTGCCAAAGATCTCGCCAATCTTACTTGGGCAAGAGGAACGCCGGCTATATTTAAAATTGGAGATATTACTGAAATTTTCATTTTAATTTCTATTAATTAACCATTCTTGAAATGTAAGAATTGACCATATTAAGCTTGAATTATCATAACCATTTTTTTGATATTTCCATATTTTTTCAATATTTTGAAAGTTCAATAAACCTGATTTTTCTATATTTTTTTTGCATAACAAATTTTCTGACCAATCTAATAAAGGTTTATTTATCCATTGTTTAATTGGAATAGAAAAACCTGCTTTTGGTCTATCTACCAAATGATTTGGTATTTTTTTTTTCAAAAGCTCTCTAAGAATAAATTTACCTTTGCCATTTTTAATTTTATCATTAATATTTAAATTTACTGAAAATTCATAAAGATTTTTGTCTAAAAAGGGAGCTCTTGTCTCAAGACTATTAGCCATGCTTGCTCTATCTACTTTAAACAATATGTCATTAGGAAGATAATTGGTACTATCCAAATACATCATCTTTTCTTCAATTGAAAAGTCTGTAATTTTATCACTAATTAATTTTTGATTTAAATTATCTAATATAATATTTTTAGACTGAGACTCGGTATTTAAAAGAATATTTTCATCTATTCTATTAATTAAAAAACTTAATAAATATTCATTATAGGATTGGTTTGGTGCGATTCTATTAAGTATTTTTTTAATTTTTTCACTTAGATAGTACTCATTTTTAAAACTAGGGATTAATCTAACAATTTTGTTAATACTATCTATCCTTTTGTCACTTAAACTTGATAAAGATGATGAAATGATTTTTTTAAATATTTTTGGAATTTTATAAAAATTTGAAATAGTTTTTAATTTAACATATCGATTATAACCTCCAAATATTTCATCACCACCATCACCTGTTAATGCAACTTTAACTTTTTTTCTGGCCATTTTAGAAACCAAAAAAGTTGGAATGAAAGAACTATCTCCAAAAGGTTCATTTAGATTCGTCAAAATATTTGGAATTTCATTTGTAATTTCTCTATCATTTAAAATCAACTCTTCATGATCTGTATTTAAATATTTGGCAACTTCTTTTGCATATTTTGACTCGTCATAATCTTTATTTTCATTTCCTATAGAAAAAGTTTTTACTTTTTTATTAGACACTTCTTGTGCTTTGGCTGTAATTAAAGAAGAGTCTATACCTCCACTTAAAAAAGTTCC
>CEUA01077579.1_pt1 | contig 10928 bp, 9 predicted proteins | sample 361541 | NCBI WGS metagenome assembly CEUA01 (sample SAMEA2623079, study PRJEB7988) | marine metagenome | isolation source: saline water (ENVO:00002010), including
ATCTCAGCATCCTTTACAATAGTGTCTGCTCTAAAGAATGTCAGGTAGTGAGCTAGGTCTTGATCACTTAGCCCGCTTGATGATTCTCCTGAAATTGGAGTACTAAGGCCAGTTCCTCGTTGATCTAGCAATAAAACCTTATAGTCTTCACTTGCTCTTTTTATCCACCCTGAGTCTGTTATTGGCCTTGGTGATTCGTATCCTGGACCGCCTTGAAAATAGATTAAATAAGGTAGGGACTTATTTTCATTTTCTTCTCTTAAGATCTCTCTAGCAAAAACAGAAATCTTCTTTCCTTCTGGCTTTTCATGATCCAGAGGAATGATAAATTTATGATCAGTGATGATCATCTCAGAATATTTATATTTGTTTGAGTCCATTAGGTTTACTTCATATCTAATTATTTCTGGTTACTTGCCCACTCCATTCTTTCATTCCACCAATAAGATTGACTGCATTAAAACCATTATCATTTAATATTTTAGTTGCCTTGCTTGAACGATTCCCGCTTCTACAATAGACAACTATTATTTTGTTTTTTTGGTTTTCCAGTTCGTTCAGTCTTTCACCAATTTCCTGAACTGGTATGCAAGATGTATTGGGTATGGATTGAATCTCATGTTCAGGTAAAGTTCTTACATCAAGGAAATAGTACTTTTTATTGTTTAGAAGTTGAATGGCATCCTTGTTTTCAATGGTTGCAGAATGATCACATCCCCAAATAGTGAGACAGATAAATAATAGTTTGGTTAGGTTCTTAATCATTGTAAAAAACAAAAAATGGTCATCATATATTAATTTATAATATCAAATTTTCATTTATTTTGATGAAGAAGAATACCACGCAGCTAAATTTTTTGCCATAAAAATCCTTTATTGAGTTGATACCTTGTTATGGTTACGAGATGTATATTCAATTGTGAATTATATAAAGATCATTTTTATATTATTGTTTTTGCAATTTGGCTGTTCAAAAAAAGAGTCAGAAAAAGATAAATTAAATCAAAAAGATCCTATCGGTTCTTATGGCCTGCCCATATCTAGAGCTACGCCGCTTGATATTGGTGAGATGTTACAGTTTGCAGAAAACCATATAGGGAATCAAGTTCTGATCAAGGGCGATATTATTGAAGTTTGTCCAATGAGAGGCTGTTGGGTGCAGGTGCAGGATAATAAGACCTCATCCACAATAAGAATCAAAGTTACTGATGGTGAAATTGTATTTCCATTATCAGCAAAGGGATATGGAATACTAGCAGAGGGCGAGCTTGTTAAATTAGAATTCTCAGAGAAGCAGGCAAAGAATTGGAAACATCACCTAGCTTTAGAAAAAGGCATTGAACTTGATACAGCCAAAATTATGCTCGTTGATTCAGACCTATTTGAATATCGATTAAATTCTAGAGCGGCCAAAATATTTTAATCCAATCTGTCCTAAAATTCATTCATTTTTTTATATTTGGTAAATTTTGATGTGAAAAAGATTCTCCTATTTTTAATATTCTATGGCACTATCAATGCTGGATTGATTCGACCTACCAATGGACAAGAACTCAGTTACATACATATAGTGTTTGAATGGGAACAACAGCCTGATGCTATAAACTATCAATTGGAGTTACATGATCTGTCTTCAAATACATATTTTTCCTATGATAGCCTTGTTTCAACTGTTTTTATTTTAGATTCAAATATCATTTGGGAAAATTCTTATCAATGGAAAGTTAGAGCATATATAGGCCCAAATCATTATGCTGAATGGATGGGACCATCAACCTTTCATACAAAACATTCAAGGCTTGGTTACAGGTATGTTACAAATCATGCAGATTCATTAATGCAGCCAGGATTGACTATTTTTGGTGGAGCAAGTCCAAACCGGCATTCATTCGTGATCGATAAATATGGCAATGAGATCTGGAATGATGATGGTTATAAATTTAAAATAAATCATGTTGATGAATTCGGCTCACTCTACGGTAATAGTGATCATTCATTTCCTGAGAATACGGCATGTAAAATAAATTACGATATGGATATTCTTTGGGCTTCAAATATCAGGGTAGACCCTCATGATATGAAAGAGACATCTCGGAATACTTATTTTGTAATGAAAAACACATATTCTAATGGACCTATTCCATCCAATAATAGTTTAACTGATCTTTTTCAGGGTTTGGGTTTTGCTGCAGATGATACAACCAATGAATTTCCCTGGTATGGCCAGCGCATTCTAGAATTAGACGACAATGGTGATATTATCTGGGAATGGAATCCTTTTGACCATTTTCAAATGGATGATTTTGATAACCATGGTCACACCTGGTTAGATGGTTATATATATATGGAGTATGATTGGACACACTCGAATGCTCTATGGTTTGATGAAAATGAGAGTGCTATTTATCTTTCTAGTAGGCACTTGTCTAGGATAACAAAGATCAATTATCCTACAGGAGAGGTATTGTTCAATGTGACCCTTCCATCGCCCTATATCACAAATGGAGATACATTTTTAGGAAATAATTTGTTATTTAGTTTTCAACACCACATTGTCAAATTAGATAATGGAAATTTCACATTGTTTGATAATGGTAACATAAGCAATCAATTATTTGAACATGGTCAGCATATATCGAGAGGAATTGAATTTGAGATTTTAAATGACTCGACCTGTAACATCGTTTGGGAATATAGTTTACCACCAGCACTATATGGTCATGCATGTGGCAGCATGCAGGTTTTAGATAATAACAATAGATTGATATTTACTCGAGGAGTAGGTGCAAATCCAGATAGGCCAACCATCCTTGAGGTAACCCTAGATAAACAGATTGTTTGGGAAATGAGAGGTACTCAAAGTTATGGATGGTACAGAGCACTACGTATCCCGTCCTTGCATCCTGATGCATTCTCATTGCAAGTAAATCCATATTCTACCATTGCACTTAATGGAGTTGAAATGAATGGAATCATTATTGACTCTAGTGGAATCGTCACGATTTCAATAAAAAATGAAAGCGAATACAAACAACCTTATCAATATGTTGTAAAAGACAAGAGGAAGTGGATTAGGGCTGTGCATGGAATCGATACGATCAATGCACTTGGAAACCTAGAAATCGAATTGGACTATAATCCCTCACAAGTTTCTAGGAGAAAACCTTATTCTAAGCTACAAATAGCCGTTACTCCTTTAAAACATCCATATGCAAAAAAGTATCAAGAATTCACGATTTTTGACCTATTGAATGCCTCAAATACTGATTCTACAGGAAACTTGGTCGTATCTAATGTTGATAATATTCCAAATCCATTTAATCCAACTACAACATTAAAATATGACCTGTTGGTTGGTGGGGAAATCAAAATAACCATATACGACCTAATGGGTAGAAAGGTAAGGACCCTTTTTGATGGAGTACAAGATGCTGGATCCAAATCAATACTATGGGATTCTACTGATGATAGTGGTATTCAGATAGGTACTGGATTCTACTTTTATACTATTAGAACAACTTCAGAATTAAAGAAAGGGAAGATGTTATTTCTTAAATGATTCAAAAGTTTTCCATTGTTTATTCTAGAAAATAGGCTGGAATATTTCTTTTATTATTAGATTTTACACGATTTTATAGACCATCAACACATAACTCAGGATCAATATGAAACCAATTCAAAAGAATACCATCAAAGCATTTAATGAGACAGCAAATTCAGATAGACATGTCAGGTCGGTTAGAAATGCAACTTTCCGTAATAATTTGATTGAAGTTGCTATGGACTGGGACCATTTTAGGACGATTGATCATTCTTTTTCAAATGTTGTATCTGGAGAAATGCCAATCACAAATCAAAAATCAAGTGGTCGATGCTGGGGTTTTGCAGGATTGAATTTATTTCGTATTCATTTAGGTAGAAAATATTCTATAAAGGATTTTCAATTTTCACAAAGTTATTTCATGTTCTGGGATAAGCTTGAAAAATCAAATTATTTTTTAGAGTCTATTATCGAAACGGCTAAAGAAGATTGGAATAGTCGCTTATTAATGCATCTCTTATCTAATCCGATTCAGGATGGAGGGCAATGGGACATGTGGGTTAATTTGGTCAATAAATATGGTGTAGTACCTCAGTCAGAAATGCCAGAATCATATTCATCAAGTAACTCTAGATATATGAACCGAATGATTACCAGAAAACTTCGTGAAAATGCAAAAATTCTAAGAGAATCATTGAACAAGGGTGCAACAGAGGATGAGGTCTTAGATCAAAAGACATTGATGTTGCAAGACATCTATAAGATGCTTACCATACATTTAGGAACACCACCTAGCACATTTAATTGGCAATCGAGGGATAAAAAAAAGAAGTTCATTCGTTTCGAAGGTTTGACACCAGAAACATTTTATGAACAGCATGTTGGATTAGAACTTGATGATTATGTATGCCTTATTAATTGCCCTATGTCAGATAAGGAATATGATCAAGTATATACTGTCGATTATCTAGGCAATGTTGCTGAGGGAAAACCAATTCGGTATCTTAATGTTAAGAGTCAGGAAATGAAAGCAGCAGCAGTTAGTTCACTGATGAATGATGAGCCCGTTTGGTTCGGTTGCGATGTTAGTAAGCATTTTCATCGGACTCTTGGGGTCATGGATATGGACCTTTTTGATTATGATTCATTTTATGATTTGAGCTTTGGAATGGATAAGGCAGCAAGACTTGAGTATGGAGACAGCCAGATGACACATGCCATGCTTTTTACTGGTGTCGATCTTAATTCAAAAAATGAACCCACGAAGTGGAGAGTTGAAAATAGTTGGGGTACTAAAGGTGGAGACAAAGGGTACAATATCATGAGTGATAAGTGGTTTGATGAGTACAATTATGAAGTTGTGGTCCATAAGAGTCACCTTCCTGAGAAATTAGTAGATCTATTTCATAATAAAGATGCAATCCACCTAGATCCATGGGACCCAATGGGTGCATTGGCCTATTGAATCTTTAATATGGATTCAGTTTTTATTTCTGGCAAATTTTAAAAGAAAGAGATAAAAGATAATTGGTGCTACCACCCAAACAGCCTGAGGGATGAGAGTGTAGCCAGGGGAGAGTGCTGCAGAACCAGGCATGGTAGGAATGATTACAGGGTTCCAAGATAGAGGTGGATAGATCCAAACTCTTCCATTGAATAAATATTCAACCAATAGTTCTTGGAAGATACCCCAAGAAAGAAGAATAAATAATTCTCTAAGTTCAAACCGTTGAAATAGAGGTCCTTTTAAGTATCTTTCACACAAAAATACCCCTACCATAAAAAGACCACCGTCCCATATGGAGTGACTAAGTTTTCTGGGCCATCCACCTAATCCTAATGGCCATTCTTTAACAGAGTGAACAAAATCTGGCCCAAGATATAAAAAGGTAAATTCCCATGTCGAGCCAATAAGGCATCCAATCCAGAACATGGTATGGTAGGTCTTGTTTATGATTCCCATTTTATAGAATGTGATAAATCCTATTGCAAGACCCAGGGCAATTGTAAAATCTCCTACAAGAAAAATATAATCTATAAAATTCAAATTATTTCAAGGTTAATCAAGTTTTAGCTACTCCATGGTAAATTAATTCATAAATGAATTATCTTTATCTTTTACTTATCATTAGGTGGAGTGAATTTATATCAATGATTTATATGATAAGTTGATAATTCAATGGGTCTACTTTTGAGATTCGTCATAGGCAATATTTTTGACATGTTGCAGGTCTTGATACTAATAAGGGTTTTTATAAGTTGGGTTCCGCATGACCCTAATGGAAAATTTGCAATTCTCTTGTATGGTGTAACTGAATCAATCTTAAGGCCAATCAGAGAGAACCTACCTTTGATTACAAATGGGCTAGACCTTACTCCAGTGATTGCATTTTTCATTATTGGATTCATAAAAAAGATTCTATTATTTGCAGTCTGATTCATAGATCATAACTGATGCTAAAAAATATTTTTCGCAGTTATCTCTCTCTTCCAAAGAATATTCATTTGCTATTCCTATTGGAGTTTAATCTTAGTCTGATACATGTTGCATTCATTCTCGTTCTGAATATCTATCTTCGAAAGCAAGGATTCACAGATCCAGAGATAGCTTCCTTTAACTCACTTAGATTCATCGGTGCCTTGGCATTTGCATTGCCATTGGGAATATATATTAGAGGAAAAAGACTTAAGCCATTCTTCAAACTAGCTGCTTTGTTAGTGCCAATCACTAGTGCAATGATAATTGAGTCTATTCACTTTTCGATTACTCCAATGATCCAATTATCATTTTTATCCTGGGGCATAGGGATGATGCTTATGAGGGTCTGCTCTCTTCCATTCATCATTAGACATACTAATCAAGAAAATAGTTCAGAAGCTTTATCATTGAGCGCATCAACATGGTCGCTTTCAACCATATTCTCAGGTCTTATCATTAGTACTCTGGATTGGATATCATTTGTTGATCTTCATGAATGGAGATTGTTTTTGGATGAACACAGTACGTTGTGGATAATCACTATTATCGGAGCCTCTTCAGTATTTTTCGCATGGAGAATCAAGGAAGATGACCAGCATTCCAGTAAAACAAAAAATGATATTTTTTCTCTGAGAGAATACTACGATTGGAAATTGATCTTTAAGGCCATATCACCACTGATTCTAATATCTATTGGAGCAGGTCTTACCATTCCATTTGTAAATCTGTTCTTTAATTCAGTTTTTGGTTTTTCCTCCAGTGAATACAGTTTAATGGGCAGCCTTACAGCCATGCTAGTATTTATTTTCTCTCTCATGGTTCCAACACTTAGGAAAAAGTATGGATACTGGATGACAATAGTTGTGGTACAGAGTTTGGCAATTGGTTGTCTGGTAGTAATGTCTTTAACTGAGATTTATGTTTCTTATGAACATGCTGCGATAATTGCTGTAGTTGCATATGTCATGCGTCAGCCATTGATGCATATGGCTCATCCAGCTTCAAATGAGCTTATGATGAATTATGTGGGGAAAAATAATCAAGAATTAATAAGTGCCTTAAGCTCTAGTCTGTGGAGCGCATCTTGGTTTATAAGCGCAAAAATCTTTGAGTGGCTGAGATTGTTGGATTTTCAATATTTTGAGATATTTCTAATCACTGCGTTCCTTTATTTGATAGGTGTGATATTATATGCGTTCCTGATCAAAGATCATGAAAGTAATCAGAGGAAGATTGGCCAGGTTTTACCCATTGCAGATGAATTATCAATAGATTGAGATATTAGAGTAGAGTTTAAGATCTAACTATAAAGATGAGCATATCCTTTGTAATTTAAATTATGCTTAGAATAGCCAGTATAACCTTTATTTGTTTCATAGGGCATTTGCTTCAAGCAGAATGCAATAATGGAGAGATAGAGTTATGGGGTAATTGTTATGGTATTGATGCTACCTACGAACTTGACCTTTCTGATCAAGGCCTATCTGGCAGTATACCTAATGAAATTTCCCAACTTTCAAATTTAATGTTTTTGAATCTGTCAAATAATAATCTAGAGGGCAGTATTCCTCAAGAGATAGTCTATATGGAAACATTATTGGGGTTTGACCTGAGCCATAATTCGTTAACAGGAAGCATACCTGAAGAATTGGGGAACCTAACCAATCTGATGGCTATGGATCTTTCACATAATGAACTTAGTGGTCCTTTCCCCAGTAGCGTGGGTAATATGACAGGTCTAGTTGAGTGTGCTGTGAATCATAATCAGCTTACTGGAGCTTTGCCTATTGAACTTGGTCAGTTGTTGTTTTTAGCTGAATTCTATGCAAATGATAATCAATTCACTGGAATAATTCCAGAAGCAATGTGTGAATCAGGAATCAGTTTCAGCAATCCTCTTAATTTTAATATTGGAGGTAATTCTTTTTGTCCTCCATATCCTGATTGTATAGAACCTTTTACTGGACAACAACAGATCGTAGAATGTATCGGTGTGTATGAGTTATTTGATTCTCTATATTATGCACAAGAAATCATAGAGATAGATCTGTCCAATACTGGACTCACTGGAAATATTTCCTCAAATATTGGAAACTTTACGAATTTAGTTTCCATTGATCTATCTCAAAATGAATTGACAGGTCCAATACCACCTGAAATTGGAAATCTGGAGTACTTAGGCTATCTTAATTTATCCCAAAATGAATTGACAGGCTCAATACCATCTGAAATTGGAAATCTCAATAATTTGACAGAATTAAAGCTTTATGTTAATTCACTTAGTGGAAGGTTGCCAAGTTCACTTGGCAATTTGGCCAATCTTGAATATTTCAATGTATTTAATAATGAAATTACTGGTAGCATACCAACTGAGGTGGGTAGTATGATTGGGCTAACGAAATTCTATATTCATCAGAATCAATTCTATGGAACCATCCCAGATGAATTATTTGACCTAACTGGTCTTGCCCATCTTTACATGAATGATAATGATCTTACTGGCGAGGTCTCCTCAAATATTGCCAATCTTCAAAATTTAGAGCGACTAAGGTTGCAGAATAATAATCTCTATGGATATTTACCTGAAGAAATATGCAGTATGAACCTTGATTGGGATGACCAATCGAATTTTAACATATCTGATAATAACCTATGTCCGGAATTACCTTATTGTATTGATGGTAATCAAGGTGAGCAAAATACGTCTAATTGTGAAAATGTCAGTATAGACACCTCATTTAGCTTATATGAATATAAAATTGATAAAGCATATCCAAACCCTTTTAATCCTAGTATAACAATAGAATACACCCTTTCTAGTGATGTATTAGTTGAAGGAAGTATATTCGATATTTCAGGTAAGAGAGTTAAGACGATATTCAAGGAAAAACAGAACGCGGGAAAAAAGATGGTAAGGTGGAATGGAAAGAGCCAGGATGGAACAATAATGAGTGCAGGTATCTATTACTTTAGATTGTCTAGGGGTAGCAATTTGAAAGCAATAAAGCTATTGATGGTGAAATAATTTTATAATTTCATTCACATATTTCTAATATCGAACATATGAATATATCATACCAATAATGAATGGTGTTCAATTACCACTTGTTCTATCAATTATACTTATTTTTGATCTCACCTATGGAGAAGGCAATATGAAAGAAATGTCCCAATTATTCAAGAAGAGTAATCAGGGGGAAGTAGACCTGAATTATCTTCTTTATTTCCCTGATGGATATGATAGCAGCAGAAAAAATTTCCCTCTTGTATTGTTTTTGCATGGTGCTGGCGAAAGGGGAGATGATTTGGAAAAAATCAAAATTCATGGAATTCCAAAGAGAATCACTGAGGGTGCGGTATTTCCATTCATATGTATCGCGCCACAGTGTCCAGAAGAAGGCTACTGGGATAGGCCGGAATATGTTTCCTCACTCATTGCTCTAGTGAATGAAGTGGAGCTGCAACACAGAGTAGATTCTAATCGAATTTATGGTACGGGTCTTAGTATGGGGGGGCTTGGTACTTTGGCAATGGCAATAAGGGAACCTAATTTATTTTCTGCGGTTATTCCTATTTGTGGTGGTGCAGATATGAAAAATATTCATCGACTAGATAACCTACCTATCTGGCTGTTCCATGGAGATCGTGATGACGTGATACCATTGGATAATTCAATTTTAATATATCAAGCTCTTAGGTCAAGGAATGATCATGTTTTACTTACTGTCTATGGAGATGTATACCATGATTCGTGGAGCCAAACCTATGAGGATGAGGCCATATATGAATGGTTATTAAAGTATGAAAAGTAAATTAGGCGTTAATAACCTTGTACATTTGGGTTTTGAATTGGTCCATCCAATTTTAAGACTATCGTTCCACCTTTCCTTGTAAAGGTCCTTCCATTATCTTTTTCCCAGTTTCTTATATATTTTCTGATTCCAAGGGATATTGGATGAATTCTTATTTCAGTATTATGTAAATAAATAACAGGTTTTAGGCTATTGTTTTGCCTTATGCTAAAATCACCGATGCAAGATATCTTCATGAATGGCGTATGAAACTTAAATTTCATATCACCAGTAAATTGGTTTAATAAATTGAGTTCAAATTCTAGTAACCTTAGCATGATGGAGTTATTCCATATTCCCATGATGTCTAGTATTGATTGTATTTCAGGATCCTCTTTAAGGTCTTTAGGTATTTTTATTTCAAAATTTCGTATTCTAAATAGTCCTCCACCTCTGTAAAGGGTAGGAGTTTTGTCAAAACGGCCACTTAGAGCTAGGTCTCGAGTCTCTATCATCATATCTGGAAGAGATATTTTTGTCCTATCATCAAGAATGTCATTTGGAATTGCAGTAAAAGAACATCCTTTTATCTTAAATTGTCCTTTCTTCATCATTAAGTCAAAATTCATTGTGTCTTTTTCTAATTCCAATTGAAGGTCTGAGGTGAATAGTTGATCTATCTCATTTATTTTGAATTCATATTTCCAATCAACAAGAGGAAGGCTGTATAAAGAATCCTGTTCTGAATCAACTCGAAAGTTCCTAGAATTCCAATCATACATAATAGAATTCCTATCTGGGACTAAATTCAAATGTGTGGGTTTGGAAATGATTTTTTCAGGAAGATCAAGATAATAGGTCCAGGTATTATCATTTAAAGGTGGGGTTTCCATTGATATATATTTTTTAATGGCTAACTCATTTATATCAATGGGCAGTGTATCATGGTCTAGAATAAAAAGATCGCTAGCTTCTACGATTAGTTTGATAGCCTCCTTTGGAATACTTTCTCTTTTTTTAAGGCGCCTAATCTTTTCTTGAGTTATCCAATTCCTTGACCTTACGTTCGATTGAAAAGTAAGGTCTGTCATAGAAAAATCAGGTCCTGAAAATGTTA
>CEUA01221114.1_pt1 | contig 10922 bp, 12 predicted proteins | sample 361541 | NCBI WGS metagenome assembly CEUA01 (sample SAMEA2623079, study PRJEB7988) | marine metagenome | isolation source: saline water (ENVO:00002010), including
GAAGAGTGAAGACAAGAAGACTTCAAAGGGCCCTAAAAAGAAGGGAACTTCGCAGGAAGCTTCACTCCGAGCAGCCCCAGAGCCTGCAATGGTTGGTTCCGCTAGCCATGATCGCGGCTTTGTCGGTCTTGCTGGCGTTCCTGAGCCAACCCCAGTAGAGAAGCTGGCTAATGCCATGATGGGTTATCCGCAAGGAATTCCTCCTATGAATCCTATGCAGCCGGGAACTCCTACAATGGGCAGCTACAAAGAAGGCGGCGAGGTTCCAAAGACTGGGCCGTACATGCTTCATAAAGGTGAGCACGTTGTGCCCAACCCTGAGGATCATGCAGGGGGAGATCCCGAGACCGCCGTCGATAAACTAAACGAGCTTATGGATACACTCGCTGGCGCTCGAAAAGACGCTGAGAAGTTTGATAAAGGGAATGCAAGAGCCGGAGTAAGACTCCGAAAAGCTGCGATTGAGGCCGCTAAAGAGCTAAAATCGCTTAGAGCCGAAGTACAGAATATTAAGGGGCAGCGTAAAGCAAGTAAAGCTGGCGCACAGGAAGAAGTCGTCGACAAGATGGCTTCTGCTTGGGAGAGTATCTCCAACTAATTTTTATTAACCACTTATACTTTATGAATTATTATGGCAAAAAGATCCAAATGGGCTACGCCGGAAAAAGAGCCAAGTAAAAAGAAAACCCGGCAAGGTAATGGCAAACATTCCAAACACGGAAGCCCTGGTCCCCATGGGGGGAATAAGGGTTATAAGAAGAAATCTAGGGGCCAAGGTAAGTGACCAAGTTAGACATAAAGACTATTATAACGTTACTTACAATAGCCTCCGCCTTGGGCGGTTTTTATTACACTACGCAGATGCGTCTAGATTCGCTTGAACAAGAGGTCGCTTCATTGAAGAAGACCGACTCTAAACTTAGAAAGTTGATAAATAGGAGAGGTAACTCTAAATGAACGCTTTTGAAAAATACGCAGCCAAGAAGAAATTGGCTTATATGTTGTTTGAGAAGATTGCTGCAGATCCTGCTGAGGAACAACAGACGCAACAGGCCCCGCCCGCTCAACCAAGAGTACGTCAGGCTATGCAAGCTCAACCAAGACCACGCCGCGAGATGAACTTCCGCAGGGGTTCTACCATTACGGAAAACCCCTCGGGCCAGCCCACTGATGCTCAGCGACGAGTGGCTGAGTATATGAAGTCCATTGGAATGGATAAGCTGGACGCGATGATGGCCAACGCGCCCATCCAGGCCCCTAAGTTTGTTCCTCGACAAAACGCTAACGCTGTGCAGCCAGATAGTTCGCTTAGCCCGTTTGGCAAGCCCGCTCATAGAGGGCCTGCACCTAATATGAGAACCGCCACATCTGTTGGCGGACCTGCCCCGGCCCAACCCACAGCGTTAACAAACCGCTAATAGGAGAAGACCATGAGTAACCCTTGTTGTGAATGTGCAAATTTAGATGGATGTTGTGCTAAGCAGGCTTGCGCTTGCTGTAACGAGTCTTGCTGCTGCTAGGCTGACCGGAGGATCACTATGACTGAGTTTATGTGGGGATGTATTACTGGGGCCATTACAGCACCTTTTGCCTGGGAAGGCCTTAAGTGGTGTATGCGCAAGTTTAAAGAGGTGTTAGCCAAATGAATGCGCTAGAAAAATATGCTGCTAAGAAGAAGCTTACCGATAAGATGTTAATAAAGTTGCTCGGTGAAAAGCCGGGCCTGAAGGGCCTCTTAGCCAAATACGTCAAGGGATCCTTTAAGGGTGGCGTCGCTGGCGGCGCGGCCGGTCACGGACTTGGAGCTTTGTTCGCAAAGGCAAAGGGGACAAAAGGGGCCCTTACAAGCGACGCCGCTTTTTCTGGAGGTGAACTTGGTGCCCACCTGGGCGGCGTGTTAGGGGCAGTTAAGGGGGTAAAGGACTGGGGCAAGGCCAGAAAGGCTTATGACAAGAGAAAGGTGATGACTGCTGCAGGAGCTGCTGGAGTTGGTGGGGCTAGCTTAGGCGCTCTTCTGGCTTCGGCAGGCAAGAAGAAGCAGGCAGCCCCGAAGTTCTCTCCCGCTATGGATAAGAGCCCAGCCTTGGAAGGCGCTCAGTCAAAGCTCCCAGACAAGGTTCAGGCCGGTATCCTTAAAAAGAAATTAAAGGGTAAGAAGAAGCAGGCAAGCTTTTGGGATGGTCTTAAGCGCATGTTTGGGGGGAATCCTTACAACCCAAAGACTCAGCCCGCGCAGCATGCGATGGCTAAGGGCGGAAACCAATCCGGTGAAGTCATGCTGCCAAAACCGACCAAAACGACTGCGGCTGCGGGCCCGGATGCTAGAACTCGGAAGGCTCTAAAGGGCCACCAGATTTCCTTCCGCTAAACGGGACTAGAAATGAAGCCTTGGATGCTCCACTTAATTATTAAAGATAGTAAAATTCCAGCTTTAGTTAGCTGGTTTTTTACTGTTGCTGCTATTGCGTTTGGCCCCTTTATCTTTATTAGGAAGGGCTATGATAACGAGATGCTAATAAACCATGAGCGGATTCATATTGTTCAGCAGTATGAGCTTTTGTTTATTGGGCAGTGGTTGCTTTACGTTATTTTCTGGCTAATTGGGCTTATTAAGCATCGTAATGCGCGAACGGCGTATGTTGAGAATCCTTTTGAGAAGGAAGCTTATGCATGTGCGTACAACAAGAACTACCTTTCCACGAGAAAGCCCTGGTCTTGGACCATGTACGTGTAGGAGGTCTCCGTGCCCTTTAAGTCGCAAGCACAAAGAAGATTTTTCTATGCGAACAACCGTGAGCTTGCGGAGAAGTGGCAGAAGAAGACCGGGAAAAAGCGCCTTCCGGAGCGTGTGAAGACTGCAACCTCCAAAGAAGAGATCCACCGACTTGCCGATAAGAAGGGTATCCCTTGGGATGACGACCCAAAGTTTAAGAAGTGGTCTAAGAAGGTTACAGGAAAAGCCTGCCTTGATGACATGAGCCCTTCTCGACTATCAAGACTCAAGAAAGCCCTGAAAGAGCGTGGGATGAAGAAAGAAGCAACCAACACGGTTACTTCTAAAAATAACGTTCCTACTGTTAAGCCGGTACTTAACCTACAAAAGCCGCAGACGAACCAATTACAGTCCTTTACGGACAAAATACTTAAGTACTCTCCGGTGAAGAACCTTTCTTTAGGCAGGGGAAGCTTAAATGTCGGGCTAGGCAAAGATTTTAGTAAAAGCCTATCAGGTAATTTAGACTTTAGCATTCCCACTAGACAGGGCGGGGATAGTAAGTTCTTCGCAACACTCACGACGAGATTTTAAATGGGGATTAATATGGTACATTTTTGGCAAGCTCTATTAGCCGGATTAAGCACGAAGAAGGAAAAGAAGAGATGAACGCACTGACCAAGTACGCTGCTAAGAAAAGCATTATAAAGGAGCTTACTGAGCGTATCTCTCAAAAGCTCTATGGCAAAAAGCCTGGAAAGTACACGGGCACTCTTTCCGGAGCAGGATTTGGTACTCTCCTAGGGGGATCGGCAGGCGTTGGAATTGGTGGCGCAATCGGCATGAGGAACGCCGCAAGGGCAAGCCTTGCAAGGCAGAAAGCGTATGCCGCTGCGGGTAAACCTGGGATGGCTATAATTGAAGGCCTTGGTGGTGGATTCCTTGGATCCATCGGTGGAGCCATAGCGGGCGGCGCGACGGGCGGAGCCGTTGGGCTTCCATCCGGCGCTCTCCTAGGAAGTCTTTTAGGCAAGACGATTGATAAGGCCCGCATGGCGAAATACCTGAAGGCACGTAAAAAAGTTAATAAGCGTTTAGCTCTTGGCGCTGGTGGCGGAGCGTCAGCCGCTGGACTCGCAGCCCTTTTGTCTTCTAAGAAAGGCCCCAAGAGTAAAACCGCCTCTCAGCAGAACGCTAATTATACCGCAACTCGTTTAAACTCGGGGAGTTTCCCCGCGCCTTTTCCATCAGGGCACACTGTTACTGGAGTAGAGGATACTACTTCAAGACGGTCTATCCCTGTGACCCAGTCCACTGACGTTGGGAATCTTTTGGGCGAAGGCTCAAAGATATATGATACGCCGCCAAAGAAAAAGCCAGGGAATCTGATTATTCCCTCAGGCAGGCCTATGCAAATTGGCCCCTCATATGGGCTGCTTGCTAGCAATAAAGCAAAGGCAACCTCGTCGCCCTACAGCAGCAAGACTTAAGGAGGTCTTAATGAACGCCTTAGAAAAATATACATCGAAACAGAAATTAGCCACGGGTCTTATGCACTCTTTGAGCAGCCTTATGGGCAAGCTTGGGGGTCACGGCGGACAGCACATGCCGCAACACAACGACGACATGCACATGCTTTGCAAAGTGTTGGATAGTACGGCTGCACAGGCTATTGCATTAAAGAAGAAGATCGCCATGGGACATAAGCTCCCATCTTGGGCTGAGTACAAGGTTTACAAGGCCGGAGACGCTATTAAGAGCGCCATGGCCTCCACCTATTCTCTGTGCCAGAGCACGCCTAAGATCTCGATCATGATAAAGAAGCCTACCCTGTAGGAAAGCCCATGTAATATTTAGGGACTCTCTTTTACAGAGTATCCGCTAGGGTGCTAGACTTTATCTAGAAGACAGACCTCTGTAGGGAGATATAATGGGTGTACTAGACATTGTTCCTAACGCGTTTCGCTCAAACGGTAAGATGCTTTCAGATTTTCTTCCTCACGTAGGGGAGGGCGGCAAGTCTGTTGTGAACCCGGCAAATGACAGAGCAGAGGAGTTTAAGAAGAAAGGCCTCTATAACGCGACAACAGTAGCAAGACCTATAGGTGGTATTGACATAAAGCCGAACACTTATGCCACTGTTCAGGTTATAGACTCTAACGGGAACTTCTTAAAAGTGTTTAATAAGCTCGACGGGGTCTCAGACCCTCTGTATGGCGGAACGTACACCGATAAGCTTCTTAGTGGGTCCCTGTACCATACGCAAGATCCCGACGCGAACCCGTTCGCTATCTTCGGCTCTGCCTCTTCTCCTAAAAGTAATCACAACTCTTCTAGCGGAGTTGACGAAAAAGGGAACCCTACATCCACCTCCTGGACCGACTGGATACTCCAGTCTGTTCGCGAAGAGAGGACGGAGAAAACGCAGCTTGTAGAAACCTTTGGGGCCAACTACCTTTATTCTTACGGACAAAAGCCCCGCGTTTTGGCGTTTTCTGGGACGCTTATGAACACAGAGAACTTTAAGTGGAAGGCTATATTTTGGGAGAATTGGGACAAGTACTTTAGGGCGTCGAAGCTTCAAGAAAAGAACGCCAGAATGTACATAAGCTTTGATGAGACCATTGTCGAGGGTTACCCAATTGCGGCTATGGCGCAACAGTCCTCGGAGAGCCCCTACGCGATAATTTTTCAGTTCAGCTTCTTTGTGACCAACTACATAAGCACTGGGATCAGTAGCGCTAAAGTTAAGGCAAGGAAGGATCTAGGCAGAAAAGCCTATCAAATAAAAGCAGGATACGATTTTCAAGACATGCGATGGGCTAAGCACGCATTTTTTGGAGCTAACACTATAAGTGATGTTCTCCATGGCCGGGGACTTAGTGAGTACGTCGGCTCTGCTGTTGGTGAAGCCACGAGGATGTTGACGGGAAATGGCACAATTTCGCTCATGACGTCTTCCTATATAGATCGAAATCTCCGAAGAGCTACTAGCTTGGGGATCGCTAGTGCTCACAACGCTCTTTGGCATGAATCGAACCAACGAGATATGGAGCAAAAGTGGAAGTCTTTGGGGGCCACTGCGCTTGGGGACTTGTTTACCACTGTTGGGGACGTGGCGCAGTACGGTATAGATCAGGGCGGCGCGCACGGAGCCTTTTGGGGCAACATAAACTCTCTTCTTGGTTTCGCAGGTCAACTGATGCAAAAAATGGAAGACACCACAAAGGAAGACAACATCGGAGAAGGCTGGGGAAGGCAGACCGGCGTTGGCCTATCTGGGATGCCGCTTGGTACGCTCTTCCGGCAAGGTTACGAGTCAATGTCTTTTGTCATGGCCCAACACGCTGTGGGAACAAGCGATGGGAACGAGACTAAAGGTCAAGCTGCCGTTAAAAAGGCTGAGGCAGAACTAAAAGAGGCTTATGAGTCCTCCGTAACCGCTTCCACCGCCTTTTCTACCGAGTCTGGAACACAGCCGGGCCTCGAAGCGTCTGAGGAGGGGTTTATGGACGCCGTGGAGGCCGCGCAGGCCATAAACGCGGGCTATATAGAGTAGTCGTTTACCTTATTATTTTATTATGGATTTCCCTTATGAGCTTGATAAAGTCTATTAGTTTTCTTGATAAAGATGAGAAAAGACAAAGGCTTTACGCTAATGACAGAACAGGGTATTTTCATCACGAGGCAAATGTAATGTCGGGACGAGCGCGCTATCAGACTTATGGAGTTAGTGCGGTGACCCTTATAGAGGCAGTCAGAGAGGGAGACCCTGTTTTGGAACTTGAGGACGGAAATCGCGTACGCGTTTGTCAGGGCGGGCACCCTGATGGGGTTAGGGTTGATGCCTTATGTATCTGCGAAGCACACGATAAGCATTATCTTAAGAAGCGAGACAAGGGGATAGTAAGTTGACTGTAAGCAGGGCAATAGGCTTAAAGTTGTTTTTAGAGGGTCAAGAGATTGACGTTGCCTCGGCAGACCTTTCTTGCGGCGTTAACCAGCAAGCCAACTGCAGTATCGAGATACCTACGTCGGACTCTGTCCACAAACTACTTCCAAGAACCCTCGTACATCTTTTTTACTTCGACACCTCCCACTCTACGCCGTTCATTGCGAAGTACCCGGATGACGTTGTTGGGGCAGCCGACGGATCAAAAGTTAAGGGCGTTGATAGATCTAGAGATATTAAAACAAAAGCGGATGGCAGTGATGGGCTCTTTCATACGATTAAAGGAGCAGATGGCCTTTTAACGCATAGCGATATGAAAAAAGATTTCAGGTACTGGAAGCTTCTTTTTGTTGGGGAGGTCTTGGGGTATCGGTACCGGAATACGACCTCTGGGAGGTCTATCATACTTTCGTGTGTAGACTGCTCCAGCTACTGGTCTTCTGCCCAACTATACTGGGGCGGCGCTAAACTATCCTCCTCTACGTATAAACGCGCAATATTCGTAGGAGCAGCCCAAGTTCACCGAGGAAAGTCGAAGGTCGACTCTAGTGGAGACCTCCTCAAGGTTCTGAAACGCAAACCCTCGTCAGTGAATCAGATACACGGACTTTTAGGTGGGTGTATAAGCCTCTTGGAGTCCGCAAGCGGGGTTTATGGAGTAGGGGAGTACAAAAAATATCGAGGCGTAAACGACTTTATGACGGTCGCGGAGCTTCGCCTAAAGTTGACGAGAATGATAGCTGCGGCCCCTAATGACACAACGTCTGAGGTTTTTATAAAACAGAAGTCATTCGCCCGTTATCTAAGAAAGCTTACTAGAGGACTTAAAGCCACTTCTAGCTACATGGACCTCCTGGGTACTCTTCTGTCCAAGTGCTACTACAACTATTCTTCTGTGCTTGCCCCGCCGTACTTTCCAGACGGGGTACACGAGGTCTGGGGTGACGTAAAAGAGCCCCCAAAGAACGATTCCCCGGCCCCGGCCGGCGCTAAAGGGAGAGCTAAAAGCGGGCGCGCGATTATGAAACAGATGTCCGAGGCAATATGGGATACCTGGACGAAGTGCGGGCTTGCAGTCGAAAAAGTAAATAACACCAAGGACTCGAAAGCTGGTCCTACAGGTAAAGACTGGGTAGCTTTTAAGGGAAATACAGAGTTAAAGAACAAACTTGTGACTAAGCTGAAAGGTCTCATAAATAAGGCAAAATCCGTAGGTCTTCACACCGAAGCAGGGCTTGTTGCGGCAAGAAACGAGGCTTCGAAAAATGCGACTACTGACGCAAAGCGCAAGACCGCTTCTACCCTATCAATAGGGTTTAACTACTGGTACAACGCGTACCAGGCCGCGGTAGAACTCTCGCAGAGGCCCGTCGACCAACACAGCGAGTATTTATATAGACAGGTGGTCAAGAAGATCCGCTGGGCAATAGGTAAGCTTGGGAGGGGACTAGGGGTCTATGGAACAGTCGTAAGGGAGAAAGTGACTCTACGACAGACGCTCCACTGTTTCATGTTTATGCCTGACATCTACATGTGCCCCCCACCTAAATGTAATGTCCTTTTCCCTAACCAAGTTTCGTCTATTGAGTTTGATAGGAGTTATTTGTCAGAGGTAACCCGGCTAGCCCTTCATGGAAGAAAAGCGAGCGGGAGGAATCTTAAGACGCTCTACTTCGCCCCAAACGGGGATGTTCTAGGAGATAAAGAGAGTACAAAAACCCTGTACCAAGATGCCTTGTCGGCCGCCAAGAAGTCTCACAGCTTCTTAATGAAGCACGAAAAGTATATTGGGATAATCCCGTCGATTATGGGTCTTGGGGACAACGAAGCGCATGAGAAGATTAACGCCGCTACGGAAAAGCAGCTAAAAAAGCTTGGTAAGGATGACGCTACCAGCCCGTTCCAAGCAGGCAACGCACCCAGCCTTTCCGGTGCCGCATCTTCTGGAAAAAAACAGCACATGGCTCGTGCGGCTAACTACATGTTTTATTCAAGCCGGTACGACGGAAGGACAATGCGCCTAAACTGTCGATTTAGCCCTCAATTAGTGCCTGGGCAACCCTGCCTTGTTTTAGACCCAAACAAGAATGCTAGAAGCATAGTTAGTGTTGACGCTGATATTAAGCAGGTTATTGAGCTTGAGAGGGAAATGGCAAAAATGAAGTCGGCCCTATTGGGATTAAACACTTACCGCCTCCCCCCTGCAGAAACTGGTATCGTCGACTCGGTTGACGAATTATTAGAATCCGATTCGTCATACCAAGACCTGGCAGCAAAACTTGCCTCCGCTAAGAACGGGGTTAACAGCCGGCTCGCTAAAGGGAAGACAAAAGGCACCCACTATTTAGGCCTTATTGCTGGAATAAACCACGCCTTCCACGCATCTGGCGGAGCCTCCACAACGGTTATCTTGAGCAAGGCCCGAACCCACACCGAAGGCGTTGACATCTTTGGGGAACCCGAGGACGCCGGCCCGCGCGCCAGCGCAAAACAAACAGTACGGCATCGAGCGAAATACACTTATGGGGCAAACCAGTCGGCGGGATGGTGGGTCGAATGCACCAAGGGGCCCGGCAAGGTAGAGAAGAACGATGCCGGAGAGTTCGTAAACACCTACCATCCAATGAGGAAGCCCTCAAAGCTTTACGAAGACAAACATGGGAGTTACGGCCCTCCCTCCAAAGGCCACTGGAAGATACGAACAGCCAAAAGCACATATAAAGAGGGTGACCCTGGCCTAGGGACCATTAAAGGACTTTACTTCGCGAAAGTGACTGTTCTAAAAAAGGGGAAACTGAAAGAGGCATCTAGAACATCGAGCACGCTTGGGGCTAAGTTTTCTTTCGAACAGACGGCCACCCCTCCTTGGTTCTCGCATATATACCACCCAGACCTCATAGGGGAGAATTTTTACGCGGTCTTGAATGGCTGCATGTCTGTACTCGATGGTAATCTCTTAAGGGGTGTGGAGGACTTTGAACATCTTGGCAGCCTGGAAGATTCTGTGAAGGAAGCCATATCCTATGGTGAAGATCTAGGGGGCGACAGGAACATGGATCACTCTAAGCAGATTATCTCCGATTTTTCGGAAACGAAACACTACGTGACCCTTTTTGGAAAGGGTCCAACCGGCAAGAAGATTTTAGAAAAGACGCTATCGGACGTTAAGTATACTCTTCCTGGTCCGAATGATGGGGAACCGATAAATATCCCCAGCTCAATTTCTACCCAACAACAGACGGTCTTCCAAGCAGCGGAAGCCTTAACTGAGATCTACCTCATGATGGAGGAGAACAACCTGGACACCGACAGGTGGGTGGAATCTTATACGAACAGGCGCTTTGCCACCATGGCGGACATCTTCGGCGTCCCCGCAACCACCGCGTCAGTCAAAATTGGAAACAAAAGTGGAGATTACCGCAAAGGAACAACAAAGAACGAATACCATTTGAGGCTCCGATCTAGCATGGCCTTAGAGACGATGATCGACCCCAATGGGAAGAAATACGGAGAGGACGACAAGGGGGAATTTAACTCAGGGTTTCACACTTTTGCGTTTGGGAGCGTAGACCCTGGAACAAATTTACCTGGGTGGGAACCCCTCCCAATGGCGGGGAAACCTTCAAAAGTTAAGCTCCGAGTACCTGACAAGTTTGTAGACCCCCGACTGACTAGATGGGATCGAGTCCACACGTATTCCGAGGAGATCCACATGATAAGCACATCAAAACCAGAAGGCGATGAAAGATGACGACTAAGGAAACAAGTTTATCAACAGATAATAATAATACCGATCCAGAGCAAGATGATCACGACAGCGAAGGGTTTGAGACCATGAGTGAGACCTTTGGAACCGGTGTAAATCAAAAAGTCTTGCTGGTTACCAAGGGCTTTTCAATTAAAAATATTGTGAAGTCTTCCACGTAGGGGCTTCGATAAAAAAATACTATAGTGCATAATATACATACGTGTGGGAATGTACTAATATCTACCACCTAGTAACGGGAGGTTGCCGATGACACGGCTTGAGAAAATTGCTGCCAAGAAAAGCCTGATTGAGGGCTTAAAGGCCAAGATGAACACTGGCAAGGAGAGCGTTAAGAGCTTCCTTACGTCAGAAAAACACAAGACGAAGCGCCGCATTGCCGCAGGTGTTGCTGGCGCGGGCGTAACTGCAGCAGTGCTCAGAAAACTTCTCAAGAAGAAGTCTAAGGGGAGCTTGAAGTCTCTCCTAAAGAGTAACAAGGGCAAGGTGGT
>CEUA01112792.1_pt1 | contig 10917 bp, 9 predicted proteins | sample 361541 | NCBI WGS metagenome assembly CEUA01 (sample SAMEA2623079, study PRJEB7988) | marine metagenome | isolation source: saline water (ENVO:00002010), including
TGATTTTGTACGCCAAGCATGTCAAGGAAAGGATATGACATTGTTCGAAGGACACTTTAAACGCACATTCCTTTCAGCAAACGATTTAGTACGTTCTTTCTTGTGGGGTATTACGCATAATGATGTCATGCGTGGGCAAATTTGGAATGTAGGTGATGCTCGATTAAATCATACTAAATTAGAAATATGTGAAACAATTAAACAACACATACCAACTTGGAACTATAGTGAAGATACAACATTAAAGCATGACCAAGATGGTAGAAACTATTTTGTTGATTATACTAAAATAAGAAATATAGGATTTTCAGCTGAAGAAACTTTAGATCAAGGTATTTGCAATTTAATTACTGTTTATAATAATCTTTAATAACATTACATATTTCTTCTATATCATAATCTAATAAGTCTGCTTGTGCAGGTAACTGTAAACCTTTTGCACCAATTGATTCTGTAACAGGTGCATGTCTGGGCCATCTACTGCTATGGTATGGTTGCTTTGCTAGATTACTATATACTGCTCTACATCCTATGCCATAGTCACGCAAGTGTTGTGCAAGTGCATCTCTGTCGTCTACAAGTATTTCTGGATATGTAGGTGTAACAATGTTTAGGTCCGTTGTAACAAAGTCTGCAACACCATACAAATACTTTCTATATAACCTATATATTTCTTTTTTACGTTCTACTACTGCTGGTAATTTACGCATTTGTTCAATACCAAAACTAGCTTGTAAATCTGTAAATTTAAAATTCATACCCATAATATTATATGTTTCGCCAATACCTACTGTGCGACCAAAGTTTTTAATAGCATGTATACGGTCGCTTATAGCTTTGTCATTAGTAATAATACAACCACCTTGCCCTGTAGTAATAATTTTAGGAGCACCAAAAGAGAAAACACCTACATCGCCCATTGTGCCTACGTGACGGTCACCATGCCAACTGCCCAATGCTTGTGCGGCATCTTCAATAATAAAGTGTCCAACAGCTCTATGACGCTCAATGTCTTTGGCATACGTAGCAGGTGTTCTGCCATTTATACTAGCAACAAACACAACTCTATGTGTAACAAATTCCCAATTAATGGTGTAAGCCTCTGGTTCAACATCACAGATGTCAGGATGAGCACCCATAAGTATGCCACCATTTACTGTGGCGGCTTGTGTGTATGCAGGTGCATTGAAATGTTCATCTTTTTGTATGTCAGCTAACATACTGGCTAACAACAAACCCATTGTAGCACTAGGAACCATATGTGCATGTTTTGCACCAGTATATTCGCAAATCATTTTTTCCATTTCGCGAGTTTTGGTATGTTCCATTATCCAGCCACCACTGTTCATATAATCTGTTACAGCATTTATTTCATTACTATCATAAACTGGATTCATATGACTATTAGGTGTTAACATTTTTTCCAAACCTTTCCTCTATCATGTATTTTAAATTCCAATACCCGCTATACCAATTTACTTTATAATTGTCATGTACGTCACTAAGAAATATATCTGTCCAGTCAGAATCTCTTCCTACTAATAGTTCACGCAATGTTGCTCCAAACATATTAACAGGATTGTCATTTACGTCCCTAGGAGTATACTCTAATTGATTAAATTCACTAAAATTAAAAAACTTACCAAGAGATGCATGTATATTCAATCCCAAATAGTAGTTAGTTTGCCATATTTTTTCATCATTGATATCGTGTGTTTGTATAGCTTGATTTATTATAAAATCTGTATAATGCTTTGCATAATATATTATACCTTCTTTATTAAAAATTAACGATATATCATGTGGGAATGAGTGTATATGTAATTTTAGGCCAGCTGTTTGTCTTGTATACATAACTGTAGGCAATTGATAGATGTTAAACAGGTTTGCATCTTTTTGTCGTCCCAGTAGGAAAAAATTTTTATATGTGATATTATCTTCTACACTATAAAAAACATTCTTAAATAATCCGGGGTCAATGTCTTTTTTGTTTTCATAGTTAAACCCTTCAGTTTCCATAAAGTAAACACCATCGTATCTAGCTTTAATAACTATCGCACTACTGTCAATGTCATCAAACATGTCTGGGTATTTTTTGTAAGCAGATCCAACCTGAAAGTGTTGCCCAAAGCCATAAACACTCTTTATGTTTGGGTTGTCTAACGTTTTTTGTATTCGGGCAAGAACTTCTTTATTATTATCAACATAGTAAAAACCAAAGCCATCTACCATACTAAACACATTCCTACAGTATTTCTCAAATTGGTCTTGTTTTATTTTTAAGCTATGATTATCAATTGAATCATGCAAGTAAGAAACAACATTATTGTACTTTTCAATGTCATTGGGATCGAACGTTTTAGTAGTATTGTATTGATTAGGATAAAAAATTTGCTGAACATCATCTGAATTTTTTATAGTGTTAAACAGTTTAGAATAAATGTCGCCAAATCCAGATAATCTGTTACAGATATGACCGCTTAATAATTCGTCCTCTTCATAAACAATAAATTTACAAGTGATTTTTATATTTTTATTCTTGCATTGCTGGAAAAAACTGTTGTATTGTGTTAGTGTATATTGTTCCCATTTTTCTGTTCCAAAATAACTTAACTTTCCTGCAAACAATAAACAGTAGTGATCAAAGTCACTCTTTGTTTCTTTAACATCTGAGACATTGTCACTGACTGTAACATTAAAATTTGGGTAGTGGCTAGGAGCGATTGTATATTTAAAGTTTATCAAACTTCTCTCCAGCTAATTAAATATTCTAATAGATCCATACCGTCTTCTAATTCCCAATTATACCATCTTACTTTGTAATCATCATCAGCATCATACTCTTCTCCGCACATCCAGCCGACACCTTGCCAATATACTTGTCTTAACGCACAAGGAGAAAAAAGGATGTGCGGGTTTTTACATTCATTCATTTTTTCAACATTATGTTCAAGCATTACTGATCCTTGTACAACATTAAAATTATTTAAAGAAATAAAGTTTCCAAGTGATGCATAATATCTAAATTCAGTATCAGGATAGCTAGGTGCATAGTCATTGACAAATTTTCTTAATCCAGGACCATTGAAATATATTCCTAGATCATTGAACATGTTTCTGTTTAGGATTTTGTCAATGTTCTGATAAGGTCCGGCTATCTTGTAGTTTGATGCTACAAAGGAATAACAATCGCTATGGCTATCGGGAGGCATAGTAGTTACTATGCGATTAATAAACAATAGTTTTTCTAGTAACCAATAATTATGTTGAGCAGGTATTGAATTATCAAACCAAGCATCATATCGAGTTTTTAATACAATGTCGCTATCGCCTAGGAAATCAAATATGTCTGGATTCTGTTGATAAAATAAATTTAGTGCAACTTCACTAGGATTTGCTAAGTTCCTGGCGCCATCTGGTATTACCGAGTTGTCAAAAAAACGTACTATAACTTGATCAACAAAATCAAAATGTTTTTTAAGCGTTTCTATTAATAAATTCTTTTTTACTTCTCCAACAATATCAATTTTCTTTCTTACTTTAAAGTAGTACTCGCGAATTTCTGGATCTATAGATTCGTTTCCATCAAAGTGTTTAGCGAACATTAATCCAGATGACACATCATCTCCAAATATTTTATTATACCCTTCTTTACCTATACCACTAAGCAAGTTAGTTTGATGACCGCTGACAACATAATCTTTTTCATAAACTACAAAAATAGCTGTTGTTTTAATATGACTAGGTACTGAACTGACAACGTCTTTATAATATTGTAAACTTTCTATCCATGTTCTAGAACCTACAAAATTTATTTTACCATGAAATAGCAAACAAAAATTTTTCGAATCATTTACAAAAGTATCAGTACTGTAGTTTTCATAAATGTAATCTATAGTACGCTGGTCGATAAGATCGTGTGTATTAAATGTTGCCATCTAACCATTCCTTTACACGTACCTTGATGTGATTGTGATATAATACATTGCTGTACACATTAGGATGAGGACCTGTCATGTATCCTGCTGTGTGCATATCCGCATGCCATTTATATACTTCAAATATTCTATCAACTAATTGTTGATTTAGTTGTGTATGTTGTCTGTACCATTCTCTGTCTGCACGCCATAATTCGTTCCATTCATAATCTGGATGTGGGAAGAATTCATTTATAGCGTTGTGTAGTAGATCAACCAACACATATCTACCCTCAAACGGTATGCCTGCGTGGTCACCTATCATACGTTTCCAACTTGATTCAATGACAGTAAGGTTCTTATACTCAGCAACTTGTTCAGCTTCAATATCTCCACTGGATCCTACAAACACAATTGGTATGTTCATATCATTGAGTACATACAATTCATCATCTGCCATTGCTAAGTGTTCAGCTTCCCAATCATCAGCGGTTATTAGACGCCATATTGTGTCTTGATTTTCTTCAGGTATTTGAGGGAATATGCGTTGTTCACCTCTCCAAAACTGTTGCTGTATGCAATCCGAATACAACCAAAACACAGGTGTGTTATCTTTGTTTGCTTCACGTACACGCCTAGCCAACCATAAATTTCCCCTACCATAGTGTGAACAGTCTGTCATAGTATATCCACTGTACACTTCAAACAATTTGCCAATGCTTACCAACTGCGAAAGTTCGTCATTACCTTTGTATGTTTCCCATGCTTTCATTGCTGTGCTGGCGCCTGTGTAAATATATTTCATTGTTGTGCGTACCACTCGTATGTGATTGCAAGAGCATCTTTTATACAATAATAATGTTCCCACCCTAATTCAGTTAATCTTTTATTACTAATTGCACGTTTATTGATGCCCTCGGGCCTATCTGTATTATACCATAGTCTACCTTTGTAGCCAGATATGTGTGCTAATTCAGATGCAATCTGTTTAATAGTATATTCGTTGCCACTTGCAACATTAACTGTATCGTATTTGTTATTATTAATTATAATATCCATTGCTCTAACTGCATCTTTAATATATAATAAATCTCTGCTTTGCTCTCCGCTACCCCATATTTCTATTTCTGTATAATCATTCTTTACTGCATCAACAAACTTTTGCATTAACGCACCAATCACGTGTGCGTGTTCTCCTGTACGATCTCCTGGACCAAACATGTTTGTGCATATAGCTGTACGCCATTTATAACCACGTTCTTTATTAATAGCTCTACATTGATGCATACCTACAAGTTTAGGTAATGCTGTAGTTAAATATCCTTCATATATTTTGCCGTCCATTAATTGATCTTCTTGGTATGGTTGTTCACCATGTTCCGGATAACTGCAAGTACTACCTTGTAACAATACTCTTTCTATACCTGCTGTACTTGCCATTTCAAGTAAGTTGTTTTGTATTTTTAAGTTACGCAATAGTAATTCAAAACTACGATCTAAATCTTCTTGTAGTCCTCCTACTGTGGCCGCATTAATAATCATATGCGAAGGGCGTGGACCGTCACGTGTAACATCACTAAATGTTTGTTGATAATGTGTATAATCGGTTGTATTAGTATTGCCACCTCTAACTTGTATTCTATTGTTTAATAAAAAATCTTTATAGTTACGACCTACTAAACCTCGATCACCTGCTAGATAATAAATCATTTTTTAATTTCCAAATAGTCACCTTTATTAAACCGTTGCAAATAATCACCAGTAAGTTTATAATAAGGTAGGGCATACCCGTCCCATAATGGTGCTGGTTGTATTAAAGCACGACCGCCTGGGTTTAAAAACTTCCTAATATTTTCGATAAAAAACACCCAGTCATCTATATTGTACATAGTGAAAAACGTATGAGCGTTTCCGTCTTTGCCTGTTACCTGCCATTCAGTTCTACATTCACCATTTCCAGTATCATGATGTATAACCTCTTCTGTTTTCCAAAACACATTGCTTTTGGTCATTGTAATAATATCATATGTGTCTGGTAATACAAACTCTTGTTGTGGTTTTATGTGTAATTCAAAAGGTTGGATATTCATCCATGACCATAACACATTAAAAATTTCTCTTTTGCCCTGTGAGTGTGCTTTACATTCTGTAGTGCTTATATTACTATAACCTAATTGTTGTAATGCCCACGGCACAACTCCAAACCACACACCTACATCTAATATCTTTGCATCTTTTGGAACTGTAGCAAACATTTGTTCATGAACGTCCCAATATTCCATTTCTGTGGTTGTAATACGTTTAAAATAATCTGAAGTTTCTGTTTTATATAACTGCGAAAAGTCTGTTTGTTCTATTATGTTTTTAAGCATTTGTCAAGTATTTCCTTACATTTTGCTTCGTTGTAATTTAGTGTTACTATATTTTTATTCCAATTACTGGTTGACAAGTTAAGATCTTCATAGTATGTTGGTTCAACATCAGGAAATTGAGTTTCTATTATATAGTCTTCCATTTTTATAGTCTGGCATGCCATTTCAAATACGTCATAATCTATTTGTCCAGCATCACCTGATGCTGTATGATATGCTTGAACTTCGCCTTGTGACTTAACCCAGCTTATTGCTTGTTCCAATTTATTTTTACGTTGTAATCGTATTACATTATCTGCTTGTTCTTTTATATCATTTATTATTGTAGTAGGCACACTTTGATAGCGAATTATTTTTACTGTCCATTCAGGCATAGCAGATATTATATCCCAACGTCTTTTGTGTTCATTTAGGAACTGCTCTTGTGTAGGATACTCATACAACTCTATAAATTGCATATTATCATCATACCCTTTAATAAAATGATCTGGTGGTATAGAAGGGCGATGTTTATATACTTCTAACCAATTATTGGCACTAGACTCTACGGGGTTAAAACCCGTAACATTTTCTAATGCTTCTAAAAACCATTTGCTTAATAAATCATAATTCATTTTACCATTACGTTTAAATCTTGGTATAACTAAATCTTCTATATTAAAACATTCGTACAAAGGGTTTGGATATGTGCTAGTTAACGCATGTGATCCTGTGCGTGGTGTTGCTACTATTAATGTTTTCATACTACTTCAACCTTGGGCATGGCAAATATCATATTGCCACCAGCTTCTAACCATTCACGTTCTTTTTTAATAAACATATCTTTAAATCCAAAATTTGGAACAAAGAATACATCAGCATTTTCTTTTGCTTCGTCTTCACTTACAATAGGAATGTTTGTGCCTACAGTATATCTACCTATCTTATCTGGGTGTATTTCGGCCGCTCCATCAAAGTAATTGCCTATGTCCCATAACTGTAACATTGTATTACCTTTTGTACTAGCACCGTATACGTATATTTTCTTACCAGCATTTTTAAATAATTGTAACTCAGCTCGTAGTTGTACGCCACGAGTTATAACGTTATCATAAAAGTTATGTATAGCACTTATGTCTTCTTCATGTTTTATAGAACCCGTACGATATTTTCTTGCCCATATTTGATATGATCCACCCTGTATGTCATTAAAGTATAAATCAAATATTTCTAATCCATTGCGTTCATATAATGCTACTAAACTTTTATAGCTATAATATTCTAAATGTTCGTGACACACATTGCCTAAATCATTCATTTCCAGCATAGGAGCCAGTGTCATTAATTGTGCAATAAAAATACCATCATCTGCCAAACACTTTTCTACACTATGAATAAATTCATTAGGATCATCCATATCATAAAACATGCCAATGGCTGTAATAGCTGAGGCTTTATGTATTGCTATGTCTGATTCTATTTGTAGATGTGAGAACATTGTTTTAATCATTTCATCACAATGTGGAGCAAGTTTATCCCATAGATTAGAAGCAGGTTCACAACCTATGCGAAATCTGCCTGTTTCTATGCCTGATAACAGCGTACCGTCATTGGCACCTATATCTAATACCACATCACCTGGACTAGTATGCTCGTTAACATAACCTGCAATATCCAATAGGTTTTGTTTTAGTTTAGGGTTTAAGCCTGATTCATACCAGTAATGATCGCCATATAATATTTGAGGATCTACTGTATCTTTCATTTGTACTAAATCACATTCAGTACATTGCTGTAGCACCATTGGTGCTTGACCTCGATGCTCACCTGACTTTGCTGGAAAGTCATTAACATATATGTCGCCAAAGTTTGCTATAGTTTTAACTTGACTTTTACAAACTCTACAGTTATTAACTGAGTTAATTATTATACCCATGGATTAATTACTATGCTTCCTTCAGATGGATTGTGTCCATAGAAATGGTTATGTGCTAGTATATAACAATAATCGCCACTTGTCAAGTGGTCTTCAAAATAAACTGTTCCACCTAATTGTTTAATATAGTCTGCTACAACAATACTATAACTACCTTCGATACTGTCAACACCATACTTGTAACTTTTTCCTAATATTATTACTGGTAGTTTAAATTGTAAAGCACGTTTAGCCATTAGCTCTGCTTGTGCTAGTCTTATTGTATGTTGATTTAATGCAGGATCATAGTTTAAGCCTTGCTTACTAATCCAACTCATCATTAAATTATCACGTGGGTGACAAGGTCCACCATCACCCCAACCTGGTTTCATGTATGCATTACTTGTTATAAGTTTGTTTGACTTTCCAAGCCATTGCATTACTTTTCCGGCATCTGCATTACCCACAACTTCATATGCTAAGTCCGAAGCCCAATTAGCAAAGTTTATCTTTTGTATTATCCAACTATTATATAATGCTTTAGCAAGTTCTGCTTCTTGATATGTTCCCCAATATTGTTCGCTTGAACTAAGACGTGAAACTAAGTTTGCTATATCTCTATTATATTCTCCGCCTATAAACCAACAGTCTGGAGAAATTAAACCTTGTAAAACATCTCCTTGACTTATAAGAAAAGGCATGTATATTATATTGTTTGTTGTATGTAATGTTTTACATGTTCCTGGACTTACTGTACAGCCTACAATAATAGTTTTATTTTTAAAATAATTTAATGCTCTTTTTAAATTTGTATAATCAAAATCGCCATGGTCTTCTGTAGTTGGAGTATCTACACATATCCATATTATATCACATTCTTTAACTTCCTCAATGGTATTATATTGTTTAACAATATCAAACCTCTTGACATCTATGTTTTTTTGTGTTAGAGCATTATATAATACAGAGCCTATATTTCCTACACCTACTATACCAACAGTTGGCATTTTATCACAAGCATATAATTCTAATATTTCTGGTGTTATGAGTTCATTAACTGTTTCATCTATTACTTGCGAAGGTCTTTGATCATCATACATAAATTCATCCAGTACACTATCTATATGTTCATGACCTGTTTTGCGTATACGATCTAAATCAATACAGTATGTAATATTATAATTTTCCAAAAAACTTTTTTGTGTTAATAGATGTACATCTAACTCGTGTTTTGTTAAGCCTTTAATATTATTAACTGCTTCTTCAAAACTCCAATTTTGATTTACCATTGCTCTTTTTATTTGACCAACAATTCTTTTTTCAGGTTGTCTAATAAATGCATAGCCTATTAGGTTAGTTAAGTCGTAGTTCTTTTCTAATGTGTAACCATATTGTTCTGCAATGTGTAGAAATTTTGTGTTGCCGTTACGCCATATAGGTACAAAGAATGTACCTTGCTGTGCATTTACCCATACAGCATTATCCCATATCGACATGTTAGGAGCATTATCTATTACTTCTTGTGGTGTCATGCAAAAATGCTTTCAAGTTTTTTGTTTTGTTGATCAGTAAACGCACCAAAAAAATGATTGTAGTTGTGTTCTAATATGCTGAGCATTTCATCTGTGTACGGTTGATTTAAATCTATGGTTTGTACAATATTTTGAAGTTGATACATTACTTTCTGTATTCTATTATATATGCCAGACTGTGTGTCATAATTTTCACCCCAAAAGTTATTAAATGTACGAAAACCTATGTCATGTAATTCTTTTAAACTGTTTCGATCTCCTATAAGCAAAAATGGTTTTTTATTTACAATAGCACGAGCAACTTTTTCAGTAAGATAAACTTTATTTTCACTACAATTAAATTCTGTTACAATTTCTGCAAAGCAGTCTATAGATGCATTTCTTGTTGCTAGAGCTTCCGGTACAAACTGATCGTCAGTAGCAACATCATATGATTCACCTATATATTGTCTACCATTAAATTCAGCAAATGACATGTCAACTTCATCTGTGTATTTTCTTATAGTATTTTCGTATTGGGGATTATTCAGTTCAGACCATTCGTGTGCGGTGTATGTGCAATGCTGTAACAGTTGCTTTTTATATGCTTCGTGCAGAGCCAACACCCGATGTGTGCGTAAACGTCTATTCAACCACAAAAAATGTTTACGAAAACTCGTAGCAGTTTCTACAGGATGATTTTTAAGCATGGTCCAACGCAAAAAAGGTTCATTATAATTTATTATAGGCCAGTCTGTATATTGTTTTACTCCTTTTATACTAGAGCCACATACAAATCTTGAACCTGCAAGTAAATCACGTGCTTTTAAACTGCAATACAGAGTATCGTATAAATCCAAACTAGTAAATTCACCTTCCATATTAGGTGCGTGTGCTTTTTCTTCTTCATTCATAGTAGACCACCAGTCTTGTAATAAAAATATAAGTCGAGTGTGTCCTGAGCGTATGTTGTCCCAATGTGTTTCAACAGAGTCAGCATAGTTTTTAAAGTATTCAACTTGTGAATTAATAACTTCTCCAGGAGCACCACTCAAACCTGGTAACCAATACGGATGGCTCTTTATGATATACTCTTGCACAGGACTATTGTCAATAATGTCATCGATGGCGTCGCTCATACCCCATTGAGAATTTGAATAAAATAAGTCATATAGACGTTGATCAGTTAGTAAGTTTATCTTAGAGTGGAACATTTGCGTCAT
>CEUA01076520.1_pt1 | contig 10912 bp, 9 predicted proteins | sample 361541 | NCBI WGS metagenome assembly CEUA01 (sample SAMEA2623079, study PRJEB7988) | marine metagenome | isolation source: saline water (ENVO:00002010), including
GATTTTTCAACATTTTGTGAGATCATAGGTGACAATAAACTAGTTAGTGAGCTAACAGCTGGTCTAAGATTATTGATAATTAAAACCCCAAGAGAAGCTACAGCAATTGCTTCGCTTGTGGCAAAATTAGAATAGAAAAGAAATAATATATTAAGAAAAGCCATAAGTATAGTTTTTATACCAAAAGCAATAAACGTGTATCTTATTTTTGTAAAGTTATTATCCCAAATCTGAGTTGTTAAAATTTCTCTAAATAAACTAGTGAGAGGTAATTTCTCAAAGTTAATTATTCTGAGAAACAAGAAAGCTCTCAATACTATATTTGTAAAAAGTAAATGATATATACTGAATCCATTTATTAAAAGTAAGATAAAAATAAATAATCTAAGAAATTTAGAATAAATAAATTCACTTTTATCTAATTCTATAGTGTCTTTTTTAGTTAATAAATATTTTGAAACAATTTCTATAGACGCTTCAATGACTACAGAAATAGTGATCATTAAAAATAAATAGACTATGTTCGTAATATTAAATTTTGAAAAATAATTTAAAAAATATAACAAAACTAGAACAAAAAACCAAACTGGAAAAAATGCAATAGTAGTTTTTATAAACTTATATAAAGTTTTTCTCTTTTCATTGTCATCTAAATTTGGAAAATACTTCTCAACATACTGAACGTAAGTAAGTTGCCCAAGTTGTGACAAAATATATATTAAAGAATTTGTAACACCCCATACAGCAAATTCATTTGAATCAAGAAAATAATTAATTAAAAATATACTCATAGCAGTTGTTGAAACACCCGAAAAATAAGTAGTGTATCTGATAATTGCTCTTTTTATAATCATTATTTTTTATAGTTTGTAATTATTACTTTTATTCTTGAAAACATTTTAAATAAGATTGAGATTACTGAATTAAATCTCAACATAAATAATTTTGAGTAAATTTTTCTTTCATTTGTATATTCAATGTCATTTATATCAAACTGATTGAATAAATAAGAGTTTCTTGGTGGGTAGATTGTTTTATTTATATTGTATTTCCTAAACATTTCATTCCATGTATGACAAACAAATGAACTATTTATTGCATTCTCTTCATTTTTTTCAATATTTGGATTAAAAAGTTTTTGTACTTCATTTGGTGGAACTGGGAAAAAATAAGTTGGGTCTAAAATATTATCGATTAATTCCATAGAAAGGATAACATCTGTAATTAAATCTGGACCAATTTGACCCCACTTTAATCTATAATTGTTTTCTTTAATCAATTCATAAGCTTGATCTTCAATTTGTTTTAACAGATTTGTATCGCTGAAATACATTACTGCGCTTCCAACATAATTTTCTCTTTCTAGACCCAAAATATATTCACGATTAGGTATTATTTTTTCAAACTCCTTAACATTTTTTTGACAAAAACAGTCAGTGTCAAACCACCAGCCACCATAAACATCTAAAAGCTTATAACGAAATAGATTTGAAAATGATGAATAATTTGCTTTTTGTAAATTCTGGTTAAGCTTGTTCAATAAGTCGATTGGTAAAATTTCAGAAGCATCTTTTATTTCAACTTCTGTGCTAATTTTGGAAAATGAATTTTGGCTATAGGTCCAAAGATTAACGGAGAAATCATTCCTAACAAAGGAATTTATACTTGCAACTTCATAATCTGTTAAAACACCTTCCCAAAAAAAATTTGCTGTATTTGGTTTATGTCTATTTTCTATCATGAATTTTGCAGTCTATAAATAATCTGTTTCTTTATACATTATTCCATATATACTTATACTAAAATCAATGTTTAAGCTAACTTCAACAACATACAATATAAGGCATTATAACGAAATTAAAAGGTATTTTGAGCAGGGTGCAAGAATTTTACATATTGTAAATGCTGAACAAAGTATTAATAAAAATATTGATTATTCTTTCGACTCTGAAATTGAAACAAAATATATAAAGATTGATGAAGATGTTGAAAATTTATTATTAAGTGAAAAAAAATATGATTTAATTGTAGTTACAGATATTTTTGAACTTACATCAGATATATATAAATTCTTAGATACGCTAAATAACTCAATTAATCATAATGGAAAGTTACTAGTTACATCCATCAATACAAAGTGGAACCTTTTTCTTTATTTTTTTGAAATTTTAAATTTAAAAAACAAATCAAAACCGAGGTCATATATTCATCCAAAAAAAATAAATGCTATTGCAAAAAGTGCAGGCTTTGAATTAATCAAAAGTTATTCAAGACAAATTTTTCCATTTAAATTATTAAAAATTGGAAATACATTAAATAGGTTATTTGAAATATTGTTAAATATTTTTAATCTTGGAATTAATAACTATATATTGTTTAGTAAAACATCAAACAAATATCAAAGCTTTTCAAAAACTGTTATTGTTCCAGCAAAAAATGAAGAAAAAAATCTACCTCTACTTTTTTCAAGAATGCCTGATATGGGAAAGGATATCGAATTTATAATCGTTTGTGCAAAATCTAAAGATCAAACATATGAAACCGCAAAGAAAATAAGAGATGAAAACAAGAATTTAGACATTAAGGTTACAGAGCAAATTTCAAAGGGTAAAGCTGGTGCAGTTTATGAAGCTATTGAAAATTCTGATGGTGAACTCCTAGCAATATTAGATTCAGATTTAAGTGTAGACCCTGAAACTCTTCCGACATTTTTCAGTATTGTGGAAGAAGGTAGGGCTGATTTTGTTAATGGAACTAGGTTAATCTACAAAATGGAAGATGGGGCAATGAGAAGAATAAATAACATAGGTAATATTTTATTTCAATTTGTTATATCTTATATTATTAATCAAAAGTTAACTGATTCCTTATGTGGAACAAAAGTGTTTAAAAGAAATTTAGTTAGTAAAATTTATGAATGGCAAAATATTTTAAGAACCAAAGACCCATTTGGAGATTTTGATTTAATTTTTTCTTCAGCATATTTTGGAAATAAAATTTTAGAATATCCAGTACATTATAGAAGCAGAATATATGGTGAAACACAAATTTCAAGATTTAAAGATGGATTTAAGCTAATAATATATCTTCTTGAATCAACTATAAAATTAAATACATCTAAAAATTCATAAAAATATTAACCCAGACCACTTCTTTTAGTTAAACGATTAAAAAAATTAGTATTCGTACTTAAATTAATTAAATTCTGATAAAAAGTTAAACCCATTTGCCATGGATATCTCTGAATGCTCTTCTCGTCTTGGTTGAATAGCATTCCGGCTTCACCAAAACAGACAGTTTCAAAATGACTTGTTAAATATTCAATTTGATCTTTGTTTAAATATCTTCTCATACCAAAAGGAATAGCGAAACTTTGTATTTGTGAAGAAAATTGTTTTAATAAGCTTAAGTTATTATCTACTTCACGCTTGAAGTCATCAAATTCCAAATTAGATAACTTGTAGTGAGAGTGTGTATGTGCTCCAATTTCATGATTGTGCTCAACTAGCTCTGAAATTATATTTTTATTAATAATTTTTGATTCATTATCCAAACCAATATTTCTCATAAAATTATCATTACCTTCATCAGTTAAAAAAACTGAATTTAAATAGAAAGTGGCTTTTACTCCATACAAAACAAATACAGGTATCAAATTCTCCCAATTTTTAAACCCGTCATCAAAAGTAAATGAAAACATTTTTTTATTAGTACCAAAATTCTTTGAAATTTTCGAAACTGAAACAAATTCGTAGTCCATATTTTTGAAAAAAAGAATTATGTCTTGAATTGTAGTAATTTCAACTTGTTCAGTCTCATGAAAATATACCACAATCTGGTCTGGGAGATTTTTTTTAAATAAAGCAATATTTATTATTCTGATAAATTTTTGTATTTTAGATTTAATCATTTATAGTCTCTTCATATATTGTGAAAGTACAAACAATTTCCAAATTCTTATTCCATTAATTCTTGTTTTATTTAATGATAAACTTTTCAAAATATTTTTATTATATTCCAAAGTAACAATGGAATCCTTCAACTCGCTATCCAAATAGTTCATATTATTATAAACCCAATTTTCAACATTAAAAACAAACCCTTGTTTATTTCTATTCAAAAACTTATCATCAAAATTATTAGATAAATAGTTTTTCATTATTTTTTTTGGTTCTTCGTGATTAATAAAGTTTAAATTAGAACCAAGTACATATTCAATTAAACGATAGTCTAAATAAGGCGACCTTACTTCAAGTGAATTTGCCATTGATGTTCTGTCAACTTTAAATAACATCATTTGGGACAAGTAGAATTTGTAATCACTTACCATCAAATCTTTTAAGGATTTAGTGGAGCTTGAAGTATATTTGTCTCTATAAGAAAAATCAGGTTTTAAATTTAGTAATTTCATTAGCTTTAAATCTTCATGAAATGACCAATATGATTCAGAAATATTTTTACTATATCTAAGTATTTTATTTCCGGTACCTAAAAATGATGGATAAATATCAAATAAAAATTTAGCTAGATTGGTTCTTTTGTTTATTGAATGAGACTTTATAACGCGATCATATCCACAAAGCAACTCATCACCACCATCTCCAGAAATAGCAACTTTATAATGTTTGGAAATCATATTCGATAAAATATACGATGGTACTACTGATGGATCAAAATAAGGCTGGTCTATTGAATCTAGTGAGTTATTGATTAACTCTATTCCAATATCTTCCTTCATTGTTTGAACATGATGATTTGTTTTAAATTTATTTGAAGCAATATTTGACCAAACTGACTCATCATACTTTTTATTTTCATGAGTAACTGAAAACGTGTTAATTTTTTCATTACTTGTCTCGTAAGCACTCTGAAGAATCGATGTTGAATCAATTCCGCCGGACAAAAAATAAGCTATAGGGACATCTGCAATTTGTCTAATTTTTACTGAATCTCTAAATAACGAGAGAAATTCATCTATATTAAATACTGAATCACCAGCAATTTTTTCAATTTCCCAATAATAAAAACTATTCGTTAATTTTAAATTTTCTAAATCTATTTCTACTATTTGACCAGGCATAACCTCAAATACTTGTTTTAATATTGTGTTTTCACCCGGTATTACTCCTACGTTCAAGTAATTATTTAAAGCTTCCTGATTTAAAGTTGTGTTTTTTAAAACTTTACTAATAGACAAATAATTTGATGAAAAAATTAACTTACCACTACTTAAAGAGTAATAAAGTGGCTTTTGCCCCAATCTATCTCTAATCAAAAATGCTTTTTTTAAATTGTTATCTAAAAAAAATATTGAAAACTGTCCATTTAGTTTTTCAATAAAACTCAAACCATATTTTGAAAGCCCGTTAAGTATAACTTCTGTGTCGGAATGATTAGTTTTAAAAATTGAACCAGAAGATTCTAAATTTTTTCTTAACTCCTTATGATTGTAGATTTCTCCATTAAACATTAGCATATTATCAGAGAATTCAGAATACATAGGTTGATCTGCATCTTCTGAAAGATCAAGAATTGATAATCTATTAAATTCAAAATGAAAATATTTATTTAGATCATTTTTAAATTTTTTATTATGATTATTAAAAAAAATATTTCTGTCTGGCCCTCTACAAACTATATATTCATTTACTTTATTAAAATCAGAAGACGAAATAGGGTCTTTTGAGATACAACCAATAAATCCACACATTAATTTAATAATAGTAATTAAAAAAATAACATAAGAAATAATTTCAAATATATCTTATTATTTCAATTAATGGCAAAAAATAATGTTTTAGTTTTTGGTTCTAATGGCCTAGTAGGCTCATCTTGTGTAAGAATTTTATCTAAATCTTCTAAAGTTTCAAATGTCATCGCTTCTACAAGAGACGATACAAACTTATTTAGTTTTGAAGAAACTAAAGAAAAAATTATTGAATCAGAACCTGATGTAGTAATAATTGCTGCTGCAAAAGTTGGTGGAATTCTTGCAAATAACACGTACCGAACAGAATTTCTTATTGAAAACTTAAAAATAAATATGAACATCCTTGAATCTTTAATTGATTATCCAGAAGTTCAAATTATTAATTTAGGTAGTAGCTGTATTTATCCTTTAAATGCTGAGGACCCAATCAATGAAGACTCTATATTTTCTGGAAAACTTGAACCTACAAATTCCCCATATGCTGTTGCAAAACTGAGTGCAATAGAGCTTGGTGATGCAATGTCAAAGCAGTTTAATCATACAATTTATAATCTTATGCCTACAAACCTCTACGGTCCAAATGATAATTTTTCAGAACTAGATTCACATGTTATACCTGGGTTAATCAAAAGAATGCATGATGCAAAAATTGCAGGCAAAAAAGAATTTGAAATTTGGGGTACAGGAACACCTCTCAGAGAATTTTTGTTTGTTGACGACCTAGCTTTAGCAATAGAATTTTTAATAGATAATAAGATAGAAAAAACAATTATAAATGTTGGAAGTAGTGAGGAAATAAGTATTAAAGATTTATCCTTGTTAATTAAGGACTTAATTAATTTTGATGGTAAATTAGTTTTTGACAACTCTAAACCAGATGGTAACCCAAGAAAACTTTTGGACAGCTCTTATTTGAACTCCTTAGGGTGGGAAGCTAAAACAAATTTACATGATGGTCTAAAGGCTAGTTATGACTGGTTTTTAAAAAATTTAATTTAAACTGGATTTTCCCAAGTAGGTTTTAATAAATTATTTTCTATTAAGACTTTTTCTCTTTCGGCTTCCTTCATATCAAAATCTACCATCAACTTAACTAGTTCTTGAAAGCTTACTTTTGGTTCCCAATTGAGTTTAGTTCTAGCTTTTTTTGAGTCTCCTAGTAAATAATCAACCTCATTTGGTCTATAATATTTTTCTGAAGTTTCTACATATTCTTCCCAGTTAAGATTTACAGACTTAAATGCTATTTCGAGAAACTCTTTAACTGTATGAGTTTCTCCTGTAGCTAAAACCCAGTCATCTGCTTTTTCGTGTTGCATCATTAAATACATTCCTTCGACATAGTCTCCTGCAAATCCCCAGTCTCTACTTGCTTCAAGATTTCCAAGTGTTAATTTAGATTGAATTCCGTGTGAAATTCTCCCAAGTGCTTTTGTAATTTTTCTTGTAACGAAAGTTTCTCCTCTGTAGGGGGACTCATGGTTAAAAAGTATTCCGTTTGTAAAAAATAGATCATAAGAGTCTCTATATATTTGAGCCATATGATGTGCAAAAATCTTTGATGATGCATAAGGACTTTTTGGAATAAAGGGTGATTCTTCGTTGAGCATTGATTTCTCTTCGCCACCAAACATTTCAGAAGAAGATGCTTGATAAAATTTTATTTTTTTATCAGAATATCTTATAGCCTCCATTAAAGACAGGGCTCCTAATGTTCCTACCTGAGTAGTGAAAATTGGATTCTTAAATGAGACATTAACATGGGATTGTGCAGCTAGATTATAAACCTCGTCTGGTTGAATTAAATTTACAAGTGACGATAGAGAGGAAGAGTCAAGTAAATCTGAATAATGTAAATTTAGCCTGTCATCATTAGAGTATTCAGAAATTAATGGATCAATTCTATCAGTATTGATATTTGAAGATCTTCTAACTGTACCATGGACAATGTAATTTTTTTCAAGTAACAATTTTGACAAATAGTAACCATCTTGACCTGTAATCCCAGTAATTAGAGCTACTTTATTACTCATTGCTTTCCATTGTCGATAAATTGTCCCCAAAAACACTATACATCATAAAATAACTTAAAAAAGAATAAAATATCAATGGAAACCTGATGCTTTCCATGCTTGCGTCAAAAAGTGAGGTGGTAAGAATTGGTATCAAGTATATTAAAATATTAAGATTTTTAAATTTTTTATAATAAAAGATAATTAATTGAATATAAAGAGCTGAGAATAGTAATAACTGTATCAATCCACCTCTAGCTAAAATATAAAATAAAAAGTTGTGAGGATTTTCATTGGTACCATCAGTTCCCCTTCTGTGAACTAAATCCATCGCTGGAATTATTTCATTGTAACCATAACCTTTTAAAAATCTATTCTCATTATTAAGATCTCGTAATATATCTTGCCAAATTTCTAATCTCCAATTAGCCATCATTTCTCTGGAGTAAAGTCGTCCATCCATCACAAAAAATGAAAGAAAAAATTTATCTGTATTCTTTTCAGTAGTTATCGCAGTTAACCCTTTATCAAGTTCATTAAAAGTGAAAAGTTGACTCAACTCTTCTGCTGAGTTATATCCATCCATACCCATCTTTTTGAAATTTAAATTACCATATACTTCAAAGGTAGAAACAATAAATAAGACTAGCGAAAGAAAAGAAATTGCAAGTGTTTTCATAATTTTTACAGTCATTATTCTTCTACACAAATATAAATAATAAATTATAAATATAATTGCAGGCAAAAATGCCCCCTTGCTTTTAAAAAGAAACAAAGGTAAAAGTATTGAACTTGATGTGAGGAAGATTGCAAATGCAGTAAATTTGTTTTGCATATTTCTTTGTATAAATAAAATCGAAACTACGTAAATAATCAATAAATCAGATCCTTTTTGAAAATCAAATTTATCAGAATATGTTTCAAAAAAACTTATAAGTGATTCAGGATAGTGAATAGTACTAAATTGATAAACAAGGTAAAAAACTATCATTATAAATATCATTTTTTTATTAAAAATATTTTCAACTAAGTAACTTGAAAACATTAAAGCCCCTGCCATCCAAATATAGGAACTTGATTTATATGAATATAAGTTTGTTATATCTCCGTTGTTTAATAACAACACAATAAAAAAAGATAGAATTATTAATTTATAAACATATATTATTTGATCGTTGTAATTTATATTAGTTTTTAAGTATTTAACTGGTAAAAAAAGAATTAAAAGATTTAACAACAAAAAGAATCCGATTAGTAATTCTCCTAATCTAAAGCTAGAAAAATATAAACCGCTATAAGGTCTTCCAAAAAGCAAATAGAGTGATAGATTGATAAAATACAAAAAACCAACAATTCTGCTCACTTTATTCTCAAACAACATTTCTCTCATTCTTTAATACTGGAATTTTGATTAACAAATATTTTTTAATTCTAACCTTTAGCTTATATAGTTTAATAATATTCAAAAATTTATTTATTAAGTAAAACGACTTTTCTATGAAAGTCTTTTTAAGCATAAAATTTTTATCTATTGACTCAGGTTCGGAAGATAATATTGCTAATTTGTTAAATAAATCTAGATATTCTTTAGACATAGCACGAGAATTAAAAGGATACTCTTTCATTTTCTCAAAAAATGCTGGATAACTATTTTGTAATTCATCTAAACTTTCAAAAAAATCATCTTTCCCTTGAAATTCAACTCCAAATCCTTTTGTAAACTCTGGCATTCCTCCGCTGTTTCTGTATAGAATAGGTAATCCACACTGAGCCCCTTCAATATGATGATTCCCTGATGGTTCGTTAATTGAAGCTGTTAAGTAAATATGATTTTCTTTAATTAGATTGGCAAGCTCTTCACCCGCCTTTGGTTTTATTACTTCTGTAGATTTGAATGCTAAATCTTTGTTTAGATTACCTATATAAGTAAATTTTATTTCGTTTGTATATTTCTCATGAATACTCTTATCTAAATAAGAATAAATATCAAAACCTTTATTAAAATTGCTCCCCCAATGATGCGTAACAATTCTCAGTGGTTCATTTTTGTTCCAAACTGCTCTTTCGTGATAATTAAATATTTCACTATTTGCTCCAGACATTATTACATCAAAATTTTTTGAAGAAAAACCTGAATTGATGAAAATATCTTTTAACCATTGGCTTACAAAAACTGTATAATCTGCAACTTTATTAGCTTCAATATAGTATTTATTTATTCCAGAAGTTCCTTTTCTTTCGTCACATTCATTAATTCTATGAACAACTTTGCACTTATTATTAATATTTCTTTTGTAAAACTCAATTTCTTTGGTTGAATAGAGCACACTTTCTGATAGCATCCTAGGGTCTACAATTAAAATTATGTCTATATCGGGATCGAATAGATTAAAAATTACTTCATTGCCTTTCGATTCAAGATAATTTTTTAAATTAGAGATAAACAAATTACCTCCACCCCAAGGTCCATCTTTATTTTGAACGTTCATGCTTATTTTTAAATTATTCATTAGGTACCAGATTTTTTTTAACGCAATCTGCATAGTATTTTTGCTTTTCTTTAAAATTCGTAGATATATTATTTTTTAAATTAAGAACATACAAAGGCTCTCTTAAGATACCCATTGAAAACCCGGAATACAGTAAGTCTTTTACAAGCTTGTAATCTTGAGAATAAAAAAATCTTTCATCGTAATAATTTACTTTCTCAATTGTTGTTTTTTTAATTATTAAGCTCCCATGTATAAATGGATTCTTTATTCTAAGAGTCGTTTTTAATGGTAAGTAATAAGATCTATTTGGAGTAATTCTCGTACTGCCTTTAATAATTGCTCTAGATCCACAAACATCGAGATTTTTATTTTTTATATAATCTAATTGTTTTGAAAATCTTGAAGATAAGCTTAAATCATCGGAATCTTGTCTTGCTACGAAGGTTCCTTTGGTTTCATTTAATAATATGTTCAAGGATCTTGTAAGTCCCAAATTTTTTTCATTTTGAAATACTTTAACTCTATTATCTTGAGAATAAGAGTTTAAAATATTAAAACTTTCATCGGTTGAACCATCATTCATTATAAGAAATTCAAAGTCTTGAAAGTCTTGATTTAATACACTATTAATTGAAGATTCAAGATTATCACAATCATTATAAACGGACATAATTACTGAAATTAAAGGTTTCATTTAT
>CEUA01134102.1_pt1 | contig 10910 bp, 8 predicted proteins | sample 361541 | NCBI WGS metagenome assembly CEUA01 (sample SAMEA2623079, study PRJEB7988) | marine metagenome | isolation source: saline water (ENVO:00002010), including
AATATTCCAGACAGTTGTGCATTGGTGATATCTGACTATGACAAGGGTGTGGTTACAAGGGATGGAGCGCAAATTTTGATCGAAGAAGCCAAAAATTCAGGAATTCCTACGATTGTGGATCCAAAACTTACTGGTTTGGAAAAGAGTAGAGGGGCCACCGTAGTGATATTCGAGAAGAGGGGGATGGCACTTCTGGCTAGAAGGATGGGGTTAAGTGACGATGATGCAGCAAAACATCTCTTGGAAGAGTACTCATGGCAGGGGATCCTTGTCTTGGGTGGAATTCATGGGATGTACCTGCATCAAAATGACCAAGACAGTATTTTCATGCCTTGCATGGCTCCAACAGCAGAACAGCAGATTGGCATGCATGATGCTGCAGCAGCATCGCTTGCAGCTGCACTAGGTTCCGGCTTGTCTCTTTATGACGCTGCATTATTGGCTTCTGCTGCATGTGACTGCGTACTATCGGCAAGCTCTGGGGAAGACTACATTGATCGAGCAACTCTAGGTTTATGGTTGGATGAATTGTCTTGGCAGATGCGAATCTCCGACAGATAGAGCAGTTGCCCATGGCATTGAATAGTGTCGGTATAGCGCGACTACTGTGAAACGGGAGAGTAATCAAACATTATTGGCCCTGGTAACCGCCTCTATAATTGCAGTTTCATTTGTGCAGCCACTGTCTCTAGCGGAGGATTCAGACGACAGTTACCCGGCTAATATTTCCGTTGATTTGGAAAATGGCGATGTAATTACTGAGGCTTCATTTTTTTCAATCACAATTCAGAATGAGGCAGAACCTGCTTATGCAACATGGGAACTAATTGATACTTATGGCACTAGATTCTTTATTGATTTTACAGATGATTTAGAAATAAAATCTGAATTAGATAGTTGGAAGGAATGGTCATTCGACATAGAGGTGAATCCTATTACCATAGGCCACTGTTCTTGCATAGCTAAGATCAATGTCGAAGAAGACAATGGAGACATAGTTTCACTAATTAGAACATTCTTTATTTCGCCGGAAACCCCCACCAATTACCAGTTTCCCCCAATTATCCATATCATATCTAGCTCTGAATTTCAGTGGTCTAGCCAATCTCAAATATTGCAATTTGTGACTATGGATATAGATTTAGAAAATCCCATATTATCCTTCATTATTGCAGATTCGCCGAATGTGAAGTGCTCAAACGTGTATATGGGCGTTCCCGAGGAATCAATAGATTTGATGCCATCAGAGTACTCGCCAACGGATGGATTGTTTTCATACGAAATAATGGTAGAAAATCTATCCGATGGTTGGTACGATCTGAGTGTTTTTGCGAATAACCCCGCAAATCAAGAGTTCTCTTATGACTGCATGAGCATCATGGTTGACAATACCCCACCTGTTGTTGTAATAGAAGGACCGAACACTATTTCTGAGGGATCTGGGTATGCAATTTTCGATGGTTCTTCTTCTTTCGATGAAACATGGGGAATTCAGGGGCTCACTTATGTTTGGTCTGTTGTCAATTCAGATGCAACTTCTGATAATGAAACTCTAATTTTAGCAGGTTTGGATGAGCGGTCTCTTTCAGTTAATACTGAATATGCAGGAACATATGAGATTAAACTCACAATATCGGATAAAGCTGGAAATCTTGCTACTTCGATAAATTCTCTTGAAGTAAAAAATATCCCCCCCTTAGTGAAGCTAACAATAGATGGAGAACCCATAGAAAATAATGGCCAGTTCACTCTTCCACGAGAAGGGTCATGCATAGTTGATGCAACTGGATCAACTGATACTCAAAATGATGCTGACAATCTCAGATACGTTTGGCGTATCAATAACATTCCTACTTACGAGGGTGAATCTAGAGAGTTCTCCTGGCCTGATGGGGTGGATGGTGATTTCATTCTCACCATTGAAGTAATTGACGACGACTCCGAATCTTCGCAGATTTCTGTATTGGTAAAGGACAGGTCCACGGATCCTGTGATACCAATATCGATAATTGCGCTAATCCTATCTGCAATGTTCTTTTCATATTCTGTTGTAAACATGCGCAAACAGGCAAACCAGTCCGACATACCAAAATGGTCCTAGTACACAAGTCCAAAAGGAAGAATCACTAGGGCATCATATGGTCTTGCCTTTCGAAACATCAGAGTATATCGAAAGACAGGAGAGGCTGTTTTCACAATTGCCTGAGTCGAGTATTGTGATTATACCCACTAACGAGAGGAAAACACGTTCTAATGATGTAGGGTACCCCTTCAGGGCCAACTCATACATGCTGTATCTGTGTGGCTGGAAAGAGGATGAAGGGGTTTTCGTAGCACACAACAGAAACGATAGAATCGAGTCAATATTATTCGTATCACCACGAGATACGACGAAAGAAATATGGGAAGGTATCCGTATTGGGGTAGAAGGAGCTGAGTCATGGCCCGTATCTAGTACTTCATCTATAGAAAATTTTGAGACAGAGATCATACAAATGATAGGACAATTCGAGAATGTATTCACTATATCGGGTATTTCAAATGAATTGGATAAAATTTGCAAAGAAGTTGAAGCCATATCTGATCCCAGGCCGATAATCGACCCGATGCGGAGAGTCAAATCTGATAGTGAGATCAAGTATATGCAGGAGTCGGCTACTATTGCATCACATGCACACAAATTAGCCATGGAAAATGCTGCCCCGGGGATAGGTGAGTGGGAAATACAGTCTAATGTCGAAGGTCACTTTATGAGATCAAAAAGTACCTGGAGCTTCCCTTCAATTGTCGGCGGGGGCAGTAACGCCACAATTCTTCACTATAAGTCCAATGATTGCATAGTTTTGGATGGGGATTTAGTACTGGTAGATGCGGGTTGCGAGATCAATGGTTATGCCTCAGATATAACCAGGACGTGGCCGATTAACGGAAGGTTCACAGAAGCCCAGAAGGAGATCTATGAGTTGGTCCTGAAAGCTGAGAAGGCTGGCATCTCGGCATGCCAGGTGGGCTCACCTTGGACAGCGATGCATCGTGTTGTATCCGAGGTTATCGCCCAAGGACTAATTGACTTGGGTATTCTCGACTGCGGCTTGGACGAAGCATTAGGAGACGAAGTAAAGCTGGATGGCCCCTTCAGGAATTTCTTCATGCATGGCACTGGGCACTTCCTAGGCCTAGATGTTCATGACGTGGGCGGGGGTCGTCTGGGTGATCCAGGCACCCCTGAATCATTGGAGCCTGGCATGGTTCTAACCATTGAGCCAGGACTCTACTTTGCAGACTGGAGAGGGGACATAGAAATCCCAGAGAGGTATTCTGGAATCGGGATCAGGATAGAAGACGATATTCTTGTCACAGATGATGGCCCGCAAGTCCTTTCATCGTCATGCCCTAAGGAGATTGACGAAATTGAGTCGATCGTAGGTTCTGGTGTTTGATATGCCAGATTGGAGGGGAATTCTGGAAGCACAACTGCAAATGAATCCTCCTGAGTTGTCAGTTGATGATGCCGCAGAAATATACTCCAATGCCCCTCTAAATGAGTTGATGTTTGTAGCCATGGAGAGGCGAAAGACACAGGTTCCTGGAAATTTCGTCACTTACCTGATTGACAGGAACATCAACTACACTAATGTCTGTACTATCAACTGTCATTTTTGCTCATTTTATAGATCACCTGGGCACAAAGATAGTTACACGCAGACAGTCGATCAGATTAGCGAACGTATCATAGAATTGGAAAGTGTTGGCGGTAGTAGGATCCTCATGCAGGGGGGAGTCAATCCATCTTTACCATTTGAATGGTATACTACACTTCTAGAAGAATTGTCAAGAAGGCACCCCAAGATTTCTCTAGATTGTTTCTCGCCTATTGAGATTGAGGGGATCTCTGATGTTTCAGGGCTTTCCACAATGGAGGTGCTATCTAGATTCCGCGACTCTGGATTGCATGGCCTCCCGGGTGGTGGAGCAGAGATGCTTGTTGACAATGTTAGAAGTGGAATTTCTCCTCGTAAGGGGTCTTCGAAGAACTGGCTTAGGGTGATGAGCGAGGCTCAAACACTTGGTCTGATTACTTCAGCGACCAATGTATTCGGATTTGGGGAAAGCCATGTTGATCGCGTAGAACACATGGATAAAATTCGATCACTTCAGAATGAGGCTGTTTCAAAAGGAAACCCCGGGTTCACTTCATTCATTTCCTGGCCAGTAATGCTAGAGAACAATGCATTCGGGAGGATGGGTCTACGTAGGAACTCCACTGGTCTTGGTGCTGGTGCAGTCGAATATCTCAGACATGTGTCCGTATCTAGGATATTCATGAGCAATATCGATCACATTCAATCTTCATGGCCCACAATGGGTCTAGAGGTGGCCCAGATAGCATTGTCAGCAGGCGCTGATGACATAGGCTCCACGATGATGGAGGAAAACGTCGTTTCTGCTTCTGGTACTACGAAGACTATGGCATCTGTGGACGAGTTGGAGATGGCTATTTTGCAAAGCGGCTTCGTCCCTGCTGTGAGGGACTCTGAGTATAACATTCTAGATGTCCGTGAGCAGGGCCTAACGACCCTAAAAGTTGGATAGCTCGGCTCTACCACTGATTACGGGTGCTACTGGAATCTCTGTAGCGACATCGGATTGAGGCATAATGATTGGCGAAACCCAGGAAATTCTCCTACCGTCTTTTTGCTCGAACTCAATTACTATCTCCCAGTGTATAGCAATAAGTGACGAGTATATTGTGCCCGGCCAGTTTTCTTCGGGCATGTTCAGTTTGAAGGTGGTTCCAACAGCAATATCGGAAACCCATTCTGAGCGACTCATTATTCTGAGCGGTTCTAGGATTACCGGCTTCTTTGTGGCCGATTGCATCGGAGTAGCCTCACCAACTCCAGAACCGACCTCATCACCAGAGGACACTCTTTTTTCGGGTAGAATTGTAGACATGCCTGGAGATGGCTGCCCAAACTCTTTCCTACCCAGTGAAGCCAGTACTGTGCTTCTCTCTGGGCTAGCAACACCGACCTGAATCCTAGATCTCTTAAGTGAGATTTCGCTATCGACTTCGATTATAGTTACCTGTGGAGAATCCCTGCTCTCAACTATAGAATATTTAGGCTCATTGAATGGTTTGTCGTTTATTGTTGATTGCCTAGACATATCGCGGAAATTTGCTATCGTTCGAAATAGAAGAGGCAAAAGAAATAGTGGGAACGTATAGAATAGCAATCTGGGGTATTGCAAAGGCCCGATCGATACGGATCCAGCAATAGTTCCACCAATGAGTCCGAGATCAACTAGGCCTGGCTCTATTGCGTGAATAAATAACGATACTATGAGGAGAATTACAGTAGGCATGATTAATCTTCTAGAGATATTGTGAAGTGGATCTGGATTTATGAACCAACCAAGTCTAGTTCTAGTGAGGAATGCTGGAGGATTGAATCCTATTTCGCATTGCAGTCGAAATCTTTGTGAGTCATCTTCGTTAGAATCTACCCATTCAACAAACCAGCTATCTTCTGAACCAATGCTGAAATTTGTTGTACCAATTTCACCGACTTCTACTTCGACCTCAGAAATTGGAACTTCTGCCGGTTCCATATGTCCTAGTTCGAATGGGGGGTACCTGAGTCTCTGAATTGTACGACGCATCGTTAGCTCCATAGAATGGCCTTTGCAGCCCTACCTGCCAGCCTCCTGAATTCAGGGACTTCTCTCAGCATCTTAACTCCTAGTGGGATAGGGTTCTCAATATCGCCAAATTCATTGATTAGATCTGTGACTTCGGGCCTAGCCCAAACAGAAAATATCCTCTCTAGTTCACTGTCATCCATCTCAGTAAGAAAAGCATCCCTCAAAGCCCTCTTTTTTCTTTGATCCCTCTTCATTTCCTTTAATTTTGATGAGAGTGCTTTCATCCGCACCTCACTCAAGTCATTATCAGAAATAGCATTGCTTAGTAATGGTACAAGCATTTCAACTTGTTTAAATCCAGGCCCAATACCCCCTCCAGTAGTAGGTTTGCAAATACCCGCAGCATCTCCGAATAGTGCAACTCGCTCACGCATTGGTCTTCGAACAATTCCACTTGGCACCGGACCGCAGAACCGTGCCACTTCAGAGCAATCAGTGAATCTTGAATTCAGTTTTTTGTCTTCCATCAAACGACTCATGAATTCCTCACTGGAAGTGCCCCCCATCAGATTCGCCTTAGTCCAGGTACCCAACCTTGTTGTCTCACCCGTTGGAATGGCCCAACTGAAGAATCCGGGAGCGATTCCTGCTCCGGTATACATATCCAGCATACCGTCATCACCAGAATACCCTGTAACTTCTATCTGAAAACCAATCATAGTTTCTGTAGGGGTACCCATCTTGAATTTTCGGCGGACCCATGAATGAGCCCCATCGGCTCCGCAAAGCAGCTTGCAGCGGACGGTTTCAGTACCTAGTGGTCCATCGATATTGACTTCGACGTATTCATTCTCGATCGATGCCGAGACCGGTTTTGTTGATAGCATAATTTCTGTTCCTGTGGCTATTGATTGCATGACAACAGCTTCGTCGAAAACTTTCCTGCATACTGAAAAAGTACGTGGTACTTTAGGGTCACCTATTGACACTCTTTTTCCACTGGGGCTGTGAATATTCGCTCCCCAAATAGAAGTCAGAATTGAAGATTCTAGGCCTATCGTCTCCATAGCAGCGGGATTTACTAGTCCGGCGCACTGGAATGGTCGTCCGATTTCATCATGTTCTTCGAGAAGTAGGACGCTGTGTCCATTTTCATTCAATTTCTTTGACAAGTACCCGCCAATTGGGCCTGCCCCCACTACAATACAATCGAAAAATCTGATCATTCCAACCGCCGCATGCTACTTTTTGCCTCTACGCTTTGAATTAATGGTTTTCTTTAGATTCCCAATTAATACGCTAGCATCTGACTTTGATATGGTTTCGATAGACTCTGTTTTTACCGCGGCAATAGCATCTTCAATAGGCATTTCTAAGGACTCCGTCATTGATATTATTGTAGCTACCTGCTTTTCTGTTGCTGGAGAATCCTTGTCCAACTCAATTAGTGCCCCAATAGCATTACTCGCTGTTCCACCCCTTCCACCGGTTAACTCACTAATATCGGTCTCTCCCATTTCCTTCAAGAATTGACTGAGATCGATTTGTAGCCTATCTGCTAATTTCAAAATAGTAGCAATTTGTTTTTCACTTGGAGGAATATTGGACTGAGCCGTGTCACTCAACCCATCAATGATATTTCGCACTTGTTCACCAGTGAGTTCTTCGACTAAACTCTCTCCAACAAGTTCTTTCTTTTGTTCATCGGTCATTCTATTGAGAATTGCTTGGAGGTACTGTATCTGCCTCAATGTGGGTTTCTCACGGCGTTTCTCCAGTGCTTTGTTATGCATTTCTCTGAATGTACCGGCAAAATGGGACCAGTATTCAGGAGCACTCACTTCGCCTGCCTCAATAAGGTCTAGTTTTTCTTCCATCGTTGAAGTGAAACCATATGTGAATAAGCCCTGGTCATAAACATCAGTTTGATTGTAGAATGGGGCTACTTCAATCCATAGCGTCCTCCCATTTGACGTTGGAATTAGTGAAGTTGCGTCCTTTTCCACATATTTTCTATCGACTAGTTTTGATACTGTCGAAACATAAGTTGAAGGCCTCCCTATGCCGTCCTTTTTCATCTGCTGTATGATCGAACTTTCGGTATATCTCCTCGGTGGTTTTGTGAAGTCAATTGTTAATACGGCATCTTCATCAATGGCCCATATTGACCCTGTGGTAAAACCAATTTTGGGTGGTTGAGTTTGCACATCTTTGTATGACCATGCAAAAACCTCCTCCCATCCTGCATGAGTTCGCCATGATGACGTCCCATTCAAGGGGGCATCTAATCCCTCACATGAAAATGTTAAGCTTCTTCTTTCTCTAATAGAGTTGGACATCTGACTGGATGCGAAGCGAGACCAAATGAGCCTATACAATGCCTTTTCATCGCGATCTTCTCCAGCGACTTCTAAAGAAGGGTTTGTTGGCCTAATAGCCTCATGTGCATCCTGAACATTTTCCTTAGATTTGCCTGTCTCACCGACGCCTTCACCGAGAAAGTCTCGACCGAAATTAGACTCGATGTATTTTCTCACATCATCCCTAGCAGTGGCGTTTGTCCTGGTTGAGTCTGTTCTGATATAGGTAATATGTCCAGACTGGTAGAGGGCCGATGCAATCTTGCTGGTCTTAGAAATAGACCAACCCAATGTAGAGCTAGAAGTTTGTAGCATAGTATCAGTAGTAAATGGCGCCTTAGGCTTCCTACTCACAGTACCCTCTTTTATCGAAACAAGGTTTAGTGAGCGGTTGGAATTTATCATATCGAATGCAGACTTCGCAAGGTCAGTATCAGAAGTCCTGGTAGGAAAATGCTTCCCATCATCATCCAACCATGCCCCGGGGTCATTTGATTCATGGAATCTCACCTTCAGATCTACACCATTAGATACGGACTCGACAGAATTGTACTCCTTCGGGACGTGTGCATCTCTCTCTATCTCCTTTTCGACAATGTACCCCAATGTGGGTGTTTGCACCCTCCCCATTGATTTCAACTTCCATGACCGGCAGAATTTAGAGCACCGAAAACCAACCAGTCTGTCCATCAACCTCCTAACAATCGCTGCATCAACTAAATCCATGTCCAATTCTTGGGGGTTTGAAATTGATGTAGTTACAGCTTCCTTTGTGATTTCATTAAATGAAACCCTTTTCACAGAATCAAAGTTTGATAGTATCTCAGAAAGCCTCCATGCGATAAACTCACCCTCCCTGTCAGGATCAGTAGCGATGTAGACCTCATCAACGCCGGACTTTTCTGCCTTGGAAGTAATTTTTGACATAATCCTCTCGGCTCTCTCGGTCCATGACCAAGGTGGTTGAGGGAGCTCACCAGGCTTGGAGGTCCACATTGCCTTCGAACTATCCTTGTTCTTTCTACCAGACGGCAGATCCTGTACATGGCCATTGCATGCATCTACAATCCATCCCTTTCCTAGGTATTTCTTGATAGTACGTGCCTTGGCGCCCGACTCAAGAATAACTAGTTTCATGACGTCTCCTCGGATTTGATTTGCCGTAACATGACCTGTATAAACATGAGTGGTCGAAAGATGTGTCAACGCGCGCGCTCACGCGCTCACGCGCGTAACCGGAACCTTTCGATAGAGAAATAATCCGAATGAGCGTGAATTATGCGTAACCATTGAAGAATAGTTACGATTGGCAATATTATGGGAGTGGCATGGAGCCTATTTGGGAATCCCGCCTTGAGGCTTATCGATTCCGAAAGAGCGCATTCTCTTTCGATGCGGGCACTGAAATCTATTGGGGAGTCTAGTGCTGGACAGTCATTTCTAAATTCTTTGTACAAGGCTCCAGAAGTGCCGATTGAAGTGTTTGGGAAGCTGTTCCATCACCCCCTTGGGTTAGCAGCTGGTTTTGACAAGGGCGCAGAGGCTTTGTTGGCGTGGTCTGCAATGGGTTTCTCTTGGTGTGAATACGGAGGGGTGACTAGATACCCCCAAGAAGGAAATCCCAAGCCTCGAATGTTTAGGGCTAACAAACACCGAGCATTGGTCAATAAAATGGGCTTCAATAACCCCGGTGCTACAGAGATTAGGAAAAGACTAGCAGAGAGGAAGTCGATTGATCGATGGCCTAAATCTCCGGTAGCTGCAAATATAGGGCGTTCGAAGAAAGTTCCTAATGAGCATGCTGGAGATGATTATGCTGCTACGGTAGATTTACTATGGGACCATGCAGATATGTTTGTTCTGAATATTTCTTCCCCTAATACTCCGGGACTTCGTGACCTACAAGGTCAGGATTACCTGGAATCTATACTAAAATCATGCAATAGCACCAGATCGAAGAAGCGTGTTGAAAAGCCATTTCTGCTGAAGATCTCTCCCGATGCACATGATGACGAAATTAGAGGGGCAATTTCTATTGCTCGGGGATTGGGCATAGATGGAATAGTTGCCACAAATACTACCATTAAAAGGCCAATTCCACTAACAACACAATCCCGTAAGGCATTCTCTAGTGAAGGCGGCCTTTCTGGACGGCCACTACAGTCAAGAGCATTGGAAGTGATCAGCACTGCATACGATGAAACAAATGGAAAAATCCCGATTGTGGGGGTTGGGGGGATTGACTCGAAGGACTCTGCTTGGGAGGCTATCATTTCAGGAGCATCGCTGCTCCAGTTATATTCTGCACTTGTCTTCAACGGCCCAACAGTTGTTTCATCTATAGTTAAGGGACTTAAGGGTCGAGTTCGTGAATCCGGTTTCTCCTCCGTTAGCGAAGCAGTTGGATACAAACACATTTAGCGAGGGACCACCAGAAATAGTCGTGGCACTAACAAGGATATCGAGGCTCACGATAGTTTTCGGTGCCTCATTAGCAGTCCTTGGATTAATGATGGCTAGTGTCGATCCGGAGATTCAATACTCAGTGGATCAGATTATGGAAGAACCCGAAAAATTCCAAGATAGCCAAATCTTTGTCAGAGGGGTAGTTTCTGCCGATTCAATGGATTATGACCAAATGCGATTTATTCTTGAGGGCGTTTCAGGTGAAATAACCATTGATTTCACCGATTCACCAATACCCGATGGGTTCGATGAGGGTAGGACTATTGCTGTTCGAGGTGACTTTGTGTCGCAGAATGGAATTTGGGTACTAGACTCATATGAGATACAAACGGGATGCCCATCAAAATACGAGTCATGACACTGTCATGTTCATACGTTACCTCTAGTCGCAAAATACGGGCTAGGGGGGGAGTTGACGTGCTCTATTATTCACAAATC
>CEUA01206975.1_pt1 | contig 10910 bp, 9 predicted proteins | sample 361541 | NCBI WGS metagenome assembly CEUA01 (sample SAMEA2623079, study PRJEB7988) | marine metagenome | isolation source: saline water (ENVO:00002010), including
GCTGGTACTGCAGGTGAACACGCTATAATGGCAATTCAAGTCGCCGGTGCAAATTCGGGTAACGCATTTGTTTCATGGGATAACAACGTAACCGGTTGGTCTATGGGTATAGATAACAATGATAACGATAAACTAAAAATAGCGAATAATAAGGATACTTTACATGCGGATACGCGCATGACGATCGATACGAATGGTAAAGTTGGTATTGGGACATCGTCTCCAGCATATACATTAGACGTTAATGGGGATATTAACATAGCTGGTGGTAGTAGTTTAAGAATTGGTGGAGTCGCACAATCGTTTGGGGGTGGTTCAAGTGCTTGGACAACATCGGGATCGGACGTATATAGAAGCTCGGGTAATGTTGGTATAGGGACATCATCACCAGGCGCACCTTTAGATGTAAGATCAAGTGGAAGTGACCCAGCAACTAATGGTATCTTGGTGTACAATGCTACTAATTCGTCGGGTCAGGATTCTATACTCACACTTCAAGTAGGTGGTAGTAGCGCTGGAGATGCTTACATATCCTTTGATATTAAAAATGAAGCGGGTTGGGCTTGGGGTGTGGATAATGATGATTCTAACAAAATGAAATTGGGTACTAATTGGGATTCTGTTTCAACTAACACAAAAATGACGATCGATACGAGTGGTAAAGTTGGTATAGGAACTACGAGTCCAAATGCCGAACTCGATGTTAACGGTCACATTCACTGTAACTCTATACAAACTGGTACATCACGATATGAACAGCATTTAGTTAAGTCAAACCTAATAAGACTGCGTTTTACATCGGGTGCAAGTACACCGACTACACAATCTGCTATGGATACGTATTTCGAAAGTCTAAGTTCAGGTACTAAATCATTAAGTAGACCACGTCTCGCGGCCAATAATAGCCTTAATACATTTGCCGATACATTTGAAGGTTATTTAAAAGTAACTACAGCTGGAACGCACTATTTTGGTTTAAATAGTGACGATGCTTCAGATATGTACATAAACGGTATTCAAGTCGCTTATTGGTACGGTGGACATGCTCATAATGGTACAACCACAACCCCAGGTGGAACCACAGGTAATATATACTTGAAAACTGGATACCATAAAATATTCGTGCGGTTTCAGGAAAATGGTGGTGGTGAAGCATTATATAGTCTTTGGAAAGAACCAGGTGATAGTTCCTGGTCTGAAATACCGGCGGATAACTGTTTTTACGATCATATACGGTACCATTAAAATTTAAAAAAAAACAAAATCATGTTAATTAAAAGAATAAATATTTTTTAATTAATGGAAGATTATATAGAAAAAGAAGCTTACGATATAATAAATCATTTACATCTCATTAATCCAAGTAAGTCGAGTACATTTAATCCTTTACTAAACGCAAAATTGGATTTACCTGAATTGGGTGAAATTATTTGTAAAAGTAATGGAGATAACCCAACTGCGCGCCAAATACCAGGAAATTGTAACAGGTACTCGTACCCTAGAAATCTACATATTTTCTCAGGTATCATTCAGGCACTTCATAGGAAATTCGGGGTTCTAATGATACCTTCAGGTTTTTACTATTACCCCAAAAATGCGTTTTGTGGTTGGCATACTAATAGTGATAACGTAGGTAAAAGAACGTATTTAGTTTGGACCGAAGAAGATAATAAAAGTTTTTTTAGGCACTTCGATTCAAAAACAGGTAATTTAATAACAAATTACGATAAAAAGGGGTGGAAAATAAATCAATTCGAAGCAAAAGGTGGGGAAGACTGCCTTTGGCACTGTGTGGGTAGTCAGACAAATAGAATAAGTATGGGGTTTCGTACCGTAGATGAAAGTCACTTTTTATTCGATAAAAAGATTTTATACTTAAACGGTGGTAATAAATCGGATTATGGGTTTAGTAACATGCTTGGAGGATGTCATATAACTACTTGTAAAGATGGTTTAAACTGGAGAATAATGACAAATATGGATCACAGAATACCTTTAAAACTCTTTGATGATATTTATTACGGAAACCAAATTACAGAATTAGATCTCGATATGGTTTCTTGGAAATGTAAAGATAAACCCGAACTTAAACACGATGAATATTACGACAGTTTAGACACGGAATTACCGTGTTTAGCCGTCGAAACCTTTATAAACCCACACGTTTTACCATTCAGAACAATTGATGGAAGTCATAGATTATGTAAATTAAAACGCGAAGGTAAAAAAACAGCTAAATTTTTTATAATATCGGAATATCTATTTTTAAAAAATATTACCGATATTTACGAGTATAATATCTAAATTATTTACCATGCTGGAAAAAGCAGGATGGTAAATCAATTTTTACTCATTTCTTAGATGGAAGTGAATCCATGACCGCGAGTGCTATAACACCCGCTATAAAGAACATGACAACGTAATTACATTCGGTATCGTCTTCACCCAAAATGTTACGTTTTTTACGTTTCACCACTTGGGGTTTGGCGACCACCTCCTGACGTTGGGGTCTTTCAATAGGATCTTCGTCTAAAGGACAATACCCTATCATTTATACTATCGTTTATAAATTAATTTCGACCGACTTTTTCTTTTTCCCACCGCCTCGTTTTGACTTGGTCTGGGTAACTTTGACTTCGCGCACTTCATTATCACCGTCCTCTTTTTCGTCCTTCGTATTCGCAACATCACCCTCGGCAATATCCGAAATATCGTCGTCTACGTCATCGTCACCTGGTGCATTAATATTTGGTGGTATACTCGTAGTACTCATTGGTGGTGTTGGTGGCATCATGATATTACCCATGAGACTCGAAATGTCTAAACCCGGACCTTGCATTTCGCGTCTCCCGCTCGCATCCGTAGTTTCACCTGATTGTTGCTGTGATTTTGGAACCGTATTCTGAACCGCAGACATCATGTTCTGTACGAGTTCTGGGTTCTGTTTGATCACGTCGTTCATGTTTGGCATGACCGATTTAAACATGCTATTCGTTAAGTGAAACATCATTGCTGATCCTCCAAGCATCATTATCAATTTAACTTCAGGTGCGACGTGCATTTTAGACCTATACTTAACGTATAATTCCTCGAATACTTCATCGTAATCTTCCACGTTTTCCATGACGTTTTCCGACCAACCGTCGAGTTGAATCTCGAACGGGTTATACTTTTTATTCATAAACTCTAAACCGGTCGTACATGCGATAAGCATTCGTCTGGAAAATTTAATGGATTTATCGACGTCTATGCTATACGTAATTCGTTTAACCTCTGTTCTGAGTTCATCTATAGGTGAATACGCGTTTAAACGTTTGTTTACCGTAAACCCTTTCTTTTCTAATCGACCAATTTTGTTTACAAGATCCGCCTTTTCTTCGTCTATTGTTTTATACCCAGGTGATGGTTGTTCTTCTTCCATATATGGAACACCGCTCATACCACCGCCACCGCCACCTCCACCGCCACCGTAATCGTACCCGGGGTCGTCGTCTTCGTATTCTCCATAATCCACGGGTTCTTCTGCTGGAGGAGCCGTAGGATGATTTTGTTTATTAGGATTCGCAAAAGAATCTATATCTTCCTGGAAAGTTTGTGTTTGTGGTGGAGTAAACTGAGTTTTCATGGGTTTTGGCATTTGTTTTTTTACAGGCTGAGGTCTTGGAATATCAATTTCAATCTCATTCATCAGGGCCTGTTCGTTATCGTCTAATTTCATAACATTCGTGTCACCTCGATTAAGGATGATCTCACCGTCCATTAATCTTTATATTGAAACTATTCTAATTTCTTTAACGCACTTTATAAAAAAATATTTGTCAATTACAAATGAAACTTAACGCTACCAACAAAAGTACACTCAAGGCGATCGTAATCGTCTTTGCAATTATATGTGTTCTCCAATTTTTGAGAACCAGCTACTACAGCCCAGTCGATATCGAAACGACAAACGAAGACTCGCTTTTCAACCTCGAGTCTAAAGAAGAATGTCTCGGTAAATCGTACTACTCGGATAGTCGAGGCGGTATCTGCGAAGGCCAAAAGTTGGTCGCGGCGCAAGCGGGATACAAGATGAAGTAAAATCTCCAGTATATATAAATGGCTTTAGTGACTAGTCAGTCCACTTTACCCGATTTCGAATACGAACATCATACTGTTATACTCGATAACCTAGACACTTCTTCCGATACTGATTTTACACTTCATTTACCAACACCACTCGAAAATGTTGTCCAGGCACAACTACTCGCCGCGAGTATTAACACAACCGGTGATGCCCAAAGATGTATACACGTCGGTATAGATGAACTTAAAAGTCACTTCACGCAACGCGGGAAAAATGATCTCGATGATGCCGATAACCACCTTAACGGTATTTTTGGAACGATCATGTGTCAACATGAGTTACACGGTGGGAGTAGTTCCCAAAAAGCGGTGTATTTCAGAAACGAGTATCCAATTATCCAACAATATTATAACCCAATCAGAACACTCGATAGATTAACTTTTAATTTAGATAAACAAGATGGTGAAACACTTGTGTGTGGTGATGCCATTTTCGTTTTTAAATTCGTTTGCAAAAAAAGAAATTTAGCCTATTAATTATTTCAGGGCGTTATGTACTTATAATTTTAACCTTTTCTTATTATAAATGTCTTCCGGTGTTGTACAACTCATTGCCATTGGTGCTCAAGATGAGCATATAATGGGTCAACCGGAAATATCATTCTTTAACTCAACGTTTAAGCGACACTCTAATTTTTCACAATCCGTCGAAAAGCAAACGATACAGGGAGCTGTGAAAAATAACGCTATGTCTTCAGTTAAATTCCCACGTTCGGGTGATTTACTCGGATATACATACTTTACAATAGACGATAACTCTAAGGCACTCGATTACCAAGATTGGAGTGAACTCATAGATAAGGTCGAATTACTTATCGGTGGTCAGGTTATAGATACTCAAGACGCAGTTTTTACGGAAAAAATAGCTATCGATACATTCGCAACAAACGTTTCTAAAAGTTCTAACGGGACACACCCGGGTGTAAGCGCGAGGTCGTATTTCTACCCTCTAAGATTCTTCTTCTGTGAAGGTCCACAATGCGCTTTACCAATAGTTGCTTTACAGTATCAGGAAGTAGAAATACGTATTCACTGGGGTTCACAAGTTGGAAACTATAACGTTGAATGTTATTCGAATTATTATTACCTCGATAACGAAGAACGCGGTAATATAGTTTCCAGAAAACACGATCTTTTAATTACACAAGTTCAAAAAAGTATTCCGTCGCAGGAACTTACACAAGAACTCACGTTTAATCACCCGGTTAAGTATCTCGCGTGTTCGGATACAACTGTGAATGGTGCTTTAACGTCTGCCGATAACAGGGTTAAACTAGAAATAAATGGACTCGATATAGGTAATTATAGGTGGGGAAAACCTCATTTCATGGAGGTTCAAAATTACTATCACACGCAATTCGTAACATCACCCGATTTCTTTTTATACTGTTTTTGTCTCTCAACGAGTTCACTTCAGCCGACCGGAACTCTCAATTTTAGTCGTTTAGATTCAGCAAAGATACACAGTCAATCCCGAAACATATCCGATCCTATATACGCAGTTAACTATAATATACTCAGGATTGATAATGGATTAGCCGGTCTTATCTATGCAAATTAAAATACATACTTATATTAATATGGTTAAAAACATACCTACGATCGAACGGTCTACCAAAATCCGGTTTGGTAAACACGTTTCAGATAGCCAGGCTGAAAACACAATTGTTTTTAATGCTTCAGATTCTGCTGTTAATGCGACCAACACGGGTTCCATTTATATGGCACCGCTTCGCGTTGCTGAATTAGCAGGTTCTAACCTTATAGGTTATTCCGCATCGACGAAAGAAGTTGTTGATTCGAGTGTTCCTACATCACTTTTAGGTGGTGTTACTTTACAAGCAGCTACAGATCGTGGTAACGTAACTTCAAACACAGTTCAGTTTAGTAACGCAACAACAGGTTTCATAACAACATCGAATATCGGGGTCGCCAATAGTGCGCCCATACACGCCCTATCGGTAAAAGATAAGGTTTTCATGTGTGGTCCAACGGGTGATACGAACACGCTCCGCGTAGAAGGTACAACACGGTCAAATAAATTTACAACGGGGTCTTCTATAAATATACAAGATAGTGGGACGAACCAAATCCAGGTTTCGGGGACAATACATAGTAGTACTTATACGGGTTCCAATCTTGGTTTAGCAAACACCGCACCGGCACATGCTTTAAGTATTGGTAATCAAGGTCAAGTTCAAATAAATGTACCCACAGCTTCGATATACGCGTTAGATACGGTCGGTAACGTAAACGCGCAAAATTACCGAGGCGATTCGTATTACCTTTCGAACCTTACAGCGGAGAATATCGTAAACCAAGGTAACGTTACATCGAATACGGTTCAGTTTACAAACGCACTCACGAGTATTTATACGACGAGTAACGTCGATGTCGGTGGTAATGTTTTTATAAGAGAATCGGCCGATGCACTTTATGGTAAAATTGCGGGGGCTAATACAATTTCAGCGAGTACGGTTACTACAACTTCACCTATAGAAATGGCTAGTGGTGGTACGGGTCAGGACTCATACGCAGATGGTACAATACTTTACGGTAAAGCTTCGGGTACAGCACTCGGAACACTCGCTCCCGCTGGTTCTAACGCAGATGTTGGTAAGTATCTTAAACTCGGGTCTAGTGATATACCCGAATGGTCAACCGTTGACACGACCCTAGATGCCGTTCTCGGGTCTACGACCGCAGAATCCGATGGGTCTATGAATTTAACAGATACTGGTACAACAATCACGACCGCCGGTAAAATAAAGGCCGCCACGTTCGAAGGGAGTGGTTCGGATCTTAACAATATTAACGCGTCTAATGTAGTACAAGCTGGAGGTAGTACGCTCTCAACAAGTGTTTTACCTACCGTACCCGTAACCAAAGGTGGTACAGGATTAGATACAGTCACGGCCGGTGATATACTCTATGCAAATGCTAATGATACAATAGCGGGACTTGATAAAGGAGCAGGTTATGAGGTTTTACAAATGAAATCAGATGCAACTATACCTGAATGGACATCAACAATAACAGGCGCTACACTCTCTGGTCCAACATTAACCGGTACCATTACAGCATCGGGGTTGAATAATAACAGAATTCCATTTACAAACGGGTCCGGGGTATTATCATCGGACCCAAAACTGACATTCGATGGTGTAGATACAATGACCATTGGGTCTAACCTTACAATTTCGGGTAATTTACTCGTCCAAGGAAACACGACGTATCAACATACTAAAAATCATACCATCGCCGATCCACTTATCGAGTTAGGTAACGCAAATGCGTCTGATACCATTGATTTAGGTATGATAATGACACGACCAACCGCGAACGTTGTTTCTGGATTTATGGGCGACGAAAAGAAATATGTTATCGCGTATACGTTAAGCGATCCACTCGATCCGCATATCGTTCCTACAAACGCAACCTCTGATGAATATATAACTTTGAGTGTTGAAGGTGGTAATGTTTCAGCAGGTAACGTTACCACAACGGGTACGGTAGAAGCTACGACACTCAAGGGTGATGGTTCAAATATAACAAATCTCGATGCGGAAAAAATAACTACAGGTGTTCTCGATGTTGATCACGGTGGTACAAACATCGCGTCGTACACGGCGGGTGATTTACTCTACGCCACGGGTGCAACTACATTAGCAAAATTAGGTGTAAGTGATGGTAAGTTTCTTAAAAGTACGGCTTCAGCAGTTCAATGGGCGGACGTTTCTTCGACTTTACAGGCTATTACAGATGGGGGAGCAACGACAACACATACGATTGCGTTTAATAACGCGACCACGGGGTTAACATCCGCGGGTGATATTTCAATCGCATCTACTAAAAAACTTACGTTTGCGGATGATATTCTACTCGAAGGAGGATCGGGAACGAGTAACCTAAAAGTAAATAACGCGATAATACTTTCCCCAGAAGTACAAGGTGGTTCTACATCGACAAAGAACGTTTTATCGATAGATACAACGACTGGTGAGATTTACGATTCAGGAGGACAAGGTGGTTCGACCATGGAATTTACACACGAGGAAGGTTCGGGTGATCACGCTAACGTCAGTATAGGTAAAGCCGCATGGGCAGGGCCTACCGGTGAATCAAACCTTACAATAAACACGTACGGGTCTAACGTACTCACGGTTACAGGTAACGTATCCGCTACTAATATTACGATCGGTGGTTTACACGTCGCAGCATCACCGTTCGATTTGGACGATGTGTGTTCAGGAAGCGCAGGGTCAAATGTTATTACATCGAACGTTATCCAGTTTACGGGACCACACGCTTCGTACGGTGATAATAACTTTACAACGTCAAAAAGTATCAGTATCGGATCAAACGTAACCACAACAGGGAACATATTCGTAGGCGTAGATACAACTATAACAGGGAACGTCACGTCACAAAACCTCCAACTCACAAACACGGAAATAGCAACTACTTGGACTTCAGGATCAGGAACACTCGAGATAGATTGTAAAAACAAAAGTTACGGTACAGCTCCACTCACGTCTATAGACGCAGACGTTGCTATACTTTCCGTAACAAATTTACCAAGCGGAGGTCAAATTGTGGTACCACTCCTAGCATCAGGGGCGGATAGAAAAGTCTCAAAAGCAATCACGGCAGGTATAGATCAGATTGCGTTTACGAACGATGTTTCTATAGCCCAGAATGGTCATGGTCTTTTGACCGTATCTAAATTAGACGCGAATATTTACATGAATGCAATTTCATTCACAGCAGCTTAAATTCTTTTTTTTAGAATCTTTCATATTATAGTAAGGCTTAAAAATAAAAAACCTTAGTATAATATAAAATATGTCTGGAGGTATAGCCCAACTCGTTGCAATCGGTGCCCAAGATGCGCACCTCGTCGGTCAACCCGAAGTTTCCTTTTTTAGGTCTAACTACAAACGTCACACAAACTTTGCCCAAACTGTCGAAAGACAAACTATCCAGGGCAACCCATCGGATAATGGTATGTCCACTGTTAGGTTCGAGCGTAAAGGTGATATGCTTGGTTATGTTTACTTAACACCAGTTGGTTCGGATGGTGCGGCGCAAGAATTTTCAGCCGCTGATTTAGCCGCTCAAATTGATAAAGTTGAACTCTTGATCGGTGGTCAGGTCATCGATACGCAAGATTCTACATTCTCAATGGACCTCGCACCAACCACTATGTCACAAAACCTTACTAAGTCTACGACGGGTTTTGCCGGTAAATCTGGTAAATTCTACCCACTCAGGTTTTCGTTTTGCGAAAACGCCCAATCTGCGCTCCCATTGGTCGCGCTTCAATACCACGACGTTGAAGTCAGAATTTCGTGGGGAACAATCAACGGTGATTCTTCGCGATGGGAATGCTTTTCGCAATTCATCCACCTCGATACGGATGAACGCACTGCCTTGTCGTCTACGCCACAAAACATGATCATTACACAAACACAAAAAGCTATCGCATCTGGGGGTAGGATCCAGGAACTCAGCTTTAACCACCCAATGAAATACTTGGTCGCTAAAACAACAGGTTCGTCCGATCTTACATCTGCGGGTAACAAGATTAAGCTCCAAATCAACGGTACGGATGTTACCAATTTCAAAGATGCCGACCCACACTTTACTGCCATTCCAACGTACTACCACACACAATCATCTGTTTCTGCGGCTAACGGTCATAACGTCGCTACGCTTTTGGTTCCATTCTGTATCGACACGTCGAAGCTTCAACCAACTGGGTCGCTTAACTTCAGTAGACTCGATTCTGCGCGTATCGTAAGTGATACCCAAAACAATGGTTCTGATATTTATGGTGTCAACTACAACGTTCTCCGTATTGAAAACGGTATGGGTGGTTTGATGTACTCGAACTAAATTATTTTTTATAGCCACTTATTATAAATGTTCTGGCAATTAGTTTTTCTTTTAGCTTTCATTTTTATTATTACATACGATCCTAAGTCCGGAACTTTGAATCATCTCGTCGACTCTAAACATCAAGAACCCGCTCAAAATGCGGAGTGTAAAGAGGGGCATTACCAGGAGATTCAATTTGCTCAAATGGGGTATGACTGTCCAAAGGAAAATGGTGTACACATGGGCGCGATTATACGAACTTAAAAACATAATTACTAAATTTAATATACAATGTTTACGTTCGATAAAGATACCGCAATGATAGTCGCCGTTATAATGTGCATAGCCGCTTCAATTTATATGTATAAAGAACTCAAAACGACCAAGGAAGAAATGGAAGGTGTTAAGGGTATGAATGGAAAAATGGCTTCATTTTTGTCCAGGGTCAGGCCAATACAAATTTCTAATTCGGTACCGGATACACCGATAAATGACACTATTAACGTTAAAAACGAAACCCAAGTCGACACAGAATCAGAAGAAAATCAAGAAAGTGAAGAAGATTCTTCAGAATAATCATATCGTTCTATTATAACTTGCAAATGCGCAATGAAGAAATACAAGGCTATCGCAATACCTGTAACCTTTACGGGTTCTAAACCAAAGTTTCTTACCGTTAGAGATAGAAGATTCAAGGATTGGATTTTCGTCACTGGTGGATGTAGAAGAAGAGAAATACCCAACCCAATAAGATGTGCCCTACGAGAATTAGAAGAAGAAACGAGAGGAGTTGTAAATCTCAAAAAGGGTGAATATACCACTTTCAAGTTTATAGTAAAGGAAAGTCCCGGTGTAGAGTTGGAATATAACGTGTTCATATTTTTCGTAAATTATACACAACAGGA
>CEUA01032765.1_pt1 | contig 10865 bp, 9 predicted proteins | sample 361541 | NCBI WGS metagenome assembly CEUA01 (sample SAMEA2623079, study PRJEB7988) | marine metagenome | isolation source: saline water (ENVO:00002010), including
ATTTCAAAATTTTTTGTTTGAATAAGTATTTTGACCTACTTCCCAGGATCGTATGTATCCCTCCGGAGAAGATTTTCATAATTTTCTTTTCGCCAATCTTCAAACCAGTAAGGCCCGTTACTTGGCTCAATTGCATAGGAAAGGGCAGATGAAGTTTCTTTGAACGCTTTACGGTAGATCTCTTCAGTAGAAATAGTCCTCACAATATTTTCGAAACCAACCCTTTTTAACCAGCCGTCCACTTCTTCCTGGGTGTAACGATGTGCGATGGTAGCACCAAATACATCCATTGCCAATCCCGCTTTATATTCACCCAGTAGCAACTTAAAAATAGAAAATTTTACGGTAGGAGGAATGGGAAACAAGACGGTTCTCACTAAACGGACCAAAGTATGTTTTAACAGACTCCAAGATTGCTTTCCGTACAGATATATATAAAGTATCCCATCATCTTTCACCAATTCCGATATAATCTTTAGAGCTTTTACTGTATTGCCCGTATGATGCAAAACGCCCCAAGAAAATACAAGATCGTATCGTTTGTTAACAACTTCCTCCGGTAAATCAAAAACATCCGCTTGATAAACTTCTGTGATGTCGTTGGCCACTTCATTTCTCACAAAGTCAACCGCAGCAGCACTAGCGTCTACTGCGGTCACATGACAACCTAACTTTTGAAAACCGTAAGTCCACCTTCCACCTCCACAGCCTACATCTAATACAGCTTTACCTTTAAACCAACTTGGATCTATACAAAGTTCCTGCTCTGCGAGAAATTTTTGAACATTGTTAAGCCAAAATTCAGACCTTATATCAGGGTCGCCATGTAGCGTCTTCCACGTAAAATCATAGTTCTTTAACGTTTGCTTTCGTAAAACTTTTGAATCGGGCATCAACGGCTCCTGGTTTGACTAACAAAAACATACAATATGTTTTCTAAATAATACTAGAAAGATCTTGTAATTATCCAATCTGATAAAAATTCATAATTCCAATCCTTTTTAACCAAACATTAAATCATTACCGCTTTAATTATATAAGAAAAGTATTATAAGACCTTAGGAAACACACTTTCGCCACATAATCTAAAACCCCGGCTGAGGAGAAGCGTTTGACTATATTTCCTGTCATTAATAAAATTATAAAAATGTAACGCATGTCCAGCTCAAGTCATCCGTCCATTAATGTTTATAGCGAGTAGTGATCGATGTGACAAATGAATGATTGTGATATAATAGAAAAAAATAAAGCTTTTTATCAAGCCTATGCTCCATATTACGATCGTGGTCGGGCTGAATTTTTTCGTCACGAAACACAACGAATACAAAAAGATATCGCTTTTATCGACAACAAAAAAGATTTTTCAAAGGCCAAACTGTTAGATGTCGGAAGTGGTACAGGTTTCTATTCACTCTTGGCGGCGGCAACAGGAATAAAAAATATCCATTGTTTGGATCTTGACGAACACTTTTTAAACCTCACAAAGACAAAATTTCAAACGCAATATCCCGATACCAAACTGACTTGCCACAACAACGACATGGGATCCTTCATAGATCAACACAGCCATGATGCCTTGCGTGATTTTGATATGTTCTTTTTTGGGTCAGTGCTACATTACGTTCCTAATCACGAAAAATTGCTTCAGAAAATAATTAATGTTGCACCAAAGAGCGTCTATTACCTTTCTAGCATTCCGTTGACATTAGGGTATACCCAATCTTTTTTTCAATCAGCTTTTCTTCGAGCTGATTATTTACTTCATCGGTTATTGAAACAACCTCCCCCACTGGTCCGACACACCCCAGACCAAGCTACTGTCAATGTGAACATTGATACACTCGCAGACCTGTTTCAGCAAAATAGCTTCGAAATTAATATATATGCCTATACAACCTTTCATTCCTCTGTATTCAATGTTACCATGAAAGCTATAAAAGATATTTTCCCCTTTATCGGCACTCACGGCACACTTATAGCGACCCCAAAAGAATGATTATACTTGTTAGGTAAAAATGGAGATCATTGAACTTTCGGCAGCCGACCTCAATGCTTGGGATAAGCGAGGACTTACAGTTCCAGAGACAACCACTTACCAGTTATCTGCTATTTTACATCATCCCACCTCAAGTTTAGATGGGTTTACTCCAATTTATCTAATCGCCAAAGACGACGAGTGTATTGTTGGACAAACTATTCTGCTCGTCGGTTGTGACCTTAATCGCTCGTTTGCCGACTCTTTTGCATTTCCCTTTTTGAAAAAATTACTGAATCGTCTTTTTCCGACCCACCGTTTACTCTATGGTCCAATAATTTTTAAACGTTCCAACTATTATGAAATATTGGAAGCTTTCGTCAAATACTTAGATACAAATATATTTCCATCTACTGTGAACGTACGTAATATAATACCGCCGATTCATGACAACCAATTAGATCATGATAAAACTCGCGCGATCTATGAGAAGTATGGATTCACCTCACGTCAGTGGGGCTCTTTTATAACGCAAGTTGACGGAGATATTGATGAGCTATGGAAAAAAATTGGAAAAGAAAGTCGGTCAAAAGTACGTAAAGCCAAAAAACAGGGTGTTTCTATCATTGAGGTTACAGACATAGATAATTTAAAAAGATATTATCATATGTCACTCACGCTATCAAAAAGAAACGGCCTACCCAGTAAGGCATGGAACGCTTTTTTACATTGCCATACTGACCCAAACACCAAAATTTTTCTTTCTATGAAAAAGGGTGTCGCCATTTCCGGCCAAATGGCTTTAACCGCTGGAAAGAACCTAATTTTGGGTGCTGTAACCACTTCAGATTATGCAATCAAACACAAAGTCCCTGGCAATGATCTTATGCAGTGGCATGTATTGGAATGGGCGCACAACAATGGCTATCATAATGTAGATTCTGTCGGCGTATCTCCAGATCCAAGTACACAAACTTCAAAAGAAGCAGGCATTTACAACTTCAAAAAACGATGGGGAGGTGAATTAGTACGTTATTATTCATTTAGCAAGGTTTATAATAATTTTCAAAATTCACTTCGAGAAAAAAGTAAATTTGTTATAAAAGCTGGCCCTACCAAGATCAAAAATATCCTCACTTGTATTAGGAAAAACCGTATAAATATTTTTCCGGTAGACCGTATACTCAGCGCGACTTCTCAAGACGGTGTATCTTTTACGAGAGATTCAGAAGTTTGTATCGAGAGTAGATTTATAATACGACCGGAAATGTTCTATTTTCCAGATGTCATAGCCTTACCAAATGGTAACCTCGAAATGTTTTTTCATGTTTCTAAGAAAATCCGAGGAAAATGGAAAGGTGCCATTTCTTATGCTACTCTACACGGAAACTCAAAATGGAATGTCCATTCAAATTTAAAATCAAACACCGATTTTCTTGCGGGGTTTCAGCACGTTCAAACCCCGCGAATCGTGGAATTTGGTGGTGAAAAATTGTTGTATTTTTGTGCTCGAAAACAAATAACATCTCCATTTTTCACGTTTGTGATGAGCACATCAAATAGTGGAGGGTTTTCTAACCCTCGACCTTTACTCTTTGATTTCAAACATCCCGTTGAAGATTTCTGTTTTTATAGAAGCGAAAATACACTGCGTATGTATTTCTGTTACAAGAAGAATATACATAGTGCAGTCTCTAAAGACGGGCTTTCTTGGCAGATGGAAGACGGGCCAAGAATTCAACATGGTCAACCGGGTATGACCGCGCGCGTGGATAACCCCTCAATAGTTCAAGCAAAAGATGGCCTGCTAAGGCTCTATTACCGTGGAGCCGAAAAAAATGCCTTACATTGCTGTATTTACTCTGCCCTAACAGAAAATGGGTTGGATTTTTCCATGGAAGACGGCATCAGAATGAATTATGACGGCAAGTACGAAAGACACGGTGTCGGATTTCCCAATGTAATCAAATTAGGAGATTCGTGGAAAATGTTCTATACGGGATACTGGGGTAAGCATTTACTAGAACCTTATACTGTTTTTAAGTGGTCATAAATGGATAGTCGTTCAAACCTACAAAGGATTTCACGGGGCAAAAGGAGCCAAGATTTTCGGTTTCTCTCTAATAAAGAGTGGCTTAAACCCTTTATTAACAAAAACGTGCTTGATTTAGGTTGCGGAAATGGCGTTTACACCAAATACCTTATCGAGTTAGGTGTCAAGCCTATAGCTTTGGATATTGACCATGGCTCATTAAGGTCGGCCCGTAAATATGTGGGACAACCAAAACTAAAGATTTGTCAAGCTTCCGGCGTGGATCTCCCATTCGATGATGCAGTATTCGATCTGGTAATCTGTATCGAAACTCTCAGCCATATCCCCCACGAAAAACATAGTATAGCTTTTAAAGAAATAAACCGAGTTATTAAAAAGGATGGTACTCTTATAACAAGTGTACATAATAGCGCAAGATTTGCACTTCAAAATATAGTGCGCCTTAAAAAACCAGAGTCAGCATATAAAAATCCTGGCCTCACTATTTACCCATTTACGAAGAAGGAATTAAGCCAAAATCTTACGCAGGTAGGGTTTACATTGAAAGGCTCTATCTCTTTCATAAATTTTTATAATTCAATCCATCAAAGATATCCAAAACTCTTTCCAATTCTAGTCTTCATTGAAACATGTTTATCTCATATACCGCTATTAAATCGAATCAGCCTGACCATCCTGGCTAAAGCCGTGAAATCAAATAAAACCTTTCCCGAACACTACTGTGGAAAAGAAAACCTACTCAACTGATCCCTATATCTCTTTTCCCTAAAAGCAATCCATTCTTAGGCAAATAAATAGGCACTCGTCTTAATAATCTTTTTGACTCAAAACTGATAATCAATCAGTTAAAAAAATTTGGTTCAAATGAATTTTAGTCGGCATACAAAGAACATCATACTTATCGGGATAGCTAATGTTTTTATGTATGCTAGAAATATATTTTTGTTACCAATCCTGTCTCGAACTTTAGGAGTCAGTATCTATGGTTTATGGTCGCAGCTTTATGCAATGATCGAATTACTCATACCGTTATTCGTTCTTTCTTTGCCGGCCGCTGCAACTAGGTTTTTAGCCGCTGAGACTGACAAACATGTCATCAAAATTGGTTTTTGGACTTCAACCCTGGTGGCACTAACATCTTCCCTGATTTTTGGTCTTGTGGTCCTATTTATCTCAGTACCGGCAAGGGGGGGGTTTGGCGAAGAAATGAATCAGATTATCGATCTACTTTGGATATTAATGATGCTAATTATTCTGAGTGCTATATCCAATTCATGTATTAATTATTTTCGTACATTTGAAAGAACAACAGTTTTTTGTTTAATGATGCTTTTGGAATCTTTCGGGTTTATCATAGCGACAATGATTTTTATATCAGCCGGTTGGAAAATCATGGCTCCTTTAATGGCATTAATTATCATCAAAATATTAATTTGCCTGTGGGGAATTCCAAAAATCATTAGTGAAATCGGCTTTTGTAACATTGACCGAGCAACCTTGCGAAAATACCTCTCCTATGCTGTTCCACTCATCCCAATGGGGGTATTATATTGGACAATACAAATGAGTGACCGCTATCTGATTGATTTTTATTTAAGTAAAGAGGACGTTGGAAGATATTCAGCCACGTATGCTTTAGGCAGTTTGATCGCCTTTATTTATAGTCCTATTTTTGCGTTTTTCACACCTTCAGTGACTAAGTTGTGGGAAAACAACCAACTTGATGATCTCAGACTATTCATATGTAAGAATATAAAATATCCCGCACTTTTTTCATTCCCAATCGTCATTTCAGCGCCCATGTGGGGCATGCCTTTGATTAAGCTTGTTGCAGGAAAAGCCTTTGTAACAAGTGCAGCCTTATTACTAACAATTTTATTAGGTTATTTAGCATTGATGGTTGGAACTTTCTTTGTTTCAATCCTCTATTTGACAAAAGAAACTAAAAAAATTCTATGGATCAATGTTGCAACTGCCACATTGAATATATTTCTTAATATTGCCTTGATTCCACATGTAGGTATTTTGGGAGCAGGGCTTTCTACCTTAATAACCTTTCTTCTGCAAACAGTTATCTTCTATCTATATGCTTCTCGTCATTTTACCTTTGACTTTGGTTCAATCAGTTTACTAAAAATTGGGGTATGTTCTTTTATTTGCGCTGGCATAATAAAATTTTTCACCTATGAATCTTTTTCGTCTCTAATAATCAGCTCATGTTTAGGAGCTATCGTTTACATTTTTCTTATATATAAGAGCGGGACTATTTCACGAAATGAACTGCTATTTTTTTTCCATTTTTTAAAGAACGATTTGATCAAAAAAAATTAGCTAATACGACATAACTAAAAAAACAATCTAGTTTGGCAGCATATGAAGACATGAACTATCTTCGTATTATCTGAATACAGAGGCCTGTAGAGAAGAAGAAAACACAACTATTTTTGTATACCGCTTCGGCTAAAGATATTTATAATGAGAGATGACTTTTTGGTGTTTGGAAGGCCGGCAATAGAGGAAGAGGAAATTGCCGAAGTAGTAGATAGTTTACGCTCGGGATGGATTGGAACAGGCCCGAAAGTTGGTATTTTCGAACAAAATTTTAGGGATTATGTTGGTGCCGAATATGCTATTGCTGTGAGTTCATGCACTGCAGCCCTGCACCTTTCCATGATTGTCGCTGATATTGGTCCTGGAGACGAAGTTATAACTACTCCCATGACTTTTTGTGCAACGGCAAATGCAATTGTAAACGCCGGTGCGCAACCTGTATTTGTTGACATTGACTCAAAGACCATGAACTTAGATCCGAACTTAGTTGAGCAAGCAATAAACAATAAAACAAAAGCTATTTTGCCCGTACACTTTGCTGGGCGCCCGTGTGAGATGCATGCGCTTTCAAAAATTGCTGAGGCTCACGGGCTATACTTGATTGAGGACGCCGCACATGCTATAGAAGCCAGATCTGATGTAGGAAAAATCGGTGCTATTGCTGATCTTTCCTGTTTTAGTTTCTATGTAACAAAAAATGTGGTTACCGCCGAAGGTGGGATGATCACAACAAATAGAAAAGACTGGGCAGACAAACTCAAGATATACGCCTTACACGGAATGAGTCGAGATGCTTGGAAACGTTATTCTGACTCTGGGTTCAAACATTATGAAGTAGTAGTTCCTGGATTTAAATACAATATGACTGATTTACAGGCCAGTATTGGTATACATCAACTGAAAAGAGTGGAAAAATGTCTGTCGCGAAGGATCGAGATTTGGAATCGTTATGATGATGCTTTTCGGGACTTACCTGTAATAACTCCTGTTGAGACTCCGCAGAATTTGGTCCATGCCCGACATCTCTACACCATTCTAATTGATAGGGAGATCGTCGGATGTGATCGAGACACTTTTCAACAACGTATGCAAAAACAAAATATCGGTACGGGCATCCATTATACTTCCCTACACCTCCAGCCCTACTATTGTAACAAATACAATTACAAAATAGGTGATTTCCCAGCAACAGAATATGTTTCAGAAAGAACAATTTCTCTTCCACTCAGTCCTAATATCACAGATAAAGACGTCTCTGATGTTATAAATGCAGTGAAGGAATCCTGTCATTAATTCCATCGGACACAAGACTATTCTTCTATTTAATAGAATATTTTATATGTCATTACCTAAAATCCAGAAACCTGCTAAATCAAGGTCAAACCTGCAATGCGAGTAGCACTCCTCGGAAATCTGGCTAATACTGCCTATACCTATGCAAAAGTACTTCGCGCAGAAGGTTTAAATGCCGAGGTTTTTATAACAGAGAAAGAACGGAAACAAGTCAATGCCTATCCTGAATGGGAAGATCCAGAAATAGACAGTACAAACTCTACCTGGGTGCACTATTACGACCAAAGGAATCCAATATCACTATTCCAAGCAATGATTAAATTAAGGAGCTATGATCTAATACATGCTTTTGGTTTACCAAATATTTATTGTCAATTCTTAGGGCGACCTTTATTAACTCACGCCTTAGGTGCAGACCTTAAAGAAGTCGTTCATGAACCAAGTCTAACTGGTTATCTATTGAAAAGGGCCTTCTTCAGATCCAAGTGTTTACTCTTTTCCGACATTGACCACATTCCTCACACAAAAAGGTTACGAATTGACCAATCCCAATACTTCCCAGCTGCTGTTGATATTAAAAAATATCACCCTGAAATTCAAAAAAGCTCCAAAGAGAAAGACAAGATTGTCTTACTGCATTCTTCTTTTTTGGATTGGACTGAAAAACAGACCACCTCTAAGCGCAATGATTTATTCTTTCACGCCTTTAGCAAATTTGCCAAAAAGCGCGAAGACTTGGCTTTACGTGTAATAGCGGCAGGCCCCGACACTGAGATTACAAAAAAACTCATTAACGATCTCGGTTTATCGGAAATAGTTGAATACCTTCCACCATTAAACAAACAGCAACTGATAAATGAATATCGTAACTGTGATCTAATTGTAGATCAATTTGGGATGCCAAAATTTGGGGTTAACGCATTAGAGGGTATGGCTTGCGAACGACCGGTTTTTCTTTATTTAGACAAAGATTTGGCCATACAATGTTATTCAGATCTTCCACCAACTCCCGTCGCGAATGGTGAAGAGGAAATCTACAACACTTTAAAAAATATTTGCCATAAAGATCAATTACAATTCATAGGATCCAAATGTCGTGAGTGGGTTACTGAAAACCACGAGGGGCAAATGGTAGCAAAAAAATTGATCGCATTTTATAATAAGCTTATAACTTTTTAAAATAGAAAGTGGAACCGCAAATTGGATCAACATACAAAGACACTTCAAGCGCTTTTTGCGGATGATGCAGAAACATACGACAACATACGCTTTGGATCCATCGCGGGTCAATTATATTCCGACGCGCACTATCTTACCCTAAAAAAAATGTTGCGTTCAAACTTCACGTCGGAGAATTCTACACGGCAAAATCCTATTCGAATACTAGATGTCGCAATGGGAACTGGACGATCATCAATTAGAATGGCTTCGGAAGGAATGGAAGTCGTCGGAATCGATGTTACCATTGAAATGATGCAGGTTGCCAGAAGGAAAAAACCTTCAGAAATCCCGTTGAGCTTTGTTCAAGGCGACGCATTTAAATTGCCATTCAACGCCGACTCATTCGATGCGGTCATCTGTTGCAGAATGCTTCAAATGATCCCCTTAGAAGACTATTCTAAATTCGGTGTTGAGATATCCCGAATCCTCAAACCTAATGGTATTTTTATAGCCGAACTATGGAATAAATCCTACCAAACCATTCGATGTTTGGGACAAAGAAAACGTAATACTTGGGGGCTAAATGATACCTTCATTACAACACAGCAAAGGCGGATGCTATTTGGCAACAAATTCGTCGAAGGCGATATAGCTGGATTAGGTTTCCCTTTAATTTTGCCAATATTGGGGCGAATCTCGAAAAAATGGACACTCAAACTATATTTAAAATTGACACAATTCTCATTCACAAAAAATTGGGGCGAAACATTTTTTGCACAATATAGGCTTTTAGAATGAATATTCTAATCGTTACACCAGGTATGCATGAACCTTGGGTAGACGGACGAATTACATCACTAAAAACAATGGCAGAGGGTCTTAATGAGGTTGGTTTTAAGGTCGAGATATTAACCACCTATACGGAAGGGGAAAACTCAAAAACCCTTGATATCCACGGAATCAAGTACTCACTTTTACCTGGTGGAAATATCCGCAATTGGAAGGCGCTATTAACGCACTTTGCAAATATCTGCCGATGTGGTCAGTTTGATATAGTAATCTATCGGCCCTATGCCGGATTCAATTGGGTAAATAATGCGAGCATTATCAGCCTACGTTTTGTTGCTTTGCTTAGGCGTATACCGTTCATATTATCCATTTGGAGTGGTCCCGTACAATATCTCAAACATCCTTGGTTTTTCTCAGCAATTTTTGCCACAGGACGGACATTACAGCATCATAAAATTTGTAGTATCCCACCAATAATAAACGCGGTTGAACTACCTATTAGAAATCCCCGTGATGTTCTTTCGACATTTTACGGAATAAAAGATCATAATAGTGTACTTTTATTTACCTACTGTGCCAAAATCGACACCGATTCCGTTTGGGACTATACCTTGATTCAGCGAGGGCTGTTGGACGTTATAAATGCGGCAAAACATTTAAATGAAAAATCAAAATTTACATTTCTCATCTCAATGCCCATCTTTGCCAAACAGGCTTCCGTAGATAAATTTTGCGCTCTGCTAGATCACCACAAAGTGCGAAAACATTTTACCCTTGTTAGTGAGATAACGGATTTACCTTTAGTATTATCGGCCGTAGATGCCTATTTGTATCCTATCAACATGAACGAGCCTTCTTGGGCCCCGGTCTCTGCACTAGAGGCTCTGTCACAAGGCACTCCAGTAATCACAACTCGCATCGAAGTGATCCGGGAGTTCCTAAAGGAAGATGACGCACTCTTTTATGAACCTGAGCATCCCGAAGAATTAGCCTCAACGGTACAATTCTTGCTCGACAATAAAAAAGAAGTAAAGGAAAGAGCTGCCCAGGCTAAAAAGCGGGTAAATGAAAGATTCGGCCGCAAAGCAGTTGTGAAGGTCGTCCAAGATCATCTAAGTGTATTAAAAAAGAAAATTTAAACTCAAAACCTTAAGAATCGTGATAATTTTCCTTGCTCCTTGATAACATATTCAGTGTTCCATTCTTTGATTTTTATAAGATGTCTTATATTTTAGATATATCAAGGCGAACAAAATAAAAAAA
>CEUA01020210.1_pt1 | contig 10861 bp, 3 predicted proteins | sample 361541 | NCBI WGS metagenome assembly CEUA01 (sample SAMEA2623079, study PRJEB7988) | marine metagenome | isolation source: saline water (ENVO:00002010), including
TCACCAGGATGGGATGGAACCTTTAATGGTAAACCAATGCCTCAAACGGATTATTGGTTTAAGGTAATACTAGAAGATGGTAGATTATTTAAAGGACACTTTAGTCTGATTAGAGCTTGGTAATTTATAATGTATGACTTTTTAAATTTTTGTGATTTAAATAATTTTGAATATTGGCTTGTAATCCGTCTTTATTTTGCTGCAACTTTTCCAATATTATTAGCTATATATTATTTAATTAATAAAAAAGTTTCTTATTCTACAGCCTATACATTAATATGTACTTTTTTTATTGTCGCATTGGGTTGGGAAATATGGCTAACATATGGATTGTCTGGAGGTCTGCCAGTAGATCAAAGAAGGAGTGTAATGTTAACTTGTGCCATTCCCGTGAATATTAACTGGCTTTTGAACTCCCTAGCTGATGTATTGATTGTATGGATTGGTTTATTTTTTGTTAAAACTTATTATAGGAACAAGATTTCCCCTTTTATTAAATGGAAATGGGGAGCATTTTTTATTTTATTAACATGGTTTATTATTCAGAATATATATATAGAAGCCTTCTTTTATCATCTTCAATTGGGATCTAATGGAGATTTGTCATGGGCTCCTTTACAACCCCTTGGATCATGGTATAATCCAACAATTTTTAAATTATCAGGTAATCCAATTACTTTTCAAACGCAATCTAGTTGGATTTTAATGACCCCTATAATTTATTACTTGTCTATATATTTTAACACAAAAAAATAGTTACCAGTAACTGTCATCTTCCCATCTTCTGTTTGAAAGAAAACCGAGAAAATCAAAATTATATCTAAAAAAAGCTTCAAAGCTGTTTTCATTATTGAAAGAATTAGTACCTAAAGGAGACCTATAACCAATCCCAAAGTCAAATTCTTCTAATTTATATCTTAATGAAATTCCAATATTTCTAAGTCCAGACTGAAAAGTATTCATATTAAACTCTTCAAATAAATTAAATGAAAAAGAATTAAACATAATTTCTTGATCTAACCTAAAACTAGAAAAGGTTATTTCTTTATTTATTGCAGGTCTATGGAAATAAGAAGCCATGGCAAATAATCCGAATCTATCAAATTCTTTTTGATAACCAAAAACAAAATCACCACTTCTAGAAACTCTTGCCACATTTTCCTCATCTGTTGCTGTATTTGCCTGTCTTAAGTTATTAATTGTAACTCCCAACATAAACTTGTCATTCTTTACTAAGAATCCTGCATTAAAATCTAAATATCCTATTGTATTATTAAGTTGGTAAAGTGGATCTAAACTTGGAGATCCACTAAGAAGTTCATCTTCAAGTAATACATCTTTTAATCTTATTGGAAAAGAATAACTTGCAGTAATAAAGGGATATAGTATTATATTCTTTACAAAAAATTGATCATTAAGTTTTAATTTATGAGTATAAGATATGTCTAAACTCATACTGTTTAAACCAATGTCTGAAAAATGTGTAGAGGAAATTTTAGAACCTAAAAAAAAGTTGTTTTCTTCAAAGAAGTATGATCCTACAAAGTTCTCATAACCATAGGATCTTTTATTTAAATCATAGGTTTGATTTGAAACTAAGCTTAGGTGACTTATTTCCGTTAATCCAGCAAAACTAGGATTATTTAATTCTAATAGGTATGAATAAAAAATCTTGGATGCATTTTGTGAAAACACATTTATACTCATAATTGAGAATAGAAAAAACAATATTTTATTTTTATTAAAATTCATTTTTATTCTAATACTTTAAAGTAACCTGATTTACTTATTTTTTCTTCATCCAGTGTAGTTCCATTAAAAAGGTAATAGTATACTTTTTCAGCATTATTCCTGTTATCACCTTTCCACCCATCTAATGTTATAATTTTTCTATAATCTTTTCCTACATCAAAAGTTTCTTCATATAATTTAATTTGAGAAATAGAAAACACATTAAATTGACCATTAATAAATCCTCTTATAATAGGTCTAAAACTATCGTTTATACCATCATTATTTGGTGTAAAAGCATTTGGAACCTTGAACCAATAGCCTTTTCCAATTAAAATAGTCTTTCGAATTTCTTTATAGCATCCTTCTGGATTATAAATTCTTAATGATATGTTATAATACCCTTCTTCTTTATAAGTGATACTAACATCTTGATCATTTTGCCTTAAAAAAGTTTGTTCTCCAGATCCATCTCCAAAATTATAAGAAACAGAAGAATATTTTCCGATGGATTTATTATTAAGTGTAATTTTTCTATTAAAAGGAATTTTTCCAAAATCTTGTATTTCTAAATTTTGATTATCATAAATCGAGAAACCAGGATTTCCTACACCTAAATTTAGGTTTAGCTTATATGTACAGTCAAATTCATTTTTCACATAAAAATCAGCATCTCCAATAGGGTCATCTATTTTAACACGATATAGAACATAATCTTCTGTGGTGTTAATTTTTGTATAGTCAATTAATTCCTTATTATCATATATAAAAATTATTTTTGTTTCCCAAGGGTTATTGATTTTTATATCTAGATAACCTGTTTTTTGTAAACAAAGATTATCATCAATGACAGGCTCTTCTATTATAAATAATTCTTCGCTTATAACTCTGTGAGTCTCATTTTTTTGGCAACCATTATTATCTACAATCACCGAAGTATAATATCCTGGCAATAATTTATCAATCTTCAATTGACCATTTATAAACTCTAATAATTTTCCATCTTTATCAGATTTATACCACTGGACTAAGTAGGGTGCTTTTCCTCCAGAAGGATTTATTGATATACTACCCAAATCTCCAGTGCACGAATAATTTGTAATAATTGGGTTTGCAGAAATAGCTTCAATACTTAAATCAAATGATAATTTTTCACTTTCACACCCATTAGCATCTGAAATAATTAAATCATATATTCCTGGCTCTGTTACTTCGATTCTAGTTTCATTACTAGAGAAGTTTGGTCCAGACCAGTTGAACTTATATTCATAATTTAAATTTTCATATTTTACACCTCCTGTTGCACTTCCAGTAACATCAATTATTCCCATATTTAGACTTGAATCATCTTGCTGGTCATTACAGGCAATATATTTTTCTATATAATTTAAATTATTACTACTTGATAATCTTATTTTTTCTTGATTAAGAATTTCAAAATCAACAGTTCTACATGCTCCGTTTTCATCAATAACTTTAAACTCTTTTGCTCCCAATCCAATATTCTTAATTATGTAACCAGTTGATTCAAAAGAAATTTCTTTGTCGATGAAGATTTCTGTATTATCTAGATAAAATTTTAATGGAAGTGAAGATGTATTATTCGCAATTTCAAAATAAAAACTACCTAATCCATTAAAACACTTTGGTGTATTACCTTCAATAATACCATTATTATTTGAATCCGTTGTAGAAATATTAGCAAATTCAAAAACTGGGTCTAATTCTTTAATTTCGCTTGAAATTTCAGCTGTTTTACAATTAAAACTGTCAAATACAGAGATTTTATAAATTCCTTTTGTTAAATTTTCTAATTTATAATTTCCTTCAGAATCAGTATTAATTTCTAGGGATAAGTCATTATTAACTAGAATTCTATAAGGAGCTGTTCCTCCATCTATATTTATGACTAAACTACCTGTTGTTAATTCACAAACTATATTTTGATGTTTTTCAATTACTTCACTCAAAATTATGGGATTAGGATCCTTAATTTCAAATTTTTTGGTGGTTAAGCACTCTACTTTTTCACCATCAGTAAAGTTTCTAAAATGTTTTGCTTTTATTTCAATTAAGTAATTTCCTTTTGGCAGATTAGTGGCATTTAAACTATTATCACTTATTTTAATATTGTTGAGACCAACAACTGATTTGGTTACATTTCCTTCAATTTTAAACCAACTTATAGTTTGATCACTATACATATCATCAAATAATCCATTGGGATAAATTTCATATTCTCCTAACTCACCATCGACGCAAACATTATCTTTTTTTGATACCTGAGTTATTTTTAATTCTTGAGGTTCTTTTATGACTAAATTTGAAGAGACGGAACCACAAAAATTAGTTACATCTGTAACAGTAGCAAAAACATCTCCTTTAGAAGTTCTTATTTTAAAATAACCAGAATTAGGGTTGGATTCTAGTTCTTTATATGGTCTATTTAAGTTCCAATTGATAGAGTAGGGTGGCTTACCGCCAGAAACATTTACGGTAACCTCTCCATCATCACTTCCAGTACAACTAGCATTTATAATTGATGTTTCTACATCCAATAGTTTTTCAGGCTGTAGTAGTGTTACTTTAATGACTCCATTAACTTGACTAGTTGCATCATTTATAGATTCTGAAAACTTACAGTCATTTGAATCATATATATCAATGTTGTAATCACCTGCTAACATGTTTTTAAATAAATAAGAGTTGCCTGTAAGGTTTTCTGCAACAACACTTCCATTAGACACAGCTTTATAGGGAGGAACCCCACCTATAAAAAATATTTCAAACTCGCCATCATTTCCTCCATTACAACTAATGTCAATATGTTTAGAAATATTTTCTGAAGCGATGATTCTATCTTCTCTTTTAATTTGAAAAGATTTCGTAGAAATACAAGAAACTTCTTTAGCATTTACTATTGATTTTGCTGTGACTTCAATTTTATAGAATCCGTGTAATAAATTGCTTAATTCTAGTTTATCATTCCATTCAGGTATTAATACATCATCCTTATACCATTTGGTTAAATAAGTAGCAGGGTTTCCTGTAAGCATTCCTCCTTGCAAGTCAATCTTTATTTTACCATCAGCATAATCATAGCATTTTTGATTTTCAATTTCTTTAATAATTATATCTATTTTTTCAGGTTCTCTAATGGTAAAATCTTTAACAAAGGTTCCACATTTAGCATTCTTATCCTTTATAGTTAATTTATAATTCCTTTTATCTAAACCATCAATTACATAATTATTAACTGCTTCAACTAATGTTCTTTCAAATTTATAATTAGATCCCTCAAGTAAAATTGAGTAAGGAGCTCGTCCTCCACTTATTGACCCTATATCGATACTACCATTTTTACCTCCAAAACATTCTACATCATAATAAAGAATATTAGAAACAGAAAATGCATCTAGTTCACCAACAGTTATTTCATTTGAAATAAATTCACATTTATTATTATCTATTATTTTGATTTTATATTTTCCAACATCTAATCCAGTAACAGTGCTTGTAAAGCCAATTGTACCTTGATCAGTTGCATTTCCCCCGGTAATTCCAGTATTTGAAATAACATTACTCTCATTAATAATGTAAACCTTATAGGGAGCAGTACCATGTTTTATATTAAACTTGATTTCTCCTTTCGATGAATTTAAAACGGCATCTTTACAAGAATCAACAATTTCTTCAACTTTAAATTCAATAGGAGCAGGTTGAGTGATTTCAAATACATCTGTTTGAATACAATTTACATTATTTCCAATAAAATTGACTGAGTATTTTCCTTTTGATAGATTGTCAAGGGTTAAATCACCATTTTGATTTATAGTTCCATCATCAATCACCGTTTCATTTAATATGAGCTCATATTTGTAAGTTTTATTTCCCAATACAAAGGGAGTGCCTCCTCTAATATTTTTATAAGTTACAGATCCATCGTTGGCAGGCATATTTCCATTGACACAAGAAATATTTTTAACTGTTTTATTGTCCCAAACTACTTTATTAGAAATATAAATTTGTTTTTCAACAACACAACCAATTTTGTTTGAATCATTACTTTCTAAAAAGTCTCTTTGGGTAACTTCAAGAAGATAATTACCGTCTTTTAAGTTTTCTATTGTAAAATCTTGATTTTTTAAGATATCATATGATTTATCAAAATTTGCAGAAGTTAATTTTACCTTGTAATATTCATTAAGTTCGTCATTTAAAAATGTATCACCAGCATTCAATTTTAAATTAAGTTTGCTTTCTTCTGCTTCACAGTCACCTAAAATATTATAATCAATTATTAATTCTGAACTTGGTTGAAGTACTTCTGGGGTTAAAATAATAGTCTTACAATCGTAGTAATCAGTTATTTCAAACTTTACTTGACCAGCAGGTAGCCTTAACTTTGAAATAACTTTTGTATTTACTCCTTTTCTTCCAAAATACAGGTAATCTCCAGCATTATTAATTTTAACTTTGTAAGGTGCAGTTCCTCCTTCAACTAAAATTTGAACCCCTCCTTTAGCATCTCCGTAACAGACGTTATTTGTTATACTTTGTAATGATGCAGACAATTCTGTTGGCTCCAAAATAGTAAAATCAAATTTTTGTGAACACGGTCCCTGAGTTACAGTTAAACTATAATCACCAGGATCTCCTAAGTTTTCTATATCTTTTTGGTCACTAGTAAAACCATTAGGCCCCATCCAACTGTAAGTGAAAATTCCTGTCCCATCTCCACCTGTTAATGCTGGTTTTATGTATCCGGTACTTTCTCCATAACATTTGATGTTTTGTAATGCAATATCAGGATTAGTCATTTGAATAGGGTCATTTCCTAAAATTCCAACAATAACAGGGTTTGAAGTGCATCCATTAGCATCTACTGCATAGAAAGAATATCCTTTTTTTATTAAGTTTTCAACTTTAAACTCATCATTATTATCAACAGAATTTCCTCTGTTAGTTGCGATTAGTTGATCATTTAAATAATAGGAGTAGGGGCCTGTTCCTCCAGCAATTTTAATATTAAATGATCCATCTTTATCTCCTGGACATGTTTCAGGAATAATATTAAATGGTGGGTCTATTATAAGTTCAGAAACGGAATCTACAATAATTTCAGATCCATAAAGATATTTGATGTTTTCTTTATCAATTACTTCAACTTTATATGTGCCAGAAGAAGTATTTAGAATTTTACTTGTATCTGAATCTGCACTAATTGCAACAAATTCTCCAGAATTATTTTTTTCAAACCAATTGACAGTATATGGTTCTCCATAACCACCTTGAAAATCTATTGTAATTGAACCGTCTTTTCCTCCATAACATTTTGGCATTGTAGTTGTAACTGATGTGTATGTAAAATCTGTAGGGGTTTTAATATCAAACTCTTTAGTTAAGGAACAATCGTTATCATCTTTTATTTCAATAATGTATTTTCCAGGAGATAAATTACTTATGTTTTTGTTTGTTGAAGAAAAATTATTTGGACCACTCCAATTATATATATAATCACTATTTGTTCCAATTGTTCCTCCAGCAACAGTAATTTCTATTGAACCATCTTTAGCATCGTATTTTGAAACATTAGTTAATTTTTCGTTTGAAATATTAATTAAAAATTCTGGTTCAGAAATGGATACCTGAAAGTTTTTTGAGCAATTTTGAGCATCTATAACTGTAATGTTATAGAGTCCAGCTTTTAAATTATTTTGGACTAGTTCATCTGTATTGTTATCAGTATTACCAGATTGAGACTTTAAAAATGTATCATTAATATAATATGTAAAAGGAGCTATTCCTCCAACAATAGAAATGGTAAAATCTCCAGTGGAATCATTTTTACATTTTATGTCTGTTTTATTATTTAAACTAATATTAATAGAAGAGGACGGTTCTGTAAGTTCTATTGTTTTAATAGGGTAAACATTATTGTCAGAATCAGAAATTTTTAGTTTATATGTTCCTGCTTTAACATTATTTAATATCGAACTAGTAGACAATAATATATCGTTTTGATCATACCATTCAATTGTATAAGGTGCTCCAGATCCTCCAGAAGGTTTTGCTTCAATTTTTCCAGATGACTCCCCCCAACAATTTATTTGTGTAATTGATATGTTGTAATTGAAATTAGAACTCAGTTCTAAAACAAATTCTTTTTTGAGCTCACATCCTTTTGCATCTGTAATAGTAAGTAAGTAAGTTCCAACATCTAAATTGGAAATGTCTTCATCTGTACTACTAAAATTTAATCCTGTCCAGCTATAGCTATAATCTTTTGTTCCACCATCTATCTCAATATCTATTGCTCCATCACTTAACCCTTCTTTAGGGTTCGTTATATTGAAGTTTTTTAAATAAAGTGCATTTTCAGGTTCAGTAATTTTTTCATTTAAAACATTGGAATCACATCCATTAGCATCTATTACTTTAAGAGAATAATCTCCAGATATTAAATTACTTACTTTAAAGACTTCTTTTTCTTTTAAACCTGTTTTTATCACTTGATTATTTAAAAACAATGTATATGGAGCTGATCCCCCTTCAGTAAGTATATTTAAGTAACCATCATTATAACCAACACAAGATATTTCTTTATTAACATCTGCATCTAATTGTATTAATAATTCTTGAGTTGGTCCTGTAACAGTAATTGGATCTGATTCAAATATATTATTGTCTATATCACTTACTGTTGCTTTGTACTTTCCAGCTGCAATATTTGATAAAACTTTTGGATCATTATCATTATCATCATAACTAGACCATGTATCCCCTAATAATTTTTCCCAAGAAATTGTATATGTTGGTCCAGCTCCTCCTTTTGGATCGATTGAAATTTTACTTACATCTCCGAAGCATAATATTTCTTCAGGAAAAGTAACATTCATTTTAAATTCAGGATCAAGAATTTCAAAATTATGTGTATTTATGGAAAAGAAGATGTTGTCCGTTGGTTGAACTCTTATTCTAGCTTTTTTAGTTCTACTAACTAATGGAATGGTGACTTTTTCAAAACCATCATTATCAGTAGATTCAGATAGTTTTACAGGAAAAGTATAGCCACCATCATATGATAATTCAATATTAACTTTTGCTGTTTCTGTTGCAGCCAAATGATTCCATCTTACTTCAATTTCTTTTTCTTGATGATATTTTAAATCTTTAACATGTTGACTTAAAACCATAAATACCCCGTCGTCAGAAAATTTAGTTTGAACAAAAAAGTCATCTTGTAAAACACTTCCTCCTTTATCATTATTATCTCTAACAGTAAATGTGAAATTTAAATTTCTACTTAATTGGGGAACAACCTCCCATTCATTTGCAGTTTTTCCAGAAAGTATTGTTTCAATATCAGGAAAATATCTTACTTTTTTATTGTCAGGAAATAGAGAGATAAATGTTGGCCCTTTTAGGCTGGTATTTAGAGGTGGGTTAACAGTTATTTCATAAGCATCCATTTGATCCCAATTAAACAATAAATCAGTGTATTTATTATTCGCATCTGTAATTTCAAATGTTTTACCCAAAGCAAAAGGAGTTCCAGCTGGTATTGAAAATGATTTTGTTGCAGGATCTGAAACATATTTTGGTAATTCATTATTTTGATCTGCTAGAAATGAACCACAACCAGCGTTTTTAACTGTTTCGCTAATTTCTTTAATAGAAATTGCGTGGTAATATAAATTTCGCTCTTTTCTTTCTCCATATCCCATTATTGTTGCACCAGCTGCCGTTTCAACCATATTTCCACCTGCGCCATACCCTTCAGCATTATTAAATGTATGAATTGCTCCTAACATGTGACCCATTTCATGTGCAAAAACAAAATGAAATCCAATACCACTATATCCTCCAGAAGTTCCTCTTGCTTTCCCTCCAGAACAAACAGATCCTACTGCTGCTAAACCACCGCCTCCTGCATAAAATGAATGTCCTATATCAAAATTATTAGCACCAATTCTATTAACAATAATTTGATGTCCCTCATTTATTGTTTTTGTCTTATCTCCATTAGTTAAACCGTCACTGTTTGTATCGAATTCTATTAAATCTTCAATACCTAAAACAAGTTCAAAAGTTAATCCTAAGTCACGTTCAGTTACTGTATTTAATGCAGAAACTACTGTTCCAATTTCTGCAAGTACTATAATTTTTTTTAAACCAATGTCTTCGTCTTTAGCATCATAAAGCTCTACAAAATAATTTGACCATTCTGCAGTTGTAACAATAGCTAGCCTATATTTTTTAACTTTTGGACTAAATGAAACTGTTGTTAGACTAGGTTCTCTAATTTTTTTTTTTTCTTTATGATTATGATTGTCTATCATATCATTAAAAATGTCTGATGATTTTATTTTTTCAGTTTCAATCCCAGAATTTAAAATAAAAATGTTCTTGTTTTTTGAGTTTATAAGAACATATTTTTTGTAATTATCAAGAATTGTAATGTTTATTCTTTGACCAATTATAGATATAAAAGCTTTTTTATTACTTTCATTAGATTCACCCGTAAAAATTTTTATTTGAGGAAATTTTTCAGTTAATTCTTTAGAAAAAGGGTTTTGTTTATAAAAAGTAAAATTTTCAAAATTTATATCATTGATTGGTAAACTGATCTCAATTCCTTTATTAGTAACAAATGATTCTGAGAAGGAATTTTTAAAAATTTCATAAGAAGTTTCGAAATGATATTTATTACTAGTATTTAAATCTTCTCTTGATTCCCAATTAATATTTTGGGAAAAAATAAAGAAAGGTAGAAGTAAAAAAAGTAGTTTTAATTTCATCTAAATTATCATAAAAACTAATACATTAAAATACGTTCATTATAAAAAATAAACAAGAAGAAAATCTATTTATTATTTTCTTTATTAAAGGGTGACGCATTTAGATGTTCAATAATTGAATTTTTAGCAATATAGAGCGATACAAATAAGGTTACGAATCCTCCTATCCATATACCCGGAATATTTTCTAAAAATAAGAAATAGTCATATAAGGCATGAATAATAATAGGTATTAATAAAGATAGAATTAAGTATAAAAATTTATTTTTTTCTCCCGTTTTCGCTTTCCCTAGGTAATAACCCATTATAACAGCAAAAACAAAATGTGC
>CEUA01196382.1_pt1 | contig 10859 bp, 9 predicted proteins | sample 361541 | NCBI WGS metagenome assembly CEUA01 (sample SAMEA2623079, study PRJEB7988) | marine metagenome | isolation source: saline water (ENVO:00002010), including
ATATTAAAGCTAATGTTAGTTCTGGAGCTAAAATTACTTTTAAAGGGTCTACAAATGAGCTCAGCTTAAAAGTTAGTACTGGAGGATTAGTTAATGCTGAAGGATTGAAATCAAGTAAGGTAAAAGTTATTTCAGTAGCCGGTGGGCTCTCGTCAATTAGAGTAAGCGAGTTAGCTAATTTAAATATTAATGCGGGTGGAAAAATTGAAGTATATGGAAATCCAAAAAGGGTAATTTCAAAATATACTTTTGGCGGAAAAGGTTTATTTAAATAAAAAGAGGCATCGAGCGGATTCGAACCGCTGTAAAAGCTTTTGCAGAGCTCTGCCTAGCCACTCGGCCACGATGCCATAGCGAACAAAAATAATAAATAATTATTTTAAAGATCTTTTTCTTTTTTTCTTTATACTGACTTCTTTGACATCTCCATCAATAGGAGGGTTTAGTTTTGAAATTTTCAAGGAAGCTTTAGTTATAGAGGAAAAAGAATTAAAAAGAGTATTAAGAATTCTTTCACAGACATTTTCTATTAAAGAAGAAGGAATGCTCATTTCTTTTTCAATTATTTTGTATAAAGAAGAATAGTCTATTGTGTCTATTAAAGTATCACTTTTAGATGATTTCACCATATCCGTTTTAACCATTAAATGTATTTTATAATTACTCCCAATAATGTTTTCTTCTTTTAAGCAACCATGAAATGCATATATTTTTACTCCCTTTAAATAAATTCTCCCCATATTTTTCAAATATATAAACTCTATTTATAAACAGGTTTAAAAAATCAAATCAATATATTTGTTGAGGTTTTATTTTATGAAAAAAGGATTAAATTTTATAGAACAGATTGTAAAACAAGATCTATTAAGCGGGTTTAATAAAAAAAACTTAAAATTTAGATTTCCTCCTGAACCAAATGGGTTTTTACATATTGGTCACGTAAAAGCGATATGTTTGAACTTTAATCTTGGAAAAAAGTATGGGGCGCATGTAAATCTTCGGTTTGACGATACAAACCCCGTTAAAGAAGATAAAAAATTTGTGGATGTAATAAAAAATGATATTACTTGGTTAGGATATAAGTGGGATAAAGAATGTTATGCGTCTGATTATTTTGAGCAATTATATAAATGGGCTCATCATCTTATTGAAAAAAAACTAGCATACATTGATTCACAAAACTCTGAACAAATAGCTTTACAAAAAGGAACTCCAACAAAATCAGGAATAAATAGTCCTTATAGGGATAGAGGCGTAAAAGAAAATAAAGATTTATTTACAGCAATGTTTAATGGAGAGTTTAATGAAGGAGAACATGTGTTAAGAGCAAAAATTGATATGGCATCATCAAATATGCTTCTTAGAGATCCAGTAATTTATAGGGTTCTTTATAGAGAGCACCATAGAACAAAAAAACAATGGTGTATATATCCTTTATATGATTGGACTCATGGTCAATCTGATTATATAGAGCAGATTTCACATTCTCTTTGTACACTTGAATTTAAACCACATAGAGACTTATATGACTGGTTTTTAGATTCAATTTCTCCATTAAAAAAAATAAGGCCAAAACAAAGAGAATTTGCTAGATTAAATCTCTCATATACTGTAACTTCAAAAAGAAAATTATTTGAATTAATTGAAAAGAAATATGTTAATGGATGGGATGATCCAAGAATGCCAACAATTTCAGGTTTAAGAAAGAGAGGCTATACGCCAGAGTCATTAGTAAAATTTGTTGAATTAGCAGGGGTAGCAAAAAGAGAAAACTTAATAGACTTTTCTCTTCTGGAATTTTCAGTTAGAGAACATCTTAATTTAATTTCCCCACGGGTAATGGCTGTATTAAATCCCGTTAGATTAATTATAAAAAATTATCCTGAGAATCAGAATGAAATTTTAGAGGGAGAGATTAATCCTGAAAAGCCAGAACTTGGAAAAAGAAAAATACCTTTTTCAAAAGAACTTTATATTGAAAAAGAAGATTTTAAAGAAGAGGCCAACAGAAAATTTTATAGACTTTCAATAGGAAAAGAGGTTAGATTAAAAAACGCTTATATAATAAAAGCAGAGACTGTAATGAAAAATAATGATGGAACAATTAAAGAAATCATATGTTCATATGACCCTAAAAGTAAAAGTGGAAGTGGTTCTGAAGAAAGCAAAAGAAAAGTTAAAGGAACAATTCATTGGGTTACAATTAAACATTCTTTAAATGTAGATGTTAATATTTATGACAGATTGTTTTTGGTTCCTTCACCAGATCAGAATAAAGAAATTGATTTTAAAAAGTTTATTAACCCGAATTCATTAAAAACGGTTAATGGTTTCGTTGAACCAAGCTTATCTATTGCTTTAAAAGGAAATCATTTTCAGTTTCAAAGATTAGGATATTTTATTTTAGATGAAATTAATGATCAAAAATTAACTTTCAATAAAACTGTAGGATTAAGAGATAATTGGTCTAAAAAATAAAATTTATTTTTCCTCTTTATTATTAGGGTTTTGTTCTTTTTTATTTTGTTTTTTCATTTCTTCTCCGATTTGATTACTTGCTGTAAAAGAGGCAACCATATTATTTAACATTTCACTTCCTGCTTGAGGAGAGTTAGGGAGTAAAATTAAATTACTGTTGGTGTTTTCTCCAACAGCTTGGAGGGTATCATAATGCTGTGTTACAACAATTAAAGCAGACGCTTCTTGAGAGTTTATACCAACTTTATTTAAAACATCTACAGATTCTTCAAGCCCTCTTGCAATTTCCCTTCTTTGGTCAGCAATCCCTTGGCCTTGTAGTCTTTTACTTTCAGCTTCAGCTTTTGCTTTTTCTACAATTCTGATTCTTTCGGCATCTCCTTCGTATTGTGCTGCTACTTTTTTTCTTTCAGCAGCATTAATTTTATTCATAGCAGATTTAACTTCAGTATCAGGATCAATGTCTGTAACAAGGGCTCTTATAATATCATAACCATAGTTAGTCATGGCGTCATTTAATTCTCCTTTAACAGAATTAGCGATTTCGTCTTTTTTTTCGAAAACATCATCTAATTTCATTTTCGGAACAACTGCCCTTACAACATCAAAAACATAAGAAGTAATTTGATCTTGAGGAAAATCTAATTTATAAAAAGCTTCGTATACTTTTGTTACTATTACTTTATATTGAACAGAAACTTTTAATTTAACAAAAACATTATCACTTGTTTTTGTTTCAACTGTTACGTCTAGCTGAAGAACTCTTAAACTAATTCGACCTATAATTTTGTCTATAATTGGAATTTTAATTTGAAGACCTGAATGTCTTATGCTTGAAAATTTACCAAACCTTTCGATTATTGCAGCTGTTTGCTGTTTGACCATAAAAAAAGATAAAAAAAGTAATAAAACAATTGCGCCAATAATTATTGAGGTTGATATAGACATATGATTAAGAGTTTAATTTAGATATAAGGTTTTCAATTCTGGTTAAAGATACATTTTTTCCAATTATTTTAATTATTGAAAAAAGGTCAGGACCTTTTAATTCACCAACTATTGCTATTCTTAAAAGCTGCATTAAAAATCCAAGTTTAATATTATTTTTGCTTCCATAATTTACAATTTTATTTTTTATTTTTTCAGACCCTTCTGATGAAGAAAAGATTTGTTTAAAATCTTTTAATATTCTTAAGGAATCCTTATTCTCAAATAGTTTTTCATTCAAATTATTATAGTCAGGGTTTTTCGAAAAAAATAAAGTTTCTTTTTTTAAATCAGTTATGAGTATAACTCTGTCTTTAACAAGAGAAATAATAGTTAATATTTTCTCTTTTTTAAATGAGTTATTTAAATTTTCTAAATATTTTTTGCAAATCTTTAAAAGGCTTTCACTTGGAAGGATCTTTATATGATTGTGATTTATCCATTTAGCTTTTTCATAATCAAATTTTGCACCACTTTTTTGAACTTTTTGAAAGTCAAAAACATTTTCTAATTCTTTTAATGAATAGATTTCTTTATCAGTATTGTCATTCCATCCTAAAAGAGCAAGGTAGTTTATTAAACCATTTGGCAAAAATCCAATTTCTTTATAGCCTATGTTTTCTTTTTTCCAGGATAAAGGAAAAATAGGAATTCCGGTTTTTTCAGAATCTCTTTTTGAAAGTTTTCCTTTTCCAGTGGGTTTAAGAATAAGTGGAAGGTGCATAAATTCAGGACAATTCCATTTAAAGGATTGATACAATAATTTATGAAAAGGTAAGGATGGCAACCATTCTTCCCCTCTTATTACAGTAGTAATTTTCATTAAATGATCATCAATTACATTAGCGAAATGATAAGTTGGCATTCCATCACTTTTAATTAATACTTTATCGTCTAAAGTATTAGAATTAACTTCTATGTATCCTCGTATTTTGTCTTCTACAGAAACTATTTTATTGGGATCAACTTTTAGTCTTATTACAAATGAATTATTTTGTTTTAATCTCTCACTTTCTTGATTAGATAAGGTCAGAGAATTTTTAAGTTTTTTTCTGCTTAGATGATCATATTTAAAAGTCTCCCCTTTTTTTTCATATTCTACTCTCAGATGATTTAATTCTTCATCACTATCAAAAGCATAATAAGCTTTTTTATTTTCAATTAGTTTTACAATATAATCATTGTAAATTTTTTTTCTTTCACTTTGCCTATATGGGCCATAATCTCCATTATTGCTTGGACTTTCATCTGGATTAATGCCAGCCCAGTTAAGAGATTTATTTATATACTCTTCACTTTCTTTAATATACCTACTTTGATCGGTATCTTCTATTCTAAGGATAAAAGAGCCTTTGTTTTTTTTTGCAAAAAGATAGTTGTATAATGCTGTTCTAAGCCCCCCTATATGAAGAGGGCCTGTAGGGCTTGGTGCAAATCTAACTCTACAACTCATTTATGTAAAGATAAGAGCTTATTTAAAATGAATTCTAATTAAAATCACATTTCGACTATCTTTGTAATTTAAATTATATCATATTATTATAATAAATGACATACCAGCTATTATTGATTTAAAAAAAATAAAGTTTTTAATTACAAACTTTGTTTATAATGAAGGGTATGAAGTAAAAAAAATTAATTACAATTTTGTTTCAAAAAGCAAAATTTCAAAAATTAATTCTAAATATTTAAATCATAAATCAGAAACAGATATTGTGACATTTAATTATTCAGAGTCAAAAAAAATTGAAGCAGAAATGTATTTGTGTTATTCAGTTATCAAGAAACATGCAAAGGAATACAACCAAAGCATTGATAATGAAATAGTTAGAGTTATGGCGCATGGTGTTTTGCATTGTATGGGCTATAATGATAAAGTAGATAGTGAGAAAATATTGATGACTGAGAAGGAGGATCTTTTTTTAAAAATGTTCCACGTGAAACATTATAATCATGTTTGAAAATAAATTTGATGTCATAGTTGTAGGTGCGGGTCATGCTGGATGTGAGGCAGCGGCAGCCTCTGCTAACCTTGGCTCAAAGACGTTATTAATAACTATGAATCTACAAACTATAGGCCAAATGTCTTGTAATCCAGCTATGGGAGGCATAGCTAAAGGCCAAATAGTTCGAGAAATAGATGCATTAGGCGGTTATAGCGGAATTGTTTCTGATAAAAGCGCTGTTCAGTTTAAAATGCTAAATCAATCAAAAGGGCCTGCCATGTGGAGCCCAAGAGTCCAATCTGATCGACAATTATTTTCTAAAGAATGGCGCCAGATACTCGAAAACACTAAAAATTTAGATTTTTATCAAGAAATGGTAACGGATGTCATTGTAAAAAAAAATAAAATTATAGGAGTCACAACTAGTTTAGGAATAAAAATTTATTCTGACACAGTAATTTTAACAAATGGGACATTTTTAAATGGCAAGATTCATATTGGAGAAAAAAATTTTCAGGGAGGTAGAGCTGGCGAAAAATCTTCTTTAGGTCTTACGAGTAGCCTTTTAAAATTGGGTTTTGTATCCGGAAGAATGAAAACAGGAACACCCCCTAGAGTTGATGGAAGATCCTTAGATTATAATAAAATGGAAGAACAGCCTGGAGATAAACATCCATCAAAATTTTCATTTTCAAATAAAACAAAACCATTAAACTCTCAAATTAGTTGTCATATTAGTCACACAAATAAACGTGTGCATGATTTATTAAGAGAAGGCTTTGATAGATCTCCGATGTTTAATGGAAATATTGACAGTGTAGGCCCCAGGTACTGTCCTTCTATTGAAGACAAAATAAATCGTTTCAGTGATAAATCTAGTCATCAAATTTTTGTTGAGCCAGAAGGGCGTAATACAATAGAAGTATATGTTAATGGGTTTTCAACCTCTTTGCCAGAAGATATTCAGTTTAAGGCTCTGAGAACAATTTCTGGTTTTGAAAAGGTCAAACTTTTTAGACCTGGATATGCTATTGAATATGATTTTTTTCAACCTACTCAACTTTTTAACACCTTAGAAACCAAATTAATTAATGGATTGTATTTTGCAGGTCAAATAAACGGGACAACAGGTTATGAAGAGGCTGCTGCACAGGGCCTCATTGCAGGAATTAATGCTAGTTTAAAGATAAACAATAAAGATCCTTTTGTTTTAGATCGAGACGAGGCCTATATTGGTGTTTTGATTGATGATTTAATTTTAAAAGGAACAGATGAGCCATATAGAATGTTTACTTCTAGAGCAGAGTATAGAACTTTGTTAAGACAAGATAACGCTGATCAAAGATTGTCTCCTAAAGGATATAAACTAGGATTAATTTCTTCAGAAAGAATGGTCGCATTAGAAAATAAAATTAGAAAAAAAGAAATGGTTTCTAAATATTTACATTCTACAAGCTTTGAAATGAAATCTGTAAATTCATTTTTGTCTTCTATAGAAGAAGTTTTAGTTAAGCAGCCAGATAAATTTTCTAAACTACTTGCAAGGCCTAATGTAAAAAGAAAGGATATAAAAACTCTAAAACCATTAAAAGAATATTTAATAAAAGAAAAAATCTCTGATGATATTTTAGAGCAGGCAGAAATAGACATCAAGTATTCTGGTTATATTGAAAAAGAAAAAAGAAACGTTGAAAAATTAATGAGATTAAAAAACATAAAAATTCCTAATAAATTTAATTTTGATGAATTAGCTTCTTTGTCTTTTGAAGCAAAAGAAAAGCTAAATAAAATAAGACCCGAAACACTTGCTCAGGCATCAAGAATAAGCGGAATTAAACCAAGTGACATTAGTGTTTTATTAGTGTCAATGGGAAGATAAAATAATGTTTCACGTGAAACAATATGAAGTTAAAAAAAGATAATTTTCTGTTTTTTGCAAAGGACAATCTTATCTCTAACAAAAAATTTAATATATATTGGGATTCCAATAAGCATATAGCTTGGACTGATATTCTAAATGAAAAAAGCCTTTCAAAATACTATTTATCAGATAGTTATGATTCCTTTAAAGAGAAACCTTCAAAGCTTATAGATTATATTTATTTCTATGTTCAAAACTTAATGCTTAGTTATAAATGGTCAATAACAAAACAATTTATTCTCAAAGACTGCAATTCACTTGATATAGGTTCTGGGATAGGTGTTTATGCTGAGTATTGTTTGAAAAAAGGAGTTAAACAATCTGTTGTGGAGAATAATATAAAGGCATTAAACATTTGCAACAGTAAAGGACTGAAAGCCTTTAATAATTTAGATGCAATCCCATCTCATTCTAAATTTAGGATTATAACTTTTTGGCATTCTTTAGAGCACATTATTAATTTAAATACAACTTTAGCTAGAACTTCTTTATTGTTAGAAAAAGAAGGTTATGTAATAATTGCCCTTCCTAATATAAATAGTTTTGATTCTAAATATTATAAGGGTAAATGGGCGGCACTTGATGTGCCAAGACATTTATGGCATTTTACCAGAAAAGGAATTGAGTTGTTATTAAAAGAAAATAATTTTATATTAATTAAATCCTACCCATTATTTATGGATGCTTTTTATATATCATATTTATCTGAAAAACAAAATGGATCATATTTCCCTCTATTTAAGGGAATTATTTTAGGAATAATATCTAACATAAAAGCTTTATTTAGCAAAGAGTATTCTTCTATAATTTATATTTTTAAAAAAAGAAGTTAGTTTTTAGAAACGGATAATAATTTCTTTGTTTTTATAACAATCTCGGTTAAGAGCATTTTTTTATTTGCATTTTGCTGAATGTAATTTTGAGATGTTTCAAATAAAACAACAAATTTTTTGAAGTTTCCTTTGTTAATATATGGGGAAAGATTTTTTATATTAAAATTAGTAGAACTTTCAAAAGGAGCAATTTTTTCTAAATTATAATTGACAAGAAAAGCTGATCTAAAAAAATCTACTGAATAATACAAAAAGTCTTTAATTTTTTCGTTACCCATAAGAGATACTTTGTTAACCCAATCAAATAATTGAATTGTGTCTTCTTTTTTTTTATTAGAACTAAAAGAAAGTCTTAATAATTCAATTATTAGATATTCGTAATTAGAAAAAAAGTCATTATTTAATATTGTGTTTATATTTCTTAAACTACCTAAAGCGGTATTAACATTTATTTTTTCAATATTATTTTTTTTAAGATACTCTTCGATGTATGAACTTTCAATTGGCTTTAAATAAGTAGTTTGACATCGGGAATAAATCGTTGGCAATAAACTTAAAGAGTCTTCTGCTACCATAATAAAAAATGTTTTTTTTGGTGGTTCTTCTAATAATTTAAGTATTTTATTTGAAGCAGATAAATTCATTTTGTCAAGCCCCCAAATTAAGATCACTTTATTTCCGCCAAAAAAAGATTTTAGATTTATTTGATTTTGGAGATTTTCGATTTCATTTACACTAATTATTCCTTCTTTATTTTCATCACCAATTTCTTTAAGCCAATCTCCGTACGAGCCATAGACATTTTTTTCAATAAAAAACAACCATTCTTTTAGATAATCACTTGATACCTTATTTTTATTAGAGTAAATAGGATATATAAACTTTAAATCAGGATTTTGAAGAAGTGTTTTTATGTCACTTCCTTTTAAAAGATGTCTTTCTAGATTTTTTTTTCCATAAATTAATTGAAGACAAAAGTAAAGCGCTAAACCTAATCCACCGTATCCAATTTTGTCGATAAAAAGCTGACAATGAGGAACATACATGTCTTCACACATTTCATCAATAGTCTTTTTAATTTTATCCTGTCCAATTATATTTTTGAAGTACATTTATCAAATATAACATTAGTTTTTTTTAATTTTTTAATTTTAATTTCTCTATTTATTTGGATAATAATTATAGTATTTTTGAGATCATGAAAACATTAGCAAACCAATCCTTCAAAAACAAAAAAGTATTAATTAGGGTAGATTTTAATGTGCCATTAAATGATAAATTACAAGTTGTTGACAATACTCGCATTTATGCTGCAAAACCAACTATTGATCATGTAATAAATTCTGGGGGAAGCTGTATTTTAATTTCTCACATGGGAAGACCAGAGGGTTTTTCATCAAAATTATCTCTTAAAAACATTGTTTCAGAGGTTAGTAAAGTCATAGATAGACCTGTTGACTTTTATTCTAATTGTGTAGGAGAAGAAGCTGAAAAAAAATCTAACTCACTTAAACCAGGACAAATTTTATTATTAGAAAATTTAAGATTTTATAAAGAAGAATCTGAAGGAGATATTGATTTTGCAAGAAAGTTATCAAAGCACGGCTCAGTATTTATAAATGATGCTTTTGGATCAGTTCATAGAGCACATGCATCTACGACTATAATTTCAAGATTTTTTAATAATAATAAGTTTTTTGGAAAACTATTAGAAAAAGAAATTTTAGCAATTGATACCGTTTTAAAGTCAGGAAAAAAACCTGTTTTAGCAATAATAGGTGGTGCAAAAATATCATCAAAAATTACCATTATTGAAAGCATGTTAAACAAAATAGATCATTTAATTATTGGGGGAGGAATGGTTTATACTTTTATATATGCCTTAAAAGGAAAAATAGGGAATTCAATTTGTGAAAAAGATTATGCAAATTTAGCTTTGCAGATAATTGAAAAAGCTAAATCAAAAAACGTTTCATTGCATTTGCCAATTGATGTAGTTGCTGGAAATAACTTTTCAAATAATGCAAATCAAAAAATTTTTGATGTAAAAAACATTAAAAATGGATGGGAAGGGATGGATGCTGGACCAAAATCTTTGATACTTTTTGAAAAAATAATTTTTAAATGTAATACAATACTTTGGAATGGCCCTTTAGGCGTTTTTGAGTTTGAAAATTTTGCTAAAGGAACTATTCAAATAGGCAAATTTATTGCAAAAAAAACAAAGCAAGGAGCTTTTTCTTTAGTTGGAGGAGGAGATTCTGTTTTCGCTGTAAAAAAATATGGTTTAGAGGATAAAATGAGTTATGTGAGCACTGGAGGGGGTGCAATGTTAGAAAGTTTAGAAGGCAAAACTCTTCCGGGAATAAAAGCATTAATTGATTAAATAAGATTTTGAAGTTTAAGATTATAATTATAGCTCTTTTAATTTTTTCTTGTAATAAAAGAAAGAATCAAGTATATATTCCAGAATCTAATGGAAGAATAAACGATGTAATGATTGTTATGAATAAGAAAGATTGGGAAAATTCTTTAGGAAAAATAGTAAGAGAAGGATTAAGTCAGCCATATGATGGTCTTCCAACTGATGAACCAAAGTTTAACTTATTTTATTTAAATCCAAAGGCATTTTCTGGCTTTACAAAAAAAAGTAGAAATATTTTATGGTTTGTAAATAATGATTTAAATGAATTT
>CEUA01234417.1_pt1 | contig 10852 bp, 5 predicted proteins | sample 361541 | NCBI WGS metagenome assembly CEUA01 (sample SAMEA2623079, study PRJEB7988) | marine metagenome | isolation source: saline water (ENVO:00002010), including
CATAGAGCGGCCCCTTTCTCTTCATTATATTTCAGCCCGTATGCTAATCCCAACCCGAGTGGAGTCTGCCCAGCTACAATTCCATGTCCGCCCCAATAATTTTTATCAGGAGCAAAAAAGTGCATCGATCCACCCTTTCCCTTTGAGCAACCTGTTTTTTTTCCATAAAGCTCAGCCATGCACTCATTCATGGACATCCCAACAGCTAGTGCGTGGCCGTGATCACGATAGGCCGTGATCATATGATCATTGTCACCACATAAAGATGCCGTGCCAACTGCGATTGATTCCTGACCAATGTAAAGATGCAAAAATCCACCCATTTTGCCTGCATTATAGTACTTTAAGGATGCTTCTTCAAAGCGCCTGATGCGTACCATTTGGCGTAAAAATTCTATCTTCTCTGCATTAGAAAGTGACTTATTCACTTCTTGTTCGCTATATTTATGGGACTCAATTTGTTCTAGCATAGTTTGCAAAGAATCTAGGTGGTTTGAGAAAGGTGAGGCGCTTTCATTAATGTGTCAGATTTGGGGCTTAAGGCAAAGTAAAAGACGAGTGCAAATATTGAATTGCTAATCAATGTCCGGATGCCAAATAGCCAAGCGGGGGGATAGCCTGGGACGCCCGTTGTATTTGCTTGAAACCACCCTGCCATATTTTTGGTATAGTGTGGATCCATGAAAAAGGACACTGAATTCAAAAGAAGATAAAACAGCAAGCTTGAGGCGATGGTGCAGCCTAACAGAACATTAATTCTTCTATGTTTTCTTAGTAGATATCCACCAGTGAAAATGACAGCAAATAAAACTAAAAGAAAAAGTGAATAGTAATTTATGATTGGCTGCTCATATTTAAGATTGAGTATTATATCACTTGTGATGAAGGTTCCAAAGGTAAGTATAAAAGCGATCCTCGTTGGGAACATCATTCCTCCACAGAGAGCCAGTGCTGCTAGTGGTGAAATGTTAGCAAATGCTTCTGCTGTTGGTTGGCCGAGATAGGCGGGCACTACTCGAACCACAACAAACATGACTAGAACCAAAAAGATTAATGAAATGCGCTTGAACATTCTTTGATAGAAAAGTATCTCATTTTTTGCTCCCCGCTAGAGCGGTTTGTAAAAATTGTAAGCCTAAAATCTATTATGGTGTTTAATGAATAAAATTGGTTGGTAATTATCATGTTAACACCTTTACTGTTTGTGTTCTATGCATTGTAAACACCTAATTACCAATGATATACAACAAAATAAATATTTATTTCCCTTGTTTTTCATGCCCAAAAATCAATTTAAATCTTTTTGTGTTCCACGTGGAACATTCTGTTTTGGGTGCATAATGGCTGAAAAGGCGTTGCTTTCGAACATCTTCGAATCAAAATTTAAACCATTCACTAATATTGATTTTGAGTAATTACATCCATCCCAAAAAATATCACGTTCTTGTTATTGGAGCAGGTCACGCTGGAGTCGAAGCAGCAATGGCCGCAGCTCGGATGGGTTGCGAGGTTGCGGTCATTACTCAGAATCTCGATACCATTGGGCAGATGTCATGTAACCCCGCAATTGGAGGATTGGGTAAGGGACATATAGTTAGAGAAATTGATGCGCTGGGTGGATTAATGGGGTTGAACACTGATGCGACCGGTATTCAGTTTAGAATGTTAAATGCATCTAAGGGACCTAGTGTGCGAGCCCCGAGAGCTCAATGTGATAAGAAGGCTTATCAATTTAGAATAAAGTTTGAATTGGAATGTCAAAATGGTTTGGATTTACACCAGGGTAATGTAGCAAACCTCTTGATTAAAAATGATGAGGTTTACGGGATCCGTACTAATTTGGGCGTCGAATACCACACCGAATCGATTATCATTAGCTCTGGAACTTTTATGCGGGGGTTGATGCATGTTGGTAAAGAAAATCAAGTTGGCGGCAGGATGGGTGATGGTATTTCGACGATTTCAGATTCTTTGAAGGATTTGGGTATCGAAATCGAACGGTTCAAAACCGGGACCCCTTGCCGTTTGAATGGTAGATCTATTAATACTGATCTTTGTGAGAGACAGGATGGTGATGAGCCCCCACCCAAATTTAGTTTTCTTGCGGACACAATTGTTAAAGATAACAAACCTTCATCGGGTTTAGATACTTTTACCTTAAATAATTGGTCTGATCCAATGTTCCACGTGGAACAACTGCCTTGTTGGATAACATATACAAATGCATCCACACATGATGTAATTCGATCCAATTTGGATCAATCTCCGATGCATAGTGGCGTTATTGAGGGTGTTGGTCCAAGATATTGTCCATCGATAGAAGATAAGGTAGTAAGATTTGCAGACCGTGAGCGCCATCAGGTCTTTTTGGAGCCAGAGGGGCGCCAAACAAATGAATATTACGTCAATGGTGTATCCACATCTTTGCCGTATTCAATACAATATGAATTCATACGATCCATTAAAGGATTAGAGGATGCAGAAATTATACGTCCTGGGTATGCTGTAGAGTATGATTTCTGTCCACCGACACAACTTCAGCCAACACTAGAAACAAAGATTATCGGAGGCCTTTATTTTGCGGGTCAAATTAATGGTACCTCTGGTTATGAAGAAGCAGCAGCACAAGGTCTGGTTGCTGGTGCTAACGCGGCTCTTAAAAGCCAGAGGAAGGAGCCACTAATATTATCAAGGTCTAAATCTTATATTGGTGTAATGATTGATGATTTGGTAACCCGTGGTGTAACTGAGCCTTATAGAATGTTCACTAGCCGGGCAGAGTATAGACTTTTGTTAAGACAGGATAATGCCGACCTTAGATTAACTGAGTGGTCCTCCGACTTTGGTTTGGTGGAGGGAGAAAGGCTAAAAAGAATAAAGAAGAAAAAAGAAGATTACACTGCTGCTTTGGATTTAGCTCATAAGAAGAACCTTGAAGGTTTAAGGATCAATGAGTGGTTTCGCAAACCGGGGAATGGGTTAAGTAAATTGCCTGAAGATTTACATTCATTGTTCAGTGAAGAAATTTGGAGGTTGGTTGAGATAGAGTGCAAAAATGCTGGGTACATTGAACGACAAGAACAAATGATCGCTAGAACAGAAAACATGGAGAGTACCTCTATACCTGATGGGCTAGATTATAATTTAATTAGTGGTTTGAAAAAAGAAGCTTCTGTTCGTCTCAATAAAATTAAACCTAAAACGTTAGGACAGGCCTCTCGAATTAGTGGAATAACTCCAGCTGATATAGCGGTGTTGACTATTTGGATAAGCAAAAATGAAAGTGTAACTAGTTGATATTAAGTTATTTACGGTTATTTATAACTTGGCCTATTTTAGAAATTAGCTCCGGTGAGGCTATTCTAACTCTGTTGTTTTCTGTAAATCTAAACCAGAGCAGCTCCGCTTTTTTATCGACTAACATTTTACCAATTCGTGCAGTGTCTTCACCAGTAAAGGGGTTTCCTCCCTCATCTAATAATCCAAGACTATCTATGAATGATCCACTAGGATCTGAAACAAAAGAAAACAATCCTTTGGTTTTATTTTTTGTTATTTGAGAATCCTGAACGGTCCCTTTGCAGATTGCAATAACTTGTACTCCCATTGAGTTAAGTTCTTCTATTTTATTTTCAAGCTTCACGAGCTCAGCAACACAGTATGGTCACCAGTGACCTCTGTAGAAAATAAGTAGTGTTTGATCTGTTTGGTTAAGCTGAGATCCTATATCAAATGAACGCCCCAAGCTATCTTGCAGCTGTCCTTTGTCAGACCAATTAGTTTTCTGACCAACTTTGTAATTTATATGTACTGCTGGATAATTAGTGAAATCCTCCACCCACCAAACAAGTAAAAGAGCCATGCTCCAAGCTATTAGGTTTAGTAAAAAGAGAGTTTTTCTATTCTTGGTAGCTTTGATTAATAGTCTGCCAAGAACTATCAAGGAAGCAAGAATAACGACAGCCCCCCAAATGGGCCTTTGCTCATAAATTTCAAATTGGGTAGCAAAAAGAAAATGGAGAAATCCAACTAATGGAATAAGAAATAAAGCAACGAGTCCTCTAGCTATTGTCATAAGATGGTATCAATATAATGGAAGGGGGAGATCCTATTAAATAGTTTTCACAACACTCTAAGATAAATAATTTAAAGGAATATAATTTCTTCTTCTTCTTCTAAGTGTTAATAACCTGTGAAAAATCTATTCCACAGGTAAAAAAAGGCTGTTCCACAGTACCGGATGGCTATTCAAAAACAGTGAATAAGGTACCAATAATTAAGCTAAACCTGTGAGCATTTTTCCATAACCAAATTTACAGACACAAGTTCCGGTTTATTAACAACAACGACAAAAGAGTTTGGGGAAACATATTAACAGGTTATTGAGAACTGTTTGTATCTATCCATAGAGATTTTACGAGTGCGTTTTGAGCGGCAGATCGTTCTGACTCTTTTTTGTTTTTGCCACTACCAAAACCAAGGACCTTACCATTCCATAATACTTCAGTCTCGAATGAGCAGTTGTGATCGGGACCTTCCTGGTTAAGAACGTGATAAGTGGGGGCGATTTGAGATATTCTTTGGAGGACCTCCTGTAATTCACCCTTTGGGTTTTTTTCAATAGGTTCGGCAACAATTTGAGCAAATTTTATCTTACAAGAATCCAATATGAAACCCTTAGATGACTCAAAACCACCGTCTAAATAGACCGCACCAATTAGTGCCTCAAAAGCATCAGCTAAGACGCCCTGACGACTTCTTCCTCCTGTGCGCTCTTCTCCCTTACCAAGCAAAACAAAAGTACCAAGATCAATCCCCAATGCATATTCCTCAAGGGCCTCAGTGGAAACCAAGCGGGACCTTAATTTGGTCAAATGACCTTCGGAAAAATCAGGAAACATAGAAAACAATTCATGGGTCAGCACTAGTTGCAAAACAGCGTCACCAAGAAACTCCAAGCGTTGATTATCAGAACCACTATCTTGGTTTTCATACGCAAGGCTTGGGTGCGTTAAAGCTTCAGAGAGAAGTGTAGGATTTTTAAAACTGTAACCAATTCGTTTCTCTATAGAGTCCATTTGCGCGATAAAACATACTTTTAAAAACTAATAAAACACCAGATTTAGAAATCAAATGGGGTGACCGACGGGACTTGAACCCGCGACAACCGGAACCACAAACCGGGGCTCTACCAACTGAGCTACGGCCACCATTTCAAATGATTTCTATAATTTCCGCGCAGGTGAGACGAAAAACACTAAAAGCGCAAACAGCTCACCAGCGCGAAAGGTTTTATGACACTACCAAAACATTCCACCTAGTCAATGAGATGCACTTAAAATCCCAAAATGACACAATTTAATAATTCCACAACATCAGGGCGAAAGAACACGCACACGCAAAAACCCGAAATCCCTATTATTTATAGCATCCCTAGAGCGTAAAAGGATTCGTTCAGCACCAGCCCCATCCGCAACTCTAGAAATTTCAATTGTGCTGTTTTTGTCCTGTGACCAAGTGATTAAATCATTACTCATTTCAATGATAAACTCGATACCTGGTGCATCTTTTCTTTCCCGATATTCAAGGGCAAAGTACTGTCTTCCTTCTAGTTCGACTATATCCAATGAAGGAATTCCGCTTTGAGGGTTTTCACCAATAAGATCCATTCCAAAAGCATAAGTAAGAAGATTATTGAGCAAATCACCCCCCTTAATGTCTAATGGATTAGTTTCTCCCCTAGCTTCCATCCAAGATGCAAACGCTTCGTTGATTGTTTCAGCCTTTCCGGGTGATCCTCCAATTGCAGAACTTGATGTCCACAAAGAGCCATCACTTGTATTTCCCAACAATGGATTTGATAATACAAGAGAATAACCATCTTCGTCAGGCTGAGTTGGCCAAGTATTGTTATTGTCATAGACAAAGCTCGTGACAAGATTTCCATCCCTATCCAAAAGTACAATCTCCTCGCCATTATTATTTAACTTACCACCAGACCAACTGCCTACTATTTGGGCATTCATCTGCTGACCATATTTACTTAAAAAAGATTCACGATCAGCCACAATTAGAAGGTATTCACCAGCACCTATAGATTTTTCAGGAAAGATAAATTCATTAACGGGTTGCCCTTGGGGAAGTGAAAAACCAGTCAGATCGACAGGATCTCCTCCTGCATTATAAAGTTCAATAAATTCATAATCAGAACCCTCTAATGGATTATACATTACTTCTGAAACAACTATGTCTCCACTAGAAGGTGAAGATTCTTCAGGGGAAATGAGCATCATATAGTCAAAACTCACCTTCAATCCACGAGCGGCTTCTGAGCTTGTGAATATTCCACCATGTACAGATTCCCAATTAGTCTGAAGGTCGAGGCGATGAATAATTTCCCAAACTCCAGATTCGGGAGATCTTTCGAAAAAGAGACGATCCTCTTCACGGCGTATTCTTATAACAACATCATCAGATGAAGAAAATGGAATGCTATGTACTGTTCCAGCGCTCCCAGAAGAGGTAATTTTTGTGACTGCTAAATGCCTTCCGTCTTTATAACCGAAAGCATAACGAGAACGCTTTGCAGATTCATCGACTTCGATTATTAAGCCCGCCATAAATTCATCAAATTGGAGATTCCATAGCTCAAGATCAGTTTGTAACACCCAATTGGAATGAGTGGGTAGATCACGTTTAAGCCAGGGGTGCGTGGTTCCCTTCAGATTACCACCTTCCGTCATCGGTTGAGCTGTGATATCAAGCTCGGCAGCAAAGAGATAGTCAGAGCTTCTAGAATTACGGTTATGAAGATCCACGGCGAGTACATTTGTCCCATTTACTAATGATCCGGTACCATCGTAAATACCCACTTGCCGTGATTGTTTTTCATCTCTAGAAGCAGTATTACTGCTTGCTCCGGTTCCATGTTCGATCTGACCATTAGGTAACCGGACACGATCAATTTCAATGCCGTTGAGCCAAAATCTAGCTCCATCATCTATGACAGCGCGGAGATCAAGTTCTGAACCGACCGGATCATCAGAGAATTCAAATTCTGTTCTAAAGTAATAACTTACTAAGTTCTCTGCCGAATTGTTTTGAAGTGGAGTATTGATACCTGGCTCTGGTATCGTGCCGGAATCTTTACCAAACATACCTGTGCCTGTTTTCCAAGAGGAATCATCAAAGTCCACTTTCGCAAATTCGGACATATAATCGATGTTTTCATCACTATATTGCCAGGTATGATCTAACTGGATATAACTTTTTGAATTAGCAATGCCCGGAGGCAGCCCTAACGGATAGGATTTATCATCCGGCAATTGAATAACTAATTTCCCCAGTGCTTCACTGAGGGACCACCAGGCTCCGGGAGAGTAATTGTCTTTTTGTTCTATGTCATGTTCTTGGATCCATGGGGCAATCCAAACATCATTAAATGCTGAAAACCCCTTAGGCCCAAAGACAGATATTTCCCTTGAGATTGTGGATTTTTTGTCTTTCTGATCTGTTACGTCTAAAGATATTGCATATAGTCCAGGAGCCGCAAAACTGACAACGGCAGTCGGGCCATCTGATGTTAAAACGACATTTTCTGACGAAGCGCTCCATACAAATGAAAGGGCATCACCTTCTGGGTCGTAACTTTCACTTGCATCAAGGACCAAGGTGCTGGCCAGCTCGACGTTTCCAGAACCAGGATTCAAATCCAGGACTATGTGCGGAGCTGCATTATTTGTTTTGTTTACCGTGACAGTATCCGTTTCTTCTCCAAACGCAGGTTTGCCATCATCATCCAATGCGATGACACGGAAAGAGTTTGATCCACTTCTTAAGGAAATTCCTTCAATTTTCCATGTTGTTTCATCGATCCAGCTGAATTGACCCTCGGGGTGATTTTCTACAGCAACTTCCCAGACCCGATATCCAGCTTCTCCGGTAATTGTGATATTATCATTAGAGGTATTGGCAATTGGGTCGACATCAAGTTTTCTGGTATGACCATTTGAAAGTTCACTCAAAATACGATTGCGCCTGCCACTGTCCCAACCCGTATATTTGTTCTGATTTGGATTATAGGTAGTGGAAACTGCCTGTTCACAGTCGAACCAGGCATCCACACGTGGCCCCTTGGCCTGAAATTTATCTAATATTTCTGTTAGATAGTATCGGAAAATACGCCTGTTATAAGGCTTACGAAGCCAAGCTGAGAATTCATTCCCTCCACTAAAAATCATTTCTCCAGTGTTTTGAAATGCCAAGTCAGAGTCATGGAAGAAGAAATGAAATTTTCCATCTCCTGGGCCCCTGTAAAAGAAACTGTTCTTGGGGCGTCTTAATGTGAAAGAATCCCAGTCTCCAATGTAACCTCTCACGGCAGCCATCATGCATATTCTTCTTGCGTCAACGAGACGATTTATTTCCTCTTCAGTGTACCCGTTAGAATTCTTTACGGTTTTTAGTAGATTGATTAAAGCTGTATAATCATAATCTGTTTCCCTTGAACGCTTCAGCCACTGACTGTGATATCTTCCTGGACCCGGCCAGTCATCACCAGCGTACCACCAGTACCGACTGGTTATTTGGTCTTTGCTGTAGTTATCATCGAAGAAAAATATATCATCTTGTCGGTAAAGCTCTCCTTGCGGACCGTCATCACCAAAGTTTCTTTCCAGAAAATCATTACCAACTGGTTCAAAAAATTCTACTGAGTGTCTAGGATTTCCCCCGTTCTCAATCATTGAAGCAAATTCGTTTTCGTTCACTTCATGGCCCATAAGATAAAGCATGTATCTAGGAACTTTGTTATTAAATATATTAGCAGCACCCTCTGCTGCCGGGGTATTGTCCCAAGCAATTTTTGCAAGGCCGCGAAGACGTTTGTCTAAAGGTAGTTTAAATTTTCCTCGTTGTGTGAAATTTGATCTGCTTCCAGCATGCCAAGGGCTTCCGGAGGAGCGAACTTCACAATTATAAAATATTTCTTTTTCATCAACGATGAGGGTCATCTTTTTATAATTGTTAGAAAGGTTTGGAAATTTCCATTCCCATGCTGCGCTGCTTCCACTCGTCATTGAACGGCGATCATAATCTGAAATCACGACCCGATAACTTGTTACATCAGTCTTAATTTCAGAATTATCGACAACGTACATTGCTGGTATTTCAGGAGCACGGGAAGGAAGAGTGACTTCTTGTGCACCATTTTTTGCAAGGACATAGAATTGCACGATCCTATTATCTACTCCCTGATCTAAAATTTGAGCTGACCATATTCCATCACCAGCACGAGAGTCCGCACCGGCACCATTGTCATTCATGGTAAGAGATTTCCAGTCCCTGTCATTGGTTGCTGAGTCCTGACGGTACATAAGTTTCACTGAATCTGCGGCTCCTGACACCTTAGCAGATACAGTGACAGGCTCCTTGCTAGTAGGGACTGCTGGATTGTGTGATAAATAGCCTAAGGCGGGCGGCGCTGAAGAAAGCAATGATCCATTTGCTTTACCAGGACTGCCAAGATCATTAGGAATAGGTAACCTATAAGTAGAAACAAAACTGTCTTCAAATGTTTTGAAAATGACTCTTGGCTTTCCTTTAACCCAACGGGCCTTGAACTTAAGAGTGAGCTCATCATTGCGTGTTAATGCATTGACCTGAATTTCAGCTTTGTTCGCTCGATTGTCACCGTGTCCGTCAGAAATCAGGTGAAATTCACCATTTTCAAAATAGCTGGCATGATGCGTTCCCTGCGGCAACCACCCAGTTTCACCTCGACCGTTCGTAGTACGTTTAGCAGCGTTTTGCATGATATCCTGACCTCCTCTGAGAAGCTCTATATCTTTCAGAATGACATGTGCGTCTCCGACAAGATGGACCCACAATTCTTTATCAAGACGCGGAACTGAAAGGTGGTGATAGATGCCCGTGAAGCTGTATTCCTTAAAACTTGTTTTCTGACTCTCATCACTATCTTTCCAAGAACTAGGAAGATCATTATCAGCAAACGGATGAATGAGTTCCATACTACTTCCATCGCCATTTGTCCATTGTGGCCAATCTCCACCAACTTTGTAGTTCACTTCATCAGCCAAATTTCCGTCACTGTCTTCGAGCCTCAGAAGTTCACCTTCATTAGCCAAGTTGTTTTCATAGTTTCCTATTACCGGAACATCGCCATAATTTGATTTGATCCAATCTTTGTTAGCAGCAACTACCAAATGAGCCCCAGCCCCAATGCTTGTGCCGGCCGGGAAAGTAAAACTAATTCCCTCAACAAATTCCCATCCACTAAGATCAACGGCCTCATTGCCCCTATTATACAGCTCTATAAATTCACCGTTCCTTTCATCACTTGGAGGATCGGACATTATTTCGTTGATGATGATGCTTGTTTCCCTGACCGGCTCGTTAGCTGCATTTTTCGTATGGCCAGGGCCCCGGAACCATTCCCTTCCAGGCGGATCACTTTGATAGCTTTCTACACCATCGCGAACACGGAAAGAGTCTGCTGCTAGGACAGTGCCTCCTGAGGTGATTAGATAGACCCGAATCTCATTTGTGTTTTCAGATGAAAAATTGACATCCCAGCTCTTTGGAGAATTGCCCGAAACAGAACCCGACAAAGGGATAGCATCTGAAAAATCAATTTTGGAAGTTAAAGACAAGCCTTCAACCGGAATAGCAGCATCACTATCAGCAGAAAGTTCAACCCAATCCACATTTCCCTCTGCATCAAAGTGGACCTCGTTGAGATCAAGCAAACCCGCAAGATCACTACTGTCTATGTTAGCAGCACCTGGGGTCGGATCAGTAAAAACAAACCAGTCAGATCCACCGGCTGGTTTTC
>CEUA01036512.1_pt1 | contig 10851 bp, 19 predicted proteins | sample 361541 | NCBI WGS metagenome assembly CEUA01 (sample SAMEA2623079, study PRJEB7988) | marine metagenome | isolation source: saline water (ENVO:00002010), including
TTGATTTCCTTTAACCAACCTTCAATGACTGGTGTAGGTAAATCAGCGACTTTTAAATCATCTGGGGAATAACCGTCTAACCACCGGTAATAGAGATCTTTACCTTCTTCCTGACCGTCGGGGTGCTTTCCTTCAATGACTCCATGCCTTTGTCCTCGCTCTGTCGCTTCGTAAATAATCTCTAGTTTTCCTCGGTCAAATGACTTACTACATAATTCATCTGCATATTTCGCTGGTATTCGGTAAAGAATTCGCATTCGATCTTTCTTACCACTGATATTGACCGGTGACTTGTAATGCTTGAGTAGATCTTCCTGAGTTAGCTGATAGTTGGTTAGCTCATTGAATGTGAATTTGCCGCTAATAATCTCACCTGTTTTTTCGTTTACTCCCTTGCCATCGAAGTCAAGCCAACAGTAGCCGCCAACCCTACTACCGGTCATTAATCCAATCGAAGGCCAACGCCCTAACGCTCTTGACTCATAAATTTGTGGGGCTGTTAACCACTTAGCTGGATTGCGATTCCAATTCGTTGCTTCTATTTTATCCGCGCCGTATGGTCTCTTTCCTAATACCGGTAAAAACCTGACATCACTGGCTAAACCATTCAAGGGACCAAGGTTTTGCAATATTTCTGGGGCTTCAGTTTCCTTCAAATTGTCTAATCTCTCGGGAATCAGATAGTAATTGCATTAATCTTTCTAAGCAAGTTATTCCTTGATTGCTTGACGTAAAGTAATTAGGTAGGTATCATATGAACACGCGCTCAAAGCGCATCACATTACATGGATTACATCTTATGGAATACTGGCACGATCATTCTTTACGCTATCCACTCAGAGAAGTAGCAGCGAGATACCCCAAGACTTATCAAAAAGTAGGCAACCAGTTAAGAGAATTAGGTTTAACCAGCGATGAAAAGAGTAGGGAAGAGTCCAAAAGTATTCTTAAAAAGCAATGGATCGCAACTCTGGCAGCGATGCCCCCACATGTTCAACCCTATAAAGATATGGGAGATACAAAAACATGGGCGCAACAAGATTGGACTTCAGTATTTGCAGAAATTGAAAGGGAGGTGGCGTGATGGAAGAATCGCAAAACCTACAAATTAGCGTTTTATTTGATGAAAACCACCCCGGAGGAGAGGGAGAAAATGGTCGTTATCAAGAATCTTATTTTGTTCAAGACGCTGATCATCTAACAAGAATGATTAAATTTCAAGCCTCTAAAGGTAAACAAATCCGAGGAACTATACGCATTACTGATGTAACACCACCAATAAAAAAGGAGGTGGCGTGATGATGATGATTACATCTTCAGTTCGTCTCTCAAAAGAAGAGACAGACAAACTAAAACAGATCAAGACCCAGACCGGTCTTTGTATGTCTGCCTTAATTAGGGAAGCTGTTTGTACTTACTTAGAAGAAAGGGAAGGGATCGAAGCAAAAAGAGCTGATGACTGGTTATTTGAAGAATACGAAGAGCCTATAAGCCAGGAGGTTGTTCCATGAGTTACAACATCGCTGTTATGTCTAACAGTATGCCGCCAAGAGCCAAACTCCATCAATTTTGGGTTTGTAATCCAGGCGAGGACGGTAAAAATATGAATTTTTGGGGCTTCTCCAAAGACGAAGCTTACAAAAAAGCTAAAACAGCTAATCCTCAAGCCTCAATAATCTGGAAAAAGAGATTATGACCCTGACAGTAACAATCGACAATACTGAAGGGCTTCTCTCTAACGGGGCTACTCTTTACACCGTTTGCTGGAAGAGAGACCCAAAAGACACCGGTCAAGTTCGTCTTTGCCGGGGAACCAACAACTTTAAAGACGATGGTTTGCCGCCAGATGTATTAGCAGAAGTACAAAAGAAATTAAACCTCACATGACCCTTGATCAACGCCGCATCCTTCACGCGGCAAAACACGCACAAGTTTATAAACCTTCTCACATGAGGGCTAAAACATTGGACTTCTTAGAAGTATTCCTTCTACAGAGCCAGTGTCGGTTAAATGAACTCTATGCTGTCCTCTCAAAATTTGTTGGTCGTGAATTATCTGAGGAAGATCAGCAAATGTTCTGGTCATTCCAAGAAGAACTGGCAAGGATTCAGAGCGACATCACCACACTAATTACTGTTAAAGAGCAATTATCAAGTGTTGAGGGAAACTTTGAAAAGGCTTGCAAGGAGGTCACAATTGAGACTGTGGCTATGTATCTGAAGCAAGCGGAAGAAGAAACTGATTGTAAACAAGACCCTAGTAATGAGTCAGATGACATCCGTTCTAAGCTTGAAAAACTACTATGACATTCATCACATCCCATTACATGAAAGACGACCGCTACGGTCCTCTGCAAAGGGACATACCCTTGCAAGAATCTCACTACTTTGCCTCTTACTTATTAAAGAGGGATATAGAACTAGATCAGGTCGAGACCTTGACCGATGATGAACTAGACCGGTTGATTGCTGAAACTAAGGTCACTTCTAAAGATCGAGAAGCACCACGTTTAAGAAAAACGATGGCCGCGTACTTCTATGAATACGCAATGAGAAAAGCTGAGAAAAGAGATAGGAAGTAATCAATGGAAAGATTTGTACTCTTCAACAAGCTCAAACGCTTGGGCAGAACCTTTGCCCTCGATACTGAGACTGCTTTAATTCCCCACGCCTTTAATGGAAAGGGAAGTGTCCGATTAATTCAATTTTATAGCCCTAAGTATTCCTTTTATTTAGATACTTATGACTTAACCGAGTCTGATTGGAAAACCTTAACTGAGTTCCTTCAAGACCCTAACTTAGTAATTGTTTTCCACAACGCGAACTTTGATATACGGGTATTGCAAGCTTGTGGGATTGATATCAAAGGGAAGATCCATGACACCATGCTTCAAAGTTATTTATTAAATAATGGAATACCGGGTATTAGTCACAAGTTATCTGACGTAGCCAATCGAGAACTATCCGTCGTCATGGATAAAACTCTTCAAGCTCAAGATTGGATGAATGCTCAACTAACTGAGGCAGATATTGAATACGGAATGAAAGACGTTGAGTACACATATAAATGTTGCTTAAAAATGATTAAGCGCATTAAGGCAGAGGATTTATCAACCGCTTATGAGATCGAGTGCCGAGCAATTAAAGCAACAATTCAGATGGAATCAACCGGTTTTCGCATGGACCGGTATGCAATGGATAAGCAAGTTGAAGATCTCATCGAAACAAGTGAGTCAACCAAGTCTGCTTACATCGAAGACCTAGACGGCGAACTAATGGATGTAGGACATGAAGGAATACCACGTGAGGAAGATGGAAGTTTTAACCTCAGAAAATCAACAACAGGAAGTATCAGACTCGGTACTAAAAAATATGCTGGTTATAACTGTGGATCAGCTAAACAAACACTGGAGTTTTGGAAAGCTATTGATATTCAACCGGTAGATAAAACAGGTAAGCCAAGTCTTGATCAAAAGCTATTAGCTGGATTTAGAGAACGAAGGCTTGTTGATACCTATCTCAAGTGGAAGAAAGCAGATAAGCAACTCCAAATGTGCAAGACCTTGATCAAACACCAAGTCGAAGAAACAGGCCGTATTCACTCAAGATTTAATCAAACTGGTACTTTTACAGGTCGTTATTCCAGTTCCTCTCCGAATCTTCAGAATGTTCCTCGGGGAGATATGCGTTACTTATTCAACGTCAAGAAAGGACGCTTATTAGTTGTTTTGGATTATGGAGGTATGGAGTTAAGAGCTTTGTGTTCTCCACGTATTGCGAATGAAAAAGAAATGATGGATGCGTTTAATGCTGGTGTTGATATTCATAGACGCACCGCTTCACTGATGTTTAACAAAAAGGAGGTTGAAGTTAACGATGAAGAAAGAAGAAAAGCAAAAGCATGTAACTTTGGTTGCGCCTATGGAAGTGGACCCGGAGGACTCGTTAATTATTTCGCGTCACTCGGGCAAATTATTAGTTACGAGGAGGGAGAAAAATTTCTTAAAGCGTGGCTACAGGCATATCCAAAAATTGCTGAGTGGCATAAAGAATGTCGTAACCGCGTGGATCGAGGTGAAGCTGTCAGGATGGTTGATGGCCGTCGTCGTTTTCTACATGGTGAGGCTACAAAACATACAACATTCGCAAACAACACAGTCCAAGGAAGTTGCGCCAGTGTCGTCAAATTAGCGATGGCTGTCATCTATGACCGACTACCGAGTATTGATAAGACTGCACGATTAATTGCACAAATCCATGATGAGGTCGTGATCGAATGTGTGCATGAAAAGGCCGAAAAAGTACTCGAAATGGCTAAAAAAGTGATGGAAGAGGCAGGAAAAGAGATATTTGGTGACGAAATAGCACTCATCGCGGAAGGAAACTATGGCGAGAGTTGGGGGGATGCCAAATGAGTAAGCAAAAATATCAAATTAATGATCGAGTTAAGCGTCCCAACAAGAACAACAATTTAACCAGTCCTAAAAAACGCCTTCAATTACTGGCTGATCACAAGATTGTTAGTTGCCGGTATGGAACAGTTGTTGCCGCTGAACTTAAAAAGATTAGAGGGAATCGAACCGCTTTCTATTACTCCGTGAAATGGGATGACTCTACAGAAATAGCTGAACATGGGCAAAACACACTTCAACCAGCGGAGGTAATGGAATGAAACCTCCCGCTAATTCTCCCCCACCCGCATGTCCAGAGTGCGGAGCCTTTCTAACTAGAGTTGTATGTACGAAAAAAGACGACCAACAAGTAACGGTAAGAAGGCGAAACTGCCTAATTTGTGACCACCGATTTTATACAACACAAGAATTAGCACCACCGGAAGTTGCTGTGAAAGAAGGGCAAGTCAAGTGGTTAGGTCGAGGTGACAAACAATATGTCGTTGTTCGTAAAACTCTTAAGTCTCAAGACCCTATTGAGCAAGAAACATTGTGATCAGAGTCTTTTTGCTGTAGTGGGTTCGAGTACCAGCTAACTTCTGTAATTTCTTACAGGTTAATTGATGAAGCCCGTTGATATAACCCGTCCACGGATCAGGTGAGCGATAAACAAAGGGTTGACCAATTGCATCCAAAATCCTTTTCACCTAGTAAAGTTGAAACTACTTAGCTAGGTTAGCTTCTGTTGGAAGAGTCACCAAGGACAACAGTATTAAGGATGTTGCGTAAGTCAGTTAGCTTGGCGACAGCCGGTGAAATTCACAGGGCTGTGGACTTCCTAGAGGGAGCTAGGAAGATTAGGAAGGGTAAAAGTAAATTTCGTAACGCTAAAAGACAAACTAAGTTTCAACCGGAAGTAACATTAAGAGACTTGTAAGGGTGAGGGCTGTCGTTTTGTATCCGTAATTACATACGTACCTATCTTAACTTGTATAGATAGTTAAGACTCACTAATTAGGTATTACCTTTCTGTCTATAAAAGATATTCTTATCTCCCTGATCGAAGATTATAAGAAAGCTAAATCCTTAGATCCACTCCAACTACCTCAGTCGGATTCGCTGTCACTTTCAGAACAAACTCTAGATAAATCTCCCGAAGGCGATTGTCTGGAAGAGACTCGGCATGTTTCCAAAAACCGGGCGCCCCCAGTATCTGCGCTCGTTCTTTCAAGATAGGGGAATCAGTTAGAAGTAAACCTGTTATCTTTTCCTGCTTTTTCTTAATCGCTTCCTCTAAGTCTGGATCATTCATCTTAATGAGTAAGTCAACTTCACTCCGAAGCTTCATTACTTCCACGGGTTCTTCCTCAGTTCTGTTGGCTAATTCCTTTGCCCGTTTAGCTAACGCTTTATTGATAGCTTCTACCATCATTGAAGCCTTTACTCTCTTATTATAAAAATCGCATTTAAGAGTATTGCATCTTAAGGCAAAAGCATGTGTTTCCTTCTTACGAGGTAAGTAGGCCAAACGATTAGTACAGCCAGAACAAATAGCAAGACCAGTAAGAAGTTTTGGTTGCACTTTCGAACTTGCCCCCCATGTATTCCTATTAAACTCCATAATTCGTTGAATCGCGAACCAGTCTTCATGTCTAATTAACGGTTCATGCAATTCCCAAATAACTTTCTTGTACTGGTAATCTTTGACTCTCTCAAAACCTATACCACCTCTCAAAATAGGGTTACATAGCCACTTTTTAACACTAGATGTTTTGCGTAAAGGGACATCTTTAGATTCAATTATTGCCTTAGAAAACCTATATCCATTCTGCCTCAATAAAGCTAAAAACTGTCTTGCTTTATCTCCCTCAGTTGGATGGAGTTCTAAACGATCATTATCAACATATTTAACTCTGTGATAACCCCAAGGTATCTTTCCTCTCGGTATCTTCCCGTCTTTCCACTTTTGCTCAAAAGCTTTCTTAACTCTTAGGCTCAACATTTTGGATTCCATCTCAGCAAGACTTGTAGAAATGCGAGACATTAAGAATCCCTGTGGTGTATCTGTGTCAACAACACCTGTATCAATTGTTCTAATTACGACGCTCTTTTTTGACGCTAAAACCAGCGCAGCATCAACAAAAGCGGCGTTTCTACCCAACCGGTCATATCTAGTAACAACTATTTCTCTAACTCTTTTTTTATCAATTAACTGAAGTAATTCGTTAAAAGCCTCTCTTTCATTAGATCTACCGCTTTCAACGTCGGTATAAATTTTCTCAACACCCGCTGCTTTAAGTCTGCTCTTTTGTGTTTCGAGAGCTGAAAGTTGCTCATTTTGTTCTGTGCTGACTCTCGCATACCCGACTACATCAGGGAAAGTCTTGTTTGACATTAGACCTCGCTAGGCTAGATTAAGCATATATACGTAAGTCATTACTTTAGGCTTTCGTCGCCTTGCTGTTAACTAATCATAGGATTAGGCATCTAGAAGGCGACAAGAGCAAAAAGGAACCAAGTACTTATGTATGTGCCTTTCATACAATCGTAAAAACAGCATGAGTGCATCATTTGTTACTGACTCTTCAACAAAAGAAGGAGAACTTTATATTGACAATATTGAACACAGTATTTCTGATCTCGAATTTTTAAAAGAAGATCTTGACCAACTGTCTGACAATTTCACTCCAACTCTAGAAGCTAAAGAAAAAACAGATAAAATCCTATATCACATAAAAGCTGCGCTTAATCTCAGCAAATCTCAACTATCTGATGATGGACTCAGACAAGGAAAAGAAGACTAAGAGTGAAGACGAGAAGTTTCAAGAAAAGTGCAAGGACATTCTCTTGCAGTTAACCGACGAACACGACTTCCATAAAAAACAGGTTCATAGGAAAACTACAGACGAGTCATAATCCAACCCAGTTGCCCTTTGCTAGGATCTAGGTAATGACTTACCTACTTGATGGATGACTACCAAGAATTACCTGAAGAAAAAGAAGAAAAAGAAGACGAAGAAAGACCGTCGAAAGTAGGTACTCTTGTTCAACTAATCGTATTAACGTGGTCTTTGGGAGTAATAAGCATGAGTTACTTTGGAAATACGGTTAAGCAAATTGACACGACGTTTGCAGCCGGTCTCCTATCTTCGGTTCTTGGAAATTTCAACATAGCTGTAAAGAAACCGGGTAACGCTAAACCCAAAGACAGCAACAAACCTCGCAAAGATCCTATAACCGGTAAAAACATTGGGCCAGATGGGAGGTTGATCAAATGACTGGTGATTTTTCAGGTGATCTTTCTATCGATGCTCGGCAGGAAACTAGAATTGTCTGCACCGAAATGAAATTGAAAAGAGCAGAGGAGAAAATAGGAGATTTAGAAGACCGAGTAAGACAATTAGAGAAAAGAGTATTCCAAGCTGCCGCAGTTGTTAGTGCCGCTCTGGCATTATTAGGTTTATTAGCCCAAATCAGTAAAGCTTATTTATGAAACACTTACTTCTCCTCCCACTGGTATTTATCCTTTCTCCTTCGAGAGCCGACATCACTCACACCATGCAGTCAGTTGTTTCGGTGAGTACGGTCGGTGCAAGTACAACAAGTAATCGGATTGGGACAACAGTAAGTTTGCAAGGATCTAATGTCACACCGACATCAAACTCAGTAGCTAATGCAATAGGTAGTTTAGATTTAGCTGACGCAGGAATAACAAATGGAATCCCAACCGTAGACCATGACACGACTTTTGGCGTTACTACAGCAGGGGATTCATGGTCTGTGCAAGAAACTTATTTAGAGGGTGATGCTCAACCATCTCTACTTTCAGGGACGGTGACTGACGGGGTTATACCTGCGCTTCCAATTTTCTCAAGTGTTGTCTCCGTATCTGGTGGAGATCCCGGCTCTGTCACCATGACTCTTGCTTCTGATCAAGCGATGACTGTATCTCTAACAGATATGGGAGCAGGTACAACAGCAACGATGCAAAGCACAATATCTTTGGAGATCGACTAGTGCATATCCCAATAATTGTCTGCTTCATAGCCATAGTTATCTACTGCATCGCAAGCTTTTTAATGTATAAGCACTACATAGATATACACAGATGATGAAATGGTTGTTCTTATTTTTTATTATCTCACCTGTCAGGGCTGGAAGTATTACTCCGCGCTTCACAACAGGCCAGATGGAAAGTTCGTCTCGCAGTGTTCAAACGATAGTCGAGACGGTGGTGACTCAGAATTTCCGCAGTGGCTATTCTTATCAGGCGCAGGGGTCTGGAATCAAACTTGTGACTGGGCAATCCATATCTCCCGACGCTATCTATACAGAATCACAATCTGCCGGAGGTGTTTCATTTAGATGGGTAACACCAGACATCGACAACAAACCTCAATGGACATTAGCGAATCCCGGTTCTGGCGATGCCTTTTCACTCGTCGAAAATTTCCTCGCTCCCGGCCTCGACGCAGTTTCAACAGTCCAGAGAACTATAAATACCGAAACTACGCAGACCAGTTTAAGCATCTTCTCGCACTGAGTTTAATAATATATAGCAATCCAGTTTTAGCCAATAATACTATTAGTAGCCCTAGTGCATCCAGTAGCGGAACAGTTATAAATAATGGGTACCAGACGATCAATGGAAACTTCCCAACTCATAGATATAGCAATGGGATTCAGTGCCAATTACCTACAGTAGCGTTCACACCTTTTGTTACTCAAGGAGAGAACTTTTCATTACCAAGAAGCACAAAGAGTCGAACAAATATATACGATACCCAAGAAGATGATGATGGTAACTTAATTAATCCGGGTCGCATACTTTATGTAGCTGAACAAGAACGAATAGATCAAACAACTTTTAATCTCAACTATGGTGCGACGCTTAGTTTTCAAATCCCACTAGGAAAAAAATTTAATGATGAGTGCTTGGCTGCTGCTAGAACACATCGTCAAACTCAAGAGTTTATGTTGAAGGCTAAGAAATTAGAGGTCAATTTATCGAGACTTAAAATCTGTGCGGAGCAAATGAAACTCGGAGTTAAATTCGTAGGAGAAGATGCTGTAAGTTGCAAAAATGTCGTCATTACATCTGTACCAAACCAAGTCATACCCCATAAGCACAAATTAGAATCTACGTTTCAGGAGACTTCTTCTCTTCCTTCTTCCCGGTAATTTTCTTGATCAAGTTTTTAACAATCGGTTTGATTAAATTCAATATTAGTGGGGCCGATACAGCGAGCAGAGCCGTTGCCGTTGTAGACATCGCTTGACCCGGCGAGGGAAAATAAGTTTCGGCATAAGTGACTTTTTCCCAGACTGGTAAGCAGTCACCGTTTATAACTTCAAATTTGGAAACGCGCTCTAGCCTCTTCTCATTGGCGAATGATCCAATTCTTAGACTTGAATTTGGATCTGGACAAGGTTTATCAATTTCTTCTTCATCTTTCTTTCTAGGTAACGACTTAGGTAGCTGTTTTCGATCTGTTGGTTTTTGACTTGTTTTAGTACCGGTGGTTTCTGTATAAGTCATTCGATGAGGGTCATATCGCATGGGTTCATACGAAGGAACTTGACCCTCTGGACATGAATTAGAGACTCCGTTTATATCAGCCCAAAGTAATGAGGGGTTACGCGAAACTTCTAAATCTCGGTGATACAGGTGACACCCTGGAACAAGACCGGTTAATGAATATCCTATAAAGAAAGGCGACTCAGGTATATCAATTGTAGGTATTTTAATCTCAGGTATTTTTATTGTGGGCATTCTTGTCGCTCTCTATGTGCCCTCGTTTTACAAGCGCAACAACAATAAATCTTACGCTGTTCTTTAGTGAAAAATTGATTATGACATTGAGGACAGCTTTTCAGAATTGAACCTACATCACCTACCTTTTTATATATAAATCCGTTGAAAGTTATAAACTCTTCAATCATTCATACTTTGATTTACCCAACACAGCAGCAGCATCCTTAGTTGTAAAATCCTCTGTTGTCCAGATAGAAGTCGTTTCATCTTCTTTCTTATAAGCCTTGATTATCTCTAGATGTGCAACATTCCTTTTTAAAGTTGCCTTGTCCTCATCAGTAATTGTTGATTGAGCTGCAATTGAATTAATAAGAGTGACACTATCTTCAGCATTAATGAAGATTTTTGCGACTTCTTCGGTAGAACGTTCAGCCATTTTTCTTTAAAGCTTCAACCTCCATCTTAAGCTCTTGGATTGCTTTTACAAGAATAGGAATAAGTTTTCCTGGAGCAGCCTCCAATTTTTCAGGATTTGACTCTAAAACTAAATTAAGATATTCAGCGTCATTATCTTTTTGTACTTGTTGGAAATCTTGCGCAATAAAACCTGCTTCATAACCTTTTGGACCTTGGCCATTTCTCGTTTGCCATTTAAAGCGAACTGGTTTAAGAGAATCAATAAAGTCTAATCCTAGATCTAAAGTAT
>CEUA01228699.1_pt1 | contig 10846 bp, 8 predicted proteins | sample 361541 | NCBI WGS metagenome assembly CEUA01 (sample SAMEA2623079, study PRJEB7988) | marine metagenome | isolation source: saline water (ENVO:00002010), including
ACCTTCTTCATGCGCTTGAGAATGTTTTTGTTTACCTTCGGACGCCCGTCAGAAAAACGGGAACCACGGTAAGAAGGAGTCAAATCTTTAAATTTGCCCTTTGGATTTAGTTCAAAAGCCATTTTTTCCCTCCGATACATTAGATAAAAGTCGCACCCCACAACGGGGCGCGACCAATCTAACAACGGCCTTTATAGATGGTCAAGTCGAATGTACCTACCCAACCTAACTAACATTCACATATTTTTCACTAATGACGTTAGATAACTTATTAAAATAAATACCGAATTTATGCGTAAATCATTAAGGCACAAACGCTGATAGCAATCATTGCGTAATCTAAAGTACTGTGCCAGTCAACTCTCATGGTTAACGAGTTCCTTTTGACCTGTTCTCCAAAGAAGTAACCTTTCATGTCTCAGCCCCTATCCAAATTACGGTGAATTATAATTTATTTGACACTGTTAATAATTGCACAAATTACCAGTGTCTTTTTGTATAATACTATCTTTTTGTATACATGTCAAGTAACTAGGTATACAAAAAGATACCGCAATCAAAATTTTGACTGTGAAAAAGGTAAGAAACTAACCGAGCGAAACCTCCGTTCCGTGTTCTTGACTTCGATAGATACCGTCCAAGATCTGCGTAACCTGAAGAGACTCCTCAGCAGGGACAGGTGAATGCTCATTGTTGACGATCGCCCTTGCAAAGGCTATGCATTCCTCAGCATGTGAGCCTATACCATCACTATGAAGTTGTAATTTTTTATCATACAGTTGCTTTGTCTTGTTATTTGCGCCGTAAAAAGTACACGACGGCCAATGTCCCCCACCCTCATCTCCATACATCCAAACCCCGTTCTGCGCATCACCATGGTGCAACATCCAACTCATTTCTAGTACCAGCGTGGCACCATTGTTAAACCTGACAAAACCGGCAGCAAAATCTTCGACGTCATATTCTGAGGGAATCACTGAACGACCCCACTCCGAAAAGGCACCGTCACGTTTTGCCAATGGTGAAACTGCCATTCCACTCACAGAAAGAGGCTGAGGATTACCCATAAACCATAAAGCCAGATCCAACATATGAACCCCGATATCAATGCATGGTCCTCCACCGCTATGTCTTTTTTGAATAAAGCCTGGTCGATTTGGTACCCCGGCACGCCTTAGTGCCCAACAACGTGCATGATACACATTACCCAAAGACCCAGAATCTACTTCCTCTTTGAAAGAAATTGCGTTACCCGTAAAACGAACACTCTGTGCCGTCATGAGCATTTTACCAGACCGATCCCGTGCCTCAATCATTTTCAATACTTCTTCTGGCGTTGGAGCAAGGGGTTTTTCACAGAGTACGTGCTTACCCGCTTGCAAAGCCGCAATACTGAGCGGAGCATGGTACATATTTGGCGTACATATATCCACAACGTCAATTTCGTCATCTAACCAAACTTGACTGACGTCTTCATACAGTTTGCTAATCTGATGATCTGCACCCCATTTTGTTAGTATTTCTGAATTAACATCACAACCCGCAACAATCTCGGCATCCTCGGATGCTATCCATCCTGGCATGTGAGCTCCCGCTATTCCTCCAACCCCCAATACAGCGACTTTTAATTTCTCGCCCATCACTCTCTCCTTCGTGTCTTGTAAAATCTCATGATCATGAGAAAAACAATTTAATTGAGTCAAATAGATCCTACGAACTAAAATCCTTGACCACAGGCCCATGACTATTTAGGATAAACAATCCTACTAACGCAACAGATTTTTAAAGAGGAAAATATGCCAGCGAAAAAAACCAATTTAGTAGTACTCGGTATCGATAGTTTACGGGCCGACCATATGAGTTGCTACGGGTACGGACGTAATACTACACCCCACATTGATGCTTTTGCAAAACATGGCACTTTATTCGAAAAAAATTATTCCGCACATATTCCTACTACGTCTGCATATGCTTCAATGCTTACCGGTTTAGACTCATTCTCAACTTCCGTGGTAGCGTTGCGCCACGAAGGTGGTCTTCCAAAAGCTATTAGGACTTTACCCGAAATTCTAAAAAAGAATGGATATAATACTTCCTGCGTAGGGTTTACAGGGAATCCAAGCTCGCGCGGATTTGATAAATACCTTGACTATCCGGCATGGGGCTCTTGGGCAACGGGTAGAAGCCCCAAAGCGGAAGAACTTAACAAAGTCGCCATACCCGAATTAGACCGATTGTCGCGATCAAAAAAGCCATTTTTTCTTTTCCTACGTCACATGGATCCGCATGCACCATATTTACCACCAGCACCTTTTGAACGAATGTTTTATAGTGGGAATGAACTCGATCCAAAAAATAAATCGATGGACCCCGTATTCTCTTTTAAACCATTTTGTGACTTTTTTGCCGACTGGATGCCACCTGGAGTAACCGATCGGCACTACATCGATGCACAATATGACGGAGCAATCGCCTACATGGATGCGTGTATTCAACGTATAATCACACGCATCCAGGAATTAAATCTGATTGATGACACCTTGATTGTTATTAATGGTGACCATGGTGAAACATTATATGAGCACGAATGCTGGTATGACCACCACGGCATGTACGAGAATACGTTACACGTCCCACTTATCTTGCATCTTCCGGGGAAACTTCCATCTGGAGAGCGAGTCAAAGGAATAACGCTTCATCAAGACCTTGTTCCTACAATAATGAAACTCCTCAACGTAAAAACAGATACAAAATTTGATGGTAAGTCGCTACTTCCTCTGATACAGGGGAAACAGCCAACCAATTACTCGGAATTTTATATCACCGAGTGTACCTGGATGAGAAAACATGGATGGCGAACTCCCCAATGGAAACTCATGATTTCATTGGAGCCTGATTTTCATTTTAAACCCCGGACAGAATTATATAATCTGATTGATGACCCACTAGAACTAAAGAATCTGGCCAATGTAGAGAGCGATGTTGCAAAACATCTGGAAGCACGGATGTTAGCATATATTGCAAAACGTGAAAAAGCTACTGGAAGAAAAAACCCAATGTATCTCAATATCAACTGGCATGGCGTGAAAAGTCAGAATGGGCCATTCGAATCTTCCCAACAAGCTTACGATACGTTGCATATCGGATCCGTCGGAGCAGCAAATAAACTACAAGCCGGAAAACGAAAAAAATAATGAACTGATCAACGGCCGCAACAACTAACATGCTATTGTTGATACTTTTCAAATTCTGTGTGTCTGTTTTTACAGACTTATGATATTTTCTCCCAGGCCCAGTCTAACCAAGGGATAAGAGCTTCTATGTCGTTACTGTCGACAGTTGCCCCTCCCCAAATCCGGAGCCCTGAAGGAGCATCTCGATATGAGCCAATGTCATATGCAACACCTTCCCCATCGAGGAGCTTGGCTAAATCGTTTGCTTGAGAGCGCTGTTGAAAACTCGACAGTTTACAATGATTTTCATCTGTGATTCGAAAACAAATGGATGTACTCGACCGAATCTCATTTGTCTCTGCCAAAAAACCGATCCAGTCACGCTCCGTCACCCATTTCTCAAAACACCTCAAATTTTCTTTGGATCGATCGATTAATTCAGATAGACCACCAATTGATTCAGCCCATTTTAGACCATCAATAGCATCTTCAACACACAACATCGAAGGTGTGTTAATAGTGCTTCCCTCAAAAAGGCCTTCATTCAGAGCTCCATCGTTAACCATCCTGAACAACTTGGGCATGGGCCAAGGCGGCTGATAATTCTCCAAACGCTGAACAGCTCTTGGGCTTAAAATGATCATACCGTGTGCAGCCTCACCCCCCATTACTTTTTGCCAGGAGTAGGTTACAACATCTAATTTATCCCAGGCTAGTTCCATAGCAAAAACAGCCGACGTTGCATCACAGATCGTCAAGCCAGTCCTATCGTTTGAGATCCAATCAGCATTAGGCACTTTTACGCCAGATGTAGTACCGTTCCATGTAAAGACGACATCTCTATCACAATCGACTTCCTCTAATGCAGGTAACTTTCCATAATCTGCTTTGAAGGTTCTTACATCAGGCAACTTTAGCTGTGCCACGATATCATTCACCCAACCATTTCCAAAACTTTCCCAACCTAACACATCCACACCACGCTCACCAAGCATAGACCACATACACATTTCTACTGCACCGGTATCCGAGGCAGGCACTATTGCAATCCTATAATCGTCAGGAATTTCAAGTATAGATCTTGTTCGATCTATCACTTCTAAAAGCTTTTCTTTACCCAGTTTTCCTCGATGCGATCGACCTACAAAGGCTCCTTGTAAAACATCAAGACTCCATTCAGGTCGTTTAGCGCATGGTCCCGAGGAAAAACAAGGGTTTGCAGGACGTAAATTCGGTCTCATACAGTAAAAACTAACTCCTCAAAATTATAATCTATGAAAAATCTATAAAATTCTTTTTATACATGTCTGTGAAGGTCAAAAACAAGCTCCATAGGTGCCCACCATTCCTCTGGTCCTGCTTCAGGCACTCGCTGCTGAAAAGTACGCATCAGTTCATCCCACTCAGCCGCCTTAGGATTCTGCTCGATATAACTCTGAAAGTCACGATTAATTTCAAATCTATCGGTAGTAGTCATATACATAAATAAATGTGTTCCCAGCAAAAATATTTTCATGTCTTTGACCCCAATCTCACAAAGTCCTTTAAGTGGCTCAGGCCAGGGGGTTTCATGGTACCGACGATATTCCTCTATCTTTTTCGCATCTGATTTTAAATCCAACGCCATACCAAAATGCTTCATTACTCTATTACCTCCGCTCGATAAGCCGCGGCAAGCAATTGGACAGGATGTAAAACTACGAATGATCCGCCTTCCCGCTCCCCTCCAAATTGTAGTTGGACCGCGCAGCCCGGGTTTCCTGTAGCAATCACTTCAACTCCCGTTTTCTTGATATTGCCCATTTTTCTATCGAGCAGGCTCATAGACATCTCCGGCTGGGTAATATTGTAAATCCCTGCACTTCCACAACACCAATCGGATTCATGTAATTCAACAAAATTTAAGTCAGGTATCGATTTCAACACGTTCCTGGGTGCATCAGATATCCCTTGCCCATGCTTTAAATGACACGACTCGTGATATGTTACTGCCTCAAACCCACAACCAACGGTAGGAGTACGGAATCCTATTTCCACCAAATACTCATGAACGTCTCGAACTTTTCTCGACCAAATCTTTGCACGTTCAGCATAATTCACATCATCCTTCAAAAGTCGATCATAATGAGCTAAATGAGAACCGCATCCTCCGGAATTAACAATTACAGCATCTAGCCTTTCAGGATCAAATGAGTCTATATTTTTTCGAGCAAGCTCACGCGCTAAACTTAATTCCCCGTTATGAGCATGCAGAGATCCACAACATTCTTGTTCCGAAGGTAAAATTACTTCGCATCCATTTGCACGCAATACTTCTATCGTATCGGCGTTCGTCTCAGCAAAGGAAATATCTTGAATACAACCGCTAACAAGTGCCACACGAAACTGTGGATTTGGCGGATTTGATGTTTGTAAATGATAGTCACTTGTAAAATAGGGACTAATCCTAGGTGTAAGAGGCTCTAGGTCTTGCAAAATCTTTGGTAATATCATTAATAACTTGCTTCTTCGTACAATGGATTCCAGACCACTGCGTTGATAAAATCGCAAAAACTTACCGAGCTTTCGTAAGCGCGATAGCTTCATAAACAACCAACCCAACGTCCAACGACGAATCAGATCTCTCTTTGTACTTTTTAAAACGTTTGATCTTTCTATTTCGCCTCGCGCATTTTCAAATAACGTAGCATAGTCGACACCCGCTGGACATGCCGTCTGACACGCCAAGCACCCCAAACAAAAATACATCTCTTCAGCAAAGTTCTTTGTTACGTCTGTCTGACCATCTGCAATGGATCGCATCATAGAAATACGCCCACGCGGGGAAGATTTTTCCTGGAGGGTTTCTGTATACGTCGGACACGTTGGCAAACACATACCGCAATGCATGCATTGCTGCAATACTGAATAGTCTAATTGGCCAAGTAAGTTTAAATTCTCTTCGCTCAATCAAATACCTTTCCGGGGTTTAGAATCCCATTAGGGTCAAACGCATGTTTCACCTGTCGCATTACTTCAATACCAATTTCACCCAATTGTCCTGGTAAAAATGGTTTTTTCGCCAACCCTACCCCATGTTCACCAGTTATAGTTCCACCCAAACTTATAGCATGGCCAAAAACCAAACTCATGGCTTCCTCAACACGATGCATTTCTTCTTCATTCTGCTCATCACATAAAAACGTCGGGTGCAAATTTCCATCACCCATATGTCCAAAAGTACCCACGCGTAAATTATAACGGGTCGCAACATCGTTTATATACTGAACCATTTCGGCTAATTTACTCCGGGGAACCGTCACGTCTTCAAGTACAACCGTTGGTGCCAGGCGAGCTAACGCAGAAAACGCTGTCCTTCGAGCAGACGCGAGTGCCAATGCTTCCGACTCAGACTCTGCAATTCGGACCTCTCTGGCACCTTTGGAGCGCACTAAAGAAACGATTTGGTCCGCTGTATCGGCTACTTCAGCACTATGACCATCTACTTCCGCTAAAAGTACAGCCTCACAATCTGTAGGTAGGCCAATACGTGCATATTCTTCCACACATTCGATGGTAACTCGATCAAGAAATTCGAGAGTGCAAGGTATAATTTTATTCTCAATAATCATTGAAACAGCCTCCGCCGCTACTGTCATGCTATCGAACAAAACTAACATAGTCTTCTTTGCAGAGGGCTTTGGTATCAATTTAAGGGTGATTTTCGTTATAACCCCTAACATTCCTTCTGAGCCCACAAACAAGTCTTTCAATGAATAGCCTGCGACATCCTTAACGCACCGAGTGCCCGTCTTCAATATTCTTCCATCAGGCATCACTACTTCTAATGCCATTACATAATCACGCGTTACTCCATATTTCAGGCCGCGCAACCCACCAGAATTGTTTGCTATGTTTCCACCTATAGTGGAAATCTTTATCGAACCCGGATCAGGAGGATAAAACAAGCCCACCAACGTGGCCCGATCAGCAATTTGTTGAGTCAATACCCCCGGTTCAACTTCCATTACCATATTTTTTTCATCCACTTCCAAAATCCGATTCATACGCACCATACAAATTACAATACCATTTGCCACAGGAATAGACCCCCCAGACAAACCGGTCCCAGACCCTCTTGTTACTACTGGAATTTCGAATCTGTTAGCTTTCGTCAAAATACTTTGTACTTGCTCAGGATTTTCAGGAAAAATAACACAAGCGGGCTTTTCATGTAAAATAGCAGTCCCATCATACCCGTATACTCGGAGATCTTCTTCTTCTGTCAAAATTTGATCAGAGTTCAGAATTTCTGATAATTCTGTAATCAGTTTTTTACTCACAGCCTCACAGCCTCTTTATATACTTTGTCAGATGTTATTCCCAAAATAAACTACACTTTTCTTGACACATTAAAGTCATGGAATCTATACTCTGTACATTAAAATAAAGGATTTTACATGCTGAATATAACAGTTCGTCAAGGCCACCTTCAAAAACAGCGCGCCGATGCTATTATTGTCAACCTCTTTGCCGAAAGCAATAGAAATCTGCTTAAAAAAGTAAAAGGGTTTGTTTTAAATAGGTCAATTCAACAAGCAATAGACTTAAAAGACTTCACCGGTAAACTATGCGAAACTCAACTCCATTATGCCCCAGATTCATCACCTTTTAGGCGAATTCTAATCATAGGTTTGGGCTATGAAAAGGACTTTAATTTAGAATCTGCCCGTCGAGTAGCTGCTGTCTCTATTCGCAAACTAGACGAAATTGGGGTCCGATCGGTAGCTACCACCCTATTTAGCGTTGGATCTAATAACCTGTCATCACAAGAAATGGCACAAGCACTCACTGAAGGAAGTTATTTGGCACTTTACCGATTTGAATCGCATCGCTCAAAAAAAATTAACAAAGGTATTCAAAAGCTCACAGTTTTAGCATCAGAAGAGAAGTACCTCACCAGCATTAAAAAAGGAGTAAAAATAGGTGAATCTATAAGCGAAGGTACAATATTAGCGAGAAATTTAATTAACGAGCCGGCCGACGTAATTACACCGAAGGCTCTAGCCAATGTTGCAAAAGAATTAAGTCAAAATCATGCTTCCATACGCTGTCGCGTCATAAACGAGCGGTCTATAGAAAAATTAGGGATGGGAGCTTTGCTTGCAGTAGGCCAAGGTAGTAGCAATCCTCCACATTTCATAATACTAGACCACAACCCTCATTTGAAAAGTCGCCCATTAGTTTTCGTAGGTAAAGGAATCACTTTTGATAGCGGTGGCCTGTCACTAAAAAGTACATCGGGTATAATTAACATGAAGTGTGATATGGCAGGTGCAGGTGCTGTTATCGGGGCAATGTCTGCTATTTCTAAATTAAAACTCAAGCGGCGTATCATTGCTATTATTCCCGCTGCTGAGAATATGCCCGACGGTAAATCATTTCGCCCTGGAGACGTTATTAAAACGCTTTCAGGGAAAACCATCGAAGTTATTAGCACGGATGCTGAAGGTAGACTCGTATTAGCAGACTCCTTGACTTATGCTGAACAATTCAATCCTTCTGCCGTAATAGACTTAGCAACCTTGACGGGGGCCTGCGTCACTGCGCTGGGGCACCATGCCGCGGGTTTATTTTGTTCTGATGATTTGTTGGCAAACCGACTAATTGAGGCAGGCCAATATACTCATGAAAGAGTCTGGCGACTTCCACTTTGGCCTGAATATCGAGAACAGATTGAGGGAGAAGTAGCAGATATGAAAAATTCGGGCGGCCCCCCTGGCGGGGCAAGTACTGCCGCAGCTCTTTTGTACGAATTTGCAGGCAATTATCCGTGGGCCCATATCGATATTGCAGGAACTGCAACAAGCAACCAATTTAATTACTACACCCCGAAGGGAGGCGTTGGCTTTGGGGTACGACTTTTAACACAACTTGCACGAAACTGGCCCACTAATTTTTAAGAAAGCAGATGAAGAGACCTCAATGATTCTATCTGACGTAATGCTAAAATCTATGTTGAAAAATGGCAGTCTAAGCGTCGAGCCATTAACTCCAGAGCAAATTCAACCGGCGTCTATCGACGTTCGGCTAGGAACTCATTTTTTGAAAGTAGACGAAAATCGAAGCGAGGTACTACGCCTTGATTCCGAAGTAAGCTACGAAGAGCTTCGACAGGAGGAAATAGTTGTACCCCCGCTATCATTTTTATTAGCAACAACGCAGGAGTATATACGCCTACCTGACAATGTAACAGCCTTCGTCGAAGGCCGTTCGTCTATAGGACGAATGGGTTTATTTATTCAAAATGCGGGATGGGTCGACCCAGGATTCGAAGGCAATATTACCCTCGAATTATTTAACGCCAACCGGCTTCCTATTCGCTTACGTTCCGGTCGCAGAATATGTCAATTAGTATTCGCCCAAATGGACCAGAAATCACCCAATCCGTATCGAGGCAAATACCAAGGACAGATTCAAGCCACAGGAAGCAAAATTGCTATGGACGAGGACAAATAGATAGGAAGTTTGCCTTTTCCTTCAGGAATTCCTTAATGACAAAAAACCTTCTGACTTCGATCGCAGCATTAACCGCGTTTGTGCTGACTTTCTCAGCACATGTACAGGTATACAACAATGGACAGACCTCAACACTTTACTTGGAATTCTCTGGTTGGGATGCTTCATTTCCTGGGGTAAAATATTTATTAGCGGCAGTCGCCATCGGATTTACAATTTTCCGGTATGTACGACATCATGAATTAAATGATGCCTTAATAAAAAAGCTGAAACATGCTACAGTCTTAGCACTAAGCCTTGTTATAATAAAAGGGCTCTCATTTTTCTCAGCAGTAACCAATATCGTACCAATAATAATCGCGCTTTGGGCACCACACGCTTTTTGGGCAGCCTTGTTTTCTTGGTTCGCATATTTAAACTGGCCCAACAATGTTGGCAATACACCCACACATTATAAAACCGGTATAGTTAGCTGGTTATTGTTTTTTTTTAGCCTTTTAATCTACGGCGGATATGCATTTTATTTCTGTCAAGTTACTATGCTTCATGGAGATGAAGCCCATTATCTCCGTTTTACACAAAGCCTCTTACATGACGGCGATCTGGATTTGACCAACAATATCGGCTGGGAGCAAGAATCTGAATATCACACGATGCCTTTTGGTATACACAAAGCACCTGCATCGCCAGAGGGCAAAATACATTCGTTACATCCAATTGGTTTATCTGTTTTATTGATGCCTGCATACAAGTTCGGTCTTTTGTTTTGGGGAAACCCCAGGTTGGCATGTGCATTATTCATGGCCCTTCTCACTTCTTTTTGCATCCCCCTAATTTATATCTGGCTAACTCGAATTGGCGTCTCAAACTTTACCGCTTTAATTAGTACGATAATCATCACGACATTGAGCCCTATAGCCTACTATTCCAACCAAATCTACCCAGACATACCTGGATTACTCATTACTCTAATTCTTCTTATCTACCTATCACACTGGCAAATATCAGGCGGGGGATATAAGCCGGTCGGTTGCAAATCAGAAATACCTCTAATCGGCGTCAGCATATTTCTTCTGGGAATACTTCCTTTTTTGCATCCACGTTTTGCGCCACTTACGGTACTTTTGGGCTTTGGTATAATAACTCAAATTTATTATAGTAAAAAAAAAAAAACC
>CEUA01107053.1_pt1 | contig 10841 bp, 9 predicted proteins | sample 361541 | NCBI WGS metagenome assembly CEUA01 (sample SAMEA2623079, study PRJEB7988) | marine metagenome | isolation source: saline water (ENVO:00002010), including
CTGCTCGACACCCTCAATCCCAGTAGCAGATACTTCCAAGCTCTCAGGGCAACCCGGTTGTGTCCCGGGCTTATGTAGAATATCGCCAGCAACGGGCCTCGTCGCATCGATCAGCAATTTGTCATGCACGTTCTCCCATGGCGATGCATGAGCGAGTGAATCAGCTACCATGCCTGGCAATACTACCAAATCATCTGGTATGGACACTCTCACGTCCAAAGCATCTAGGAGGGATTCCAGATCCTTCACAGGGTGATCCTCATCGACAACCACAATCACCTTCAGGAACATCATTTGGCCAGCGCCAAGAAGTCCGAGTGCAGTTTTTCTCCCCTGTCGTGGGTATCTCTGCTTCGATGACACAATCGCCAGATTGTGGAAACCGGTCTCCAGTGGGAGGAAGAGGTCAGACACATCCCTGTGTTGGAATTTCAGAACCGGCAAGAAGGCATCTCCTATGGCCTCCCCAAGATATCCATCCTCCATGGGCGGAACGCCGACGATGGTCATTGGAATTACTGCATCCTTCCTGTGAGTGATAGCTTCGATATGCATCACTGGATACAAATCTGGAAGGGAGTAGTGGCCAAAGTGATCACCGAAGGGCCCCTCCATTCTCGTCTCCCCGGGGACCATGTAACCCTCGATAACGACGTCACATTCTGCTGGAACCCACAGGTCATTCGTCAGACATTTTGTAATCTTCAGCCTCCCACCACCCAATAGGCCAGCGAACTCGTACTCAGACAAATTGTCTGGGAGCGGAGATATGGCACTGAACATTACTTCCGGGGGTCCTCCGAGACATATCGCAACCGGCATCCTCCCACTAGATGCTTCTGCATGTTCGGCCCCGTGCTTGTGCGCCTGCCAGTGCAGTCCAACTTCCTTTGGCCCGAATAACTGACTCCTGTACATCCCCATATTGTGTACTCCTGTCTCAGGGTCAGCCGTCACAACAAGAGGGAGGGTCATGTATCGACCGCCGTCTTCAGGCCAAGTCTTTGGAATTGGAAGCTTTGTTATGTCCGGGAAATCCATCATGATTTGCTGACAGGCCCCCCTACTGACCTTCTTGGGAGCCATCGAGATCCCCTCTCTGGCAAGCCCCAGTCCTCTCCATGGGGCCCTCAGGATTCCGCCAATGTCCGGCTTCATCAGTGCCACCATTCTTTTTCCGATCTCGTCTGGAGAATCAACATCCAGAGCTAGATTCGTCCTTTCCCTAGTTCCAAACAGGTTCATTGCTAGAGGGAACTCACTGATGCTCCCATCAGGGAGCCTAGGTTGCTCGAAAAGAATTGCACCCCCACCCCTCTTCACAAGACGGTCTGCGAAGCACCCAGCTTCGTACTCAACATCAACTGGATCAGCTACTCTGATTAGCTCTCCAGACACTTCAAGAGCCCGGATGTAACGTGACAGTTTGCGCCAGCCCACGACCCTCCGGCGGGCCCACAGGATGAGAAGGTTCGCTCGCCGCCGTAGGCGGCGTGACCGACGGTTTCATTGGGTAATCCGTATCCGACGCATTATGGGTGAAGCAGCGACGGTCTGCGATGTCCTCGTAATAGGGGCCGGACCAGGTGGTGGTAACGCAGCCCTTCAGTCAGCCAGATTAGGCCTCGAAACTATACTCATAGAGGATCATGATGAGATTGGTACACCGGTTCATTGCGGCGAATGCATCTCGGACATAGCCTGTCAGAACTTAGGCCTCAGCCTTCCCGATGAGGTAATCAGCAAGAAAGTCAAGGGGATAAGGGTGGTTTTTCCTGATGGGACAGAGAAATGCCTGTCAGAACACGGCTACGTCCTCGAGAAGCACTTGTTCGAGAGATGGATCGCTGATTCGGCTGTGAGTGAGGGCGCCAGACTGAGCCTTGGCCACAAGATTACCGGAATGAGTAAGATGTACGAGGAGGGGGTATTCACCGGATGGCTGTGCGAGGGCAAGGGAGATCTTTTCCCAATTAAGGCCAAGATAGTAATCGATGCATCTGGAGTCGCATCGGTGACTTCGAAGATTCTAGAACTAAATCCGAGAGGCAAGGTTGTTGCTGGAATGCAATACGAGCTAATTGACGTCCCAACTGATGGATACCTAGACTTCTACATCTGGCCCGAATATGCTGAGAAGGGTTACCTGTGGATGATACCGAAGTGTGATGGTAGGGCGAATGTTGGATTGGTTACCGAGGATAAGCCGAGGACGAAAAAGGCCCTCGACGAGTTCATCGATAAAACCCACTTCAAGGATCTTGAACAGGTACTACCTCCCTGGAAAAATAAGGGCAATCCCGCCTTCGGTGGAACCATACCAATTTCCGGACCACATGAGAACACACATTCAGATGGCCTAATGCTTGTGGGCGATGCTGCTGGATTCACCTCACCACTATTCGAAGGGGGATCCCATCTCGCCCTGAAGTCCGCAGTTTTCGCAGCCCAGACTGCTTCAGCAGCAATCTCAGAGGGAGATTTGAGCGCCTCCAGACTAGCCGAGTACCCGAAGCTGTGGAAGAAAGAGTTCCCACCTTATGACAAGATACTGAGAGGAAAGAACGCTCTATTCGACCTCTCAGACGATGAGATGTCTTTGATGGCCAGGTGCTTCCCAGACGAGATGTCCGACATGGGTGCTGGCGGAAAGGCAATGGTCGGCCTGAGAATCCTTCTACGAAAGCCTGGACTATATCTCAAGAAAATAGTCCCGGCAATGCTGGCATTCGGTTACAGCCGGGCTAAGTTCTACGGTTGGTGACTGTTTGCTTCCCCTTCTAGGGCAATTACTCCTGCTGACTGCCATTTTCGCGTCCCTGTTTCACGTCCTGCGTCCAGAAAGGTCAGCGGACCCGTTCGTTCGAGCGGTTACCGCGGCATCTCAGGTCTCTGCCTTCCTCCTGCTGGCTGTGGCATTCATCATTGATGCAGAGGCACTCGACCTGGTTGTCAGATATGGAGGATCAGAACTGCCTCTGATATATCGCATCTCAGCGGTTTGGAGTAGCAGGTCCGGACCTCTGTTGTTGTGGGCGGGAATAATGGGTGCCGTTACGTGGTGCATGTCCCGTAAATCACCAGAAACCAGCTTAGAGATCAGGATAATGCATGGTTGGACCGCGCTCCTGCTCTCATTAGCAGCGATGCTATCGCCTTTCGAGACTTCTTCGAGCCTAATCGGAGGAGGCCTGAACCCACTTCTTCAGACCGACTTAATGGTAATTCACCCTCCAATTGTATTCGCATTCTACTCGTTCTGTATAGCGACTTCAAGCGTGGCTCTGGCAGGCGTGATAAGGGGGGACGAGGCAACCGAGATCCATCGTTCACAGCTACATTGGGCAAGGGCCGGGTTTCTAGTTGGGACGATTGGGATTGGCCTAGGCGGGCTTTGGGCATACACAGTACTCGATTGGGGCGGTTATTGGGCGTGGGACCCAGTCGAGACCGGGTCCTTACTGCCATGGCTAGCTCTGCTGGTAGTACTGCATGCCAGAGCCAACACCAACAGCCCAGCCACAAGGGTCTCCCCTGCCGTAGGGATAATGGCAGGAGCACTTGCATTCCATGCGACGCTGGTAACTAGGGCCAATGGCGTCTGGGCCTCGGTTCACGCATTCGTTTCCGATGGAGAGGGATCACTACCACAGGATCCTTACTTGCGAGTTCTGGAGATAGTCGAGATGGACGCTGTGGGGGCCGAGATTATGGGATACGTGATCTCAATACTATTGCTTTTCTACTACTCAATCACCCACCTAAGGAGGCAACAGGCTGAGTCATTGAGAATCTCTGGAAACTCCTCGCTCCTTCAGTCAAACAGAAACCTTTCACTAACGCTGGCCGGGTCCTTCGTCATAGTCTCCATCTGGATAGGCTCCGTCGCAACATTCCTGGTCGGTTTCTCGGCAATCGTTCTACTGATCGAGGGGGATGCCAAGAATCCACCAACACACTGGGTTGCACTGGGAGTAACCTTGATGCTTTTCTCAAGCTGGACATGGAACGCCGAATGGTACCAGGCCTTTGCTGGGATGGTGCCCTTCTTCGTCCCTTGGATAATGACCGAAGAAGAGGAAGGAGAGTCGTGGGGAATCCTCGACGACGCGTCCTCGCGCACGCGCGCGGCCAAGAGCTTCCCATGGTACGGGGGGATTGCTTTCCTATTGCTGACCTGGATGATTCTCACAGTAGAGATAGACGGAACAAGCTTGGAGGCGCACGAGTTCTACGGCGCACCAATAATCGGCCTCTTGGCCCTAGCACTGGCCGCCTACTCATGGGGAAACTCAGTTGACACGAGAAAGGGCAACTTGCTACTACTTGCAGCAGTGACATCTTCATTGGCACTCGCCTATCTGTCCGATCAATTCAGCCTGCCAGGCGACCCCCATCTGCCAATCACATCATTTGCAACGAGAGGAGCACTCGCCACTTTCATGCTAACACTCCTGGTATTCGCATTTCCACCGGTATCGAGGCAGGCATGGAAAACGGCCTCTTCCGCATACAAGTCAGCCTCAAAGGCGGGAAGAAGCAGCCTATCACCTCCAAGAATCAGGCTGCTAGCTAGCCACCTGGCCCATCTTGGGATACTATTGCTGCTAGTCGGGCATGTTATGACAACCACACTGGTTGACCGATCCGACCCATCACACTTGGTCACGCTAGTCAAGGACGAGCCAGTGAGGCATGGTGACTACGACTATGTCCTCATAGAAACAATCGCAATCGACAACCAGGACGATGACTTCCGTTTCGACGTGGGTGACGCCTACCTCGGAATAGTGGTCGAGATGCGCAAGGATGGGGAAGTAGTCGACACTCTTGAACCGGGGATTCTGAGATTCGGAGCATCGGGCAGGTCAGAAGTCGACAGGCACGTGGGAATGTTCGGCGACACAATCCTGATCCTCGATGGTTTCCAAGTCCAAGACCTAATGCCATCCCTCTTCCTAAACCAAACCGGAGACATAGACAGAATACGAGTCACAGTGCACGAACTTCAGGGAAGTCATCTTGTTTGGGGGGGTTGGTTAATCACTATACTAGCGGCAGGTCTCGCATTTTCATCAAGCGAACGAACCCAATTAGAAGAGGAGTAATCGAGGCGACGAAGCCGATTCCACCACCGTTTGTATGAAAAAGGGGAAGCGGGTCGGCCGGACGCCTAGGAGGCCCATTCATGGATAGCGGTGCAATAGTCCACATTGACTACGACCTTTACGAAGGTGAAGCAGAGAGGCTAATCGAGACTACTCGCGAGGACGTCGCGAAGGAGCATGATATGCATGACGAAAGCCGAACCTACGAGCCCATGGTAACAGTGGTGGGAGATGGAAGACTGATAGCAGGATTCGAGGCATCACTGGGTGAGGCAGATGCTGAGAAGGACTACGAAATAGACATAGAACCAGCCGATGCCTATGGTGAGAGAGACGCTAGCCTGGTCGAGACAATCGGGCAGAACGTCCTGATGAGGAGCGTGCGAGACCCGAACATGCTAGCAATAGGCGCACCTGTGGAAATAGGAGGAAGGCAGGGCACCCTACAGTTCCTAAGCGCCGGTCGTGCACGAATCGACTACAACCACCCATTGGCTGGATCAACTCTTCGCTACAACTACAGAATCGTGAAGGTAGTCGAGGACCGGAAGGAGAAGGTCGAGACCCTACTAAACATGAACACGGGCCGTGACGACTTCGAAATCGAGTTCAAGAAGGACGATCTGACCGTTACACTCCCAGACACCATTGCATACGACCAGAACTGGTCATACGCCAAGTTCAGCCTGGTTCGAACCCTTAGGGACCACATCGGAGTCGGGACCATCGTGTTCCGCGAAGTACACGAACCCAGGGTAGTGGAAGAAGAAGAGTGATTCGCAGGGTTCTTCCCTCATCGCCATCACGTTGTGCCTGCCTCAATGACGACGAAGGTGGACTGAGCCAACGGCACTGACGTTCCCTATGAGTACCGAGAGGCACCAAATCATACGTGCATTGAAGACACGCAGTGTATTCGACGAACCAATGGCAAGACCGATTGTTGGGCTATCAATGGTCACAATGATGCTACTTTCCATACTTACCAGCGGGTGCATGGGTCTCGCGATTCAGCGCGAGGTAATGGAAGACCTCAGGGAAGATTACGAAATCGATACCGTCCCCGTCGAACCAATAGGGTGGGAGCACAAGTTTTCGCAAAACGAATGCGTTCTTCCCGGAACTGAGGAAGACGCTCAGGAGCTTGATTGCTACTCCAACATCACCACCATTCGCGTAGATCAAACCGTGTCTAAGATGTCACTAGATTTGTCAGTCTCTTTCGAATGGTCGGCACTGATAGGAGAATACCTAGGAAACAATACCGACGAAATAAGATTCGTCGAGGTAACTCTCCGAAAGCCGAACCAGGAGGTTTGCTGGACCTATCTGGCAACCAGCACCGTTTCCATGGAAGGTGAATGGAGTGGTGAGAACGACTGCGAATCCGGAACCGGATCAAATACGTCGGGATTCGATGAAGGGGAATGGAAGCTGGAGGTCAGGGCAAGGGGTTATGCCTTCTCGGCACCGATAGACACCCTGTCCTTCCAAGACGAATTCAGAGTCTCCTTGTGGGTCACCAAACCATGCGTTAGGTTCCCAGAAATTCACGAATTTCCCGATTGTACGTTCCTATCTGACCTAGACTGAGCCACTTTATCCGAGCAGAGTCCATGCGTAGCGCTTATGAGCAGTCGGCAGGTCGCCGCGACGCTGAGGAATCATTGTGGATGACAGTCTGAGCCCCCTAGTGCCTCTTGACATGTACGAGCAGCATGCTGTTCACATTGGAACCAATCAGAAGTCAGCAGACATGAAGAGCTTCCTAGACACTTTCAGACAGGATAGCAGTGGACTCCACCACATCGACATCAGACAGACAGATGCCCGGATCAGAACCGTCGCCAAGTTCCTCTCAAACTACGAGCCCAGCAGAATCCTAGTGGTTAGCGCAAGACAGTATGGTCAGAGGCCAGCACGCAAGTTCGCCGAGGCAATCGGCGCGAAGAGGATTGTCGGGAGGTTCATCCCAGGAACATTGACAAATTCAAGGCTCAGGACCTACATCGAGCCCGAGGTAATACTGGTCACCGACCCAGCAGCGGACTCACAGGCACTTTCCGAGGCTGTCAGCTCTGGATTGCCAGTCGTTGGAATCTGCGATGCTAACAACAAGCTAAGGAACGTAGACCTCGTTCTTCCGGCGAATAACAAGGGAAGGAGATCACTCGCTCTAATTTACTGGCTATTGTCCAGAGAGACTCTGAAGATTCGAGACTCGATCACAGACGCCGATTGGGAGAGGTCCCAGAACGTCGACGACTGGGAATCTTCATTCTAGGCCATTGCCCGGAAATTTTGGGTGTACCGTGATAACTAGGAGTATCCGCGCATGTGCGTGAGCGTCGAACAAGCCCCTCTCTTCCTAGCCCCCATGGCAGGTGTGACTGACTTAGCTTACCGCTTGTTGGCCCGAGAGTGCGGGGCAGACGTAACCGTAACAGAATTCACCGCAGCCTCTGGCTTGACTCGTAAGAATACGTATTCGTGGCTAAAGGTTGAATCAGACCCCCGGGAGAAGCCATTCATCCCCCAAATCTTCGGCGGAGACATAGATGAGATGGCGAAAACCGTAGAAATGCTCCAGGACAGAGCCGATGTAATAGACATCAACTTCGGCTGTCCAGCCCCCAAGGTATGCAGAAATGATGCAGGAGCGGCCTTACTGAGGGACCCAGACAGGGTCGTTTCCATGGTCAGGGCGTGCATAGACGTGGCCGACGTACCTATCACCGTAAAGATGAGACTGGGTACTGGTAGTGGGGAAAACACCGCTTTGGAGATCTCAAAGAGGCTAGAGCACGAGGGAGTAAACAGGATTTGTGTGCATGGCAGAACCCTGAGGCAGAGGTACTCAGGTACTGCTGATTGGGAAGAAATAAGGCAGATATCGGACTCTGTTAGCATTCCCGTAGTGGCGAATGGGGACGTCGTCGACGCCCGATCGGCAAGCTCGTGCTTGGAGTTAACAGGAGCTTCGGGAATCATGATTGGCAGAGGGGCAATAGGAAATCCAACAATCTTCCACGAGATAAAGAGAGACCTGGGTTGGATAGAATCTAGTCCCCCATGGGGTTACGAGGACAAATCAGTGGCTAGGAAATGGTGCTGGGATAGGTATCTGGAACTAAGCGATGAAGTGTATGGCAGCCAGGGGGGAAAGAACCTCAAGAGACACGCCGTCTCCTTCACAAAGGGTCTGCCCGGAGCCTCCGCAATGAGGGTCAAACTCCATTCCATACGAGATAACAAGGAACTAGGCCTCGAGGTAAGCAACTATCTCGAAGAATTGGCTCATCCTGCTACGCTCGCCTAATTTGAGAGGGCCTCATCCAGCCTTCCCGCCACCGTCTGCAGCCTCCTTAGCGTCCTATCCGCGTTCCTCATGACCCGCTCTGAAATCTCCTCTCCATTTCTACCAGCGATCCTGAATCCATATGGCATCCTCCCTCCCAGGGTGTTCAGCAGAACCCTCTGGGCATCGAGGCTCACGGGCTCTAGTATCGAATGCACCTTTTCAATGCTCAGCGAACTCTTTTTTGCTCCATTAATCAGTTTTCTTGAGACGCCCTCTTCCAATCTTCCAAGACCCCCGCGAGTCATCAGCCAATCAGCTCCTCTGGCATCGTGCTGCCTCATTACTCCGAGATAGACGTCTTGTGCGATCCTGTCCATCATGGGGACCCTCTCGACAATTCCCGCGGACCTCATCCGATCCACTGCCCTACCGATCCTGGATCTTGTTTCCCCCATCTTCTCGGACAGTGCAAGGATTGTAATCGCCGAGGTCCTATTTGCTAGCTCCTCGATCACATTTCGAGCTAGCTTATCGTCTGCTCTGGCCCGATCGCCCGATAGTCCGAGGTCACTAACAAGTCTATCCAAACTATCCACGCCCTCGCTACTGGCGCCCGGCTCAGCTATCACTATCCTGAATTCAGGGGGTTCACCATCAGCTGGAATTGACATCCTCTCGTCGGACTCCGTCACAAATTGGCCTAGCTCAGACATCCTAAGGCCGAGTATTGCCTTGGCCTCAGCAGACAATATTTCCACGGCGGCAGAAATAGAACCGCCCCTCAGAACATGGACCCATCTACCATCAGGCTGTGTCGATACCAGTCCCGATTCTCTGAGCTTCACAAGCTGGTGTTGAACTCCAGTCTGGGATAGCCCAGAAGCCTCTCCGAGCGATTTCGCGTCCCATCCGGCAAGTGGCTCAGACAGAAGCGCCCCCATCATCAACCTGTGAATTGCCCCTTGCGCCTCGTCCAGTGTCCCAGATTCGCTCTTCCGCCTAACTAGCCCCATTGAATCTAGTAACCAGGACAGCAGAATTTCCGGGTCCTTGCTGCCCGTAGGCATCGGTTGCTCCACCAGCCTAATTCTGAACATGGAGCGACCCCGTGAGAAGGGGTTCAATAGAATTCGCCGTGATGTAGGCTTCTAGAATGCATTAGAGAACCAATTTCGAGTAGCGACTAGCACTCAACTCTGATGTCCAACCAAGGATAGTCAACCTTAGAACCACCGAGTCCGCTAAGGTGTGGAGCCAGGGAAAGCCCGCTTTGATTGAGGATTCCTCTGTCTCTGAGTACTGAGATGGCAGAGTGAACCGAAGCCCTCGATCTCCCCAAGTCACGAGCCAATTGCGCCTGTGAACTGGGAACATCAGATTTTGTCAGTCTGGAGACTACCACCCTCTGGACCTCCGAAAGCCCAACTGGCATCATAGCGGCTGCACGCCGTGTGTCTTCCACTCCCGTTCCTTCCAATATTTCGATATGAGCTGGAGCGCCCGCGTAATAGCAAGTCCTCCCATTCACGGGAACCACAGTAACCGAGCCCTCCCTCGACAGGATGTCTAGATGATGCCTAAGAGTTCCATTGGCAGCCTCCAGACTTCTCTGTAACTCCCTGAAGTGAATTCCGGGAGATCTCTCAAGGGTATTCAGTATCCTCCTCCTCAGGGGATGTTCCCAGTCTCTCTCCCTTGGGGCGATTAGAGTGCCCTGCGCAGTAGGTAGGAAGAATGGAGAAATGGCCCCTAGTCCAAGCACAGCTCCCGCCATTGCACCTATCGAGTCAAAGAACCAGGGGCGAGTATTCCGCCACTGTTCAATCAGAGCCATAGTACCGTTGGTCTACCTATGGGGTTTTAATGATGCGTCTACAAGTTCACCAAATGCTCGTTATGCAAACGTGCTACTTCGGACCGGTAATCCTGCCCTGATGGATTTTCATGTAGGCTACGAGAGGCCCAAGTAACCTCCCCGCCCGCCTACCATGCTCGGTAAGGCTGTACCTCACCCTGACAGGCGGTCCATCCTCAACAACTCTCTGAACGAGCCCATGCTCCACACAGGTAGTCAGCTTGTCCGAGAGGGTCCTACTGCTGATTCCCCTGAGCAGCCCTCTCATCTCGTTGAATCTCCTGTCTCCTGCAATGTATAGGGTAGCCAAGATCTCGGTTGTCCACCTAGAGCTGAATACCGAGAATGCGTCAACAGCGGCGTCTACCTCCCAGCCGACATCGAACTCCTCATCGTTGTATTTCGCGAAAATCCTCCTTATGTCACTGCCCTCGGTCATCACATCATCAATCGAGCGCTGGACCTTGTTCGCGTCTGTCTTTGTTAATCGAAGCGTCGGGTGCGAGGTCATGTGAAACAGGTTGGCCACAGGGTATCTAGTGTATAAAATGCACCTACGTGTAATCAGCATAACCTA
>CEUA01234318.1_pt1 | contig 10839 bp, 5 predicted proteins | sample 361541 | NCBI WGS metagenome assembly CEUA01 (sample SAMEA2623079, study PRJEB7988) | marine metagenome | isolation source: saline water (ENVO:00002010), including
AATAAAATTGTTTCATATGATATTTTTATTAACAATAAAATTATCGATGAAAAATTCCATATTCATAAAGTTATAACTAGAAAAAAAGTAAATAAAATTAGTAGAGCAACTATATATATATATGGAGGTGACACTGATAATAATTCCTTTTCTGAAAGCGATGAGTCAATATTTAATAATGGAAATGAAATTGAAATTAAATTGGGTTATGAGCAAAGTAACACAACTGTTTTTAAGGGCTTGATTGACTCTCATGGTATTTCATTAGATAGTGGTTATCAGAATTCACATTCAAGAAGTTTATTGGTGCTTGAATGTGTAGATAAGTCAATTAAGTTAGTTAATTCTTATACCAATGAAATATATGAAGATTCTAGAGAATCGGATATTTTTAAAAAAATACTCCAGAAAGTTGATGGATTAAATTTTTCAGTTGATCAAACAGAGAGTGTTTATCCTGTTTTTCCAAAATATAATAATAGTGATTGGGATTTTATTGTGCAAAGAAGTAAAGCAAATGGGTTATTAGTTTTTAATTCCAATAATAATATAAAAATTATTGAGCCATCATTTTCTAATTCATCTCAATTGACTGTGTCAAACAACGGATCAACTGTTAGTTTTCATGCTCAGCAAAAATCTAGCAATCAATTTAATAACCTTACTATTAATTCGATTGAAAGTTTTCAAAACAATAAGTTGTCAACTAATTCAAAAGAGACTAATAGTAAATTATTAGCTAGTGATAATTTTAATAAAAACATGATTTATTCAACAACTCCAGATACGATTGAATTTAATTTTGCTCATGATTTGATTAATTCAGATATTCAATCTATAGCAAATTCTCATTTAAGTTTTTCAAGATTAAATAGAGTTTTTGGTAAAGTTAAGTTCAGGGGATGTCCGTCTATTGATCTTAATTCAATTGTTAGTCTTGTTGGTTTTGGAAATAAATTCAGTACAGATGTATACGTAACAGAAGTAATACATGAATTAAACAGAGGTATTATTTTAACAGAGATCGGTTTTGGATTAAAGGATGATTATGTTACACAAAACAACAATAAATCTTTTAATAAACATCATAATATTAATCAAATTACAGGTTTACATATTGGTCAAATTACAGAAATATCCGGTGATCCTCAAAATCAATACAGAGTAAAAGTTATTATTCCTCAGCTTAGTGAAATTGGAAATTCAATTTGGGAAGGAATTTCTGACCAAGGTATTTGGGCTAAACTTTCACACTCTTACACTTCTGAAGATTCTGGCTTTTACTTTATTCCTGATATAGGTACTCAGGTGATTGTTTCTTTTCTAGCAAATGATCCAAAACAACCCGTTGTATTAGGATGTCTTAATACGATTGATAATATTCCATATAAAACAATGGAAGATGGTAATGATTACAAGGCTATTGTGACAAAAAATAAAATGATGTTAGAATTTGACGAATTAAAAAACATAATGACCTTATCTACTGAAAAGGGTAATAAAATTATTCTTAACGAGGAAGATCAAGAGATTACTATTTCGGATGAGAATAGTAATTATATTAAAACATCTAATTCAGGAATTGAAATTAATAGTCAATCTGATATTTCTATTCAAGCTAAAGGAAGTGTAAATATAGTTTCACAACAAACAACTAGTATCGATGCATCTGGAGATGCTATTTTGAAGGGTGCGAATATTAAAAATGAAGCTCAAGTTAAATTTTCAGCCAATGGCTCCACAGGATCTGAAATCACATCTTCTGGCTCTACATCAATAAAAGGTTCAATGGTTCAAATTAATTAATTATGTCATCAGCAGCAAGAATAACAGATCCTCATCAATGTCCAATGCAGACTCCTGGCACACCTCCCATACCTCATGTTGGTGGACCAATTATAGGTCCAGGCGCACCTACGGTTTTAATTGGTGGAATGCCTGCTTCAGTAGTTGGAGATTCATGTACGTGTGTAGGCCCACCTGATACTATCACCAACGGTTCTAGTACAGTTTTGATTAGTGGTAAGCCTGCAGCTAGAATGGGCGATCCCACTGCACATGGTGGTTCAATTTCTTCAGGTTGTCCAACAGTAATTATAGGAGGTTAAATTATGGATGAAAAAACATTCTTAGGTAAAGGGTGGGCATTCCCACCTTCTTTTAATAAAGATTCAAATAATATTGAAATGGTTTCTCAATATTTAGATATTAAACAAAGTTTAGAAATCTATTTTAACACAAAGTTAGGAGAACGTATTATGAGGCCAGATTATGGTTGTGTAATTCACGATCATCTTTTTGAAAGATTAGATCAATCAGTTTTAGATATTTTATCTTTTGAATTAACTCAAAATATTGGAAAAATTGAACCTAGAATTAAAGTAGATAAAATTAATGTTAAAATGATAAGTCCAAACGATGGTTTAATTGAAGTTTTGGCAGAATATACAGTGATTACAACAAATGTAAGAGATAATATAGTTTTCCCTTTTTATATTAATGAAGGAACACATATTAAATAAAATATAAAATTGAAACATAATATTTTAGACATATTAAATCCAGAAAATATATTAATAGATAATAGATCTACAAAAGACCTAATTAATTACATTAATAAATTGTCTACCGCAATTAATTATTATAATAATAATAATAATAAGGATGGTTTTTTTTCTTCAATGTTGAGCTCAGATGAGAGTTTTTTAATTGCAGAAATCTCAACATTTGAAATTATTGAAATTAATTCTAGAAGATTAAGTTTAATTAAATTATTTGATAACGCGGAATCTTATAGCATGAAAAAAAATATATTGATTGACTACATTGGTTTAGCAAATGATATGTTTTTTCTGCTAGAAGACTGGTTTGAAAAATCTAGAAAAAATAATTTTTCATTTAACCATGATTCAATCGATTCAGATATTGAATTAATAATTAAACATGAAGGTGCACAATTATTTCAGCATTATAAAATATTGTTACAAATTTTATATAACAAAAAAATTATTAACGATCAAAAAGAAGTTTTTAAAAATAAATTTAAATCTGTTATATGGCAATGTAAAGCTAATGATAATCCGTTAGTTTTTGAAGAAAAAAAAGATGTTTCAATAATTATGGGTTTTAAACAACTTGTAATGATTTCAAATAAGCTGTATAAATTAATTTATAATATTATTAATAAATCAAAACATAAACTAAATTCATCTTTATTTTCAAATAGTAATCATAATCCTCATGTTGGATTAGTTTTAACCTTTTTAAAACTTTTTAATTATGTGCAAGATGATATTAATCAGACATGTAAGAAACATTTAGATTTTTATTATAAAAACATACTGTCTCAGAAAAAGCGTAATAAAACTCAGAACAAAACACATATTGTTGTAGAAATTGATGAAAATTTAGAGGAATTGGCGATAAATAAAGGATCTAGTTTAATTGCAGGTCAATATGATGATGGCACAAATATTATTTTTAAAACAGATGAAGACACGCTATTAAATAATGTTAAAATTTGTTATCTAATGACAATATTTGTTAGTCGTAATAAAAATATAGAATATGACTCTAGATATCAGTTAATATCCTCTATTTTTTCAAAGGTTATTGCAAAGAATAATGTGGAGGTTCAAAAATTTAATTCGTCTAATAATTTATTTTCAATGTTGGGCGAAGATCAAAATGTGTTGACGGAAATTGAGCAAAATATGGATTTTGCAGACTTTGGATTTATGATTAGCTCACCTGCTTTGAGATTAGGTCAAAGTGATAGAAATATTTGTATAGAATTAATCTTTGATAGCAAATCTATTAGAAGTTTAACTGATTTAATTATTGATATTTCTAATAATAGTCAACTTAGTGAAGAAGAAGTTTTTTATAAGGTTTTTGCTAAGGCATTTAATATAAAATATACTACAGTTAATGGATGGGAAAATATTGAAAGTTATGATTTTGTTATTCCTGATGATTGGAGTACTAGAAAACTTACTATTGTTTTAAATATAAATAAAGTTAAACCTGCCTTTTCTTGTTTTGATAATACTATTCATCAAAGACCTTTATCTGCAGATCATCCTATTATTGAATTCACTTTGAATCAAAACTCATTTTATAATTCATATGCATTTCTTAGTGGTATGCAGTTAAATAGAATTGATTTAAATATTGAGGTTAAAAATTTAAAAAACATTAAAGCTTTCAGAGATGGTCAAGAATTGCCTATTAATTCAGAATTCGAATTTTTTGGTCCTATCCCTAAATTTGGTTCAAAACTACATGTTGCTTGTGAAGAATTATTTAACAAGAAGGTTTCTTCTTTTCAAATAAGATGGGACTATACAAATCTAAATGATATTGATAATAATTTGCAAGATTATTATAGGAGTTATGGTTTAGGAATTGATAATCATAGTTTCCGTTTTCGAGTCTCTGCATTATCAGATTTTATGTACTCCGAATCTAATCTGTCAACGGAATTTTCATTTTTTAATGATAATAATAATTTATTAGAAGATGAAAAAGTAATAAAGATTGATAATACAGACGCATTTATTAAAAATCCCAATTATCTATTACCTGCTAATCATATAACACATTTTTCTAATGACTTTGAAACAGGTTTATTAAAACTAGAAATGATGACTCCTAAGAGTGGGTTTGGTCATAAAATTTATCCTAAGCTTCATGCTGCACAAATATTAAAACAATCAAAAAATCCTGATTTGTCTCATGATGTAATAAATGAGCCTTTTTCTCCTAAAATATCTAATTTAACAGTTAGTTATAACGCAAAATCCTCTTTAGTTTTTAATGAATCTGATAGATTTGAAAATGACTTCGATGAAAAGAATAATTTCTTTTTAATTTCTCCTTTTGGGCTTGAAAAAACATTCTCTAAAACTAAAATAAAATCTGATTTTTGTCCTAATTCAAATAATTCTGGTGAATTAATCATTGGCTTAGATTCGAAAAATAAATTTGAAATTCTTAATATTTTATTTGAAATAGAAAAAAAAGAAAATTCTGATTATAATTTTAGTCGACAAGTTAAGTGGTATTATTCTACATTTGATACATGGAGAGAGTTAGATCAAGAAAATATATTATATGACCAAACAGATAATCTAGTAAAAACAGGTACCATATCTTTTAGATTCCCTGTAGATTTAACCAATAATAATTCTTTTTTAGAAAAGAATAAATACTACATCAAAGCTACTTCTAAAAATAAAGCAGATCAGTTTGGTTTAATCAAGTCAATTTCAACTAATTCAATTTTAGTTAAAGAAGAAATATCCTCAGATAAGAACAATACAATTACATCACTCAATAAAGGAAGTATTCGAAGTTTTGAATCTAATATTAATGGTGTTTTAAGTGTTCATCAACCCATTAGTTCACCTAAGGTTAAATTATTTGAAACGGATATCGAATTTTATAAAAGGGTAAGTGAACAATTGAGACACAAAAAAAGACCAGTTACAAGATGGGACTTTCAAAAATTCATTTTAAACGAATTTGACTGGGTTTCACATGCTCAATGTTTTGAAAGTAATAAAGAAAATAAATTAACCATTTTATGTGTTAAAAAAATTCAATCATTTCAAAATATTGATGAGATTAAATTGAGCTTAGCTGAAATAAATGAGATAAAATATTGTTTAAATAAATATATATCCCCGTTCACTAAACTTGAAATTATCAACCCTATTTTTGAAGACTTATGGATTAAATGTAAAATTATTTTTAAAAACATTCAAAATGGAAAAGGCCTTGACAGATTAAATAAAGATTTACTTAATTATATATGTCCGTGGAAAAATTATCATTTAGGTTTTCAGAGTATTAAGACAACTATAAAAAAAATTGATATAATTAATTTTATTAAAAATCGCGAGTATGTTGATTTTTTAACAGGTTTTTCTGTATTACACTTAAGAATAAGAGAAGATAGTTCTATAGAGGTGTTTGATTCAGCACTTCCCGGTTTTGAGAATGATTTAATACAGGTAGGTAGTGGTCGTTCAATTATTGTACCAAGAGATCAGCATAAAATCGAAATTATCTCAAAAGAGGAATATCATAAACCTTCAGCAGTAAATTTCGATGAATTAGAAATTAATCGTTCTTTTTTAGTGCATGAAAAAAAACATCATATATCAAATCTGAAAAAAAGAATAAATGACTCTGATAAATTTGATGATATACAATTTATTATAAAAAATTAAAAATATGGCACAAAAAAATAAAGAGACACTTAAAAATTATTTTAAAAAAGGTGGATTTGTTACTGAGAAACAATTTATTGATTTAATTGATTCATCTATGAATGTCGTTGATGATGGTATTGCGATTAAACCAAAAGATGGTTTGAGATTAAATCCAATTGGTATTTTTTCTAAACTCATGTCGTTTTTTAAAAAAAAATCTCAAAATACACCCAATTTTTCTTTAAATATAAACCACAATAATTCTGATGGTTTATCAATTAATAATTCTGAAGACAAAAGTTTATTAAAAATAAAAGAGGATGGTAATATTGGTATTAATACTGAGAATCCGGGATACTCATTACATGTGAATGGCACATTGGGAGTTAATTCAAGAATAGGCACCTATCGAAGAGGGGCTGTATCTGCTGATGGAAGATGGCATAAGGTGGTTTCTGATTTGGATGGTATTAATGCTTTTGAAGTGGTAGCTCAGGTGTCTGGTCAACTTAATTCAGGTAATTATTGTATGTCTCATGCAATAGCTTTATCAACTTTTGGAGGAAAAATGTCATTGCAGTCAATAAAAGTATCTTCTGCTAAATGGGGGTGGTTTAGTTTTAGAAATAAAATCCAATTTCGATGGACAGGAACTCTTCACAACTACCATTTAGAATTAAGAACAGTAAAAAATTGGGGTAGGAATCCAGAGACAGATGATTTTTATAAAATAAAATTTAATGTAACTAAAATTAATGAGTAGAAATGTCTAAGTCAAAGTTCATTAATCCGGAAAAGTATAGTACAATAAGTCAAAGATACGATGATTTATTAGCAGAGGGTATTGAGTTAATACAAAAATTCTCAGGTGATCAATGGACAGATTATAATTATCATGATCCCGGAATTACTATTTTAGAGCAATTATGTTATGCAATTACAGATTTAGGATATAAAACAAATTTTCCGATTGAAGATCTTTTATTATTGAGTAAAGATAAATATGATTTAGAGAATAATAATCTTTTTTTACCCCCTGAAAAGATTTTTTCTTCCAAACCTATAACCATCAATGATTATAAGAAATTAATTATAGATAGTATTGAAAATGTAAATAATGCTTGGTTTGAAGTAGTTCATAATCATAAACTTGGAATTAGTGGCTTATTTAATGTAAAATTACAATTGAAGGATAATTTAGATGATTTCATAATTAATGATACTGTTAAAGAAACTAAAAAAATATTATTAAAAAACCGTGCTCTATCCACTGATATTAATAATATTAATGTTTTAAAAAAAGATGTTATTAGTATAGTTTCAGATGTTTATTTAGATTCATTTGTTGTCGGAGAAGATGTGTTAGCAAATATTTTTTATAAAATTGAATCAAAATTAAACAGTAAAGTCCATTACCATAACTATGATGATGCAATAAAGAGAGGCATGCGATTAGAGGATGTGTACTCTGGATTTGTTACCTCAAATGGTTTAATTAAAAATGAAGATCTAATTGAAAAAACAAGTGAGATATATGTGTCTGAGATTGAGGAAATTATAAAAAATATTGAAGGTGTGACTAGTGTGTCTAATTTACATGTTTATAAAAACGGAATAAAGGTTTTTGATGATGTTATTTCATTTGACCATAATTCATACCCGTCACTTGAAAATGTAGATACATATTTTTCAAACAATTCAGAGGGTAATATAAGTTTTTATAGAAATAACAATCTATATAAAGTAGACAATGTTATTTTTTCTCAAATTTATGATGCTTTATGTTTATCTAATAATATCATTTTAAAAAGGAGCTCAGCTTTTAATTCAGTAGATCGATATAAAGGAAGATTCAATAAAAAAGAGCTTGAGAAATACTATTCAATTATAAATGAATTTCCTTCAGTTTATGGTTTAAAAAGGCATGAATTGTTGTCAGATGAATCAAATTCAAGAATTGCAAAAGTCAGACAACTAAAATCATATTTATTATTATTTGATCAATTAATGGCAAATCATTTAAGTCAACTTGCAAATACTAGAAATTATTTTTCAATTTCAGATGATAATCATCAAACATATTATTCTCAGTTTGTTGAGCAAGTATCTGATATTGAAGATGTCATTCTTAACCATGATCAAAAAGACTTTACTCAACATTTAAATAAAATTGGAGAAACGCAAAATCAATTTTTTAACAGAAGAAATCAAGTTGTAGATCATTTATTAGCAAGGTTTGGAGAAACTTATGATTCTTCTGTAATTTCCAAAATGTATCAACTCCAAAACCCTAATTTGAATCCTCAAGAAATTAACATATATGCTTTAAATGCGAAATTAAACTATGCTAAAAACATACTTTCTCTTGGAAGAAATAGAAATATTTCTTCCAATTATCTAGAAAGTTTTGAGACTCAATTTAATTGCTCTGGACTAGAAAGAAGACTTCAATTGCTTTTAAACTTCAGGAATAATAAAATATATCCCGAATTCAGTTATTTTGAGAAAAATCAAATTTCCATAAAACAAAAACATAAGTGGTCTTTAATAGAAGTAAAGATTAAAAATGGTCCAAAAGTTAAAATGAATGCACTTAATGATTCATGTTACAAGAACTCAAAAGTCAATTTTTTTATAGAAAATTACAATTCTTTTAAATATCTTTTTCATAATGCTTCACTTAAAAAATCATATCTAATTCAAGAAGATTCTAAAGGTTATTTTATTCTATTTAATTCTCCTAATCAATCACTACCAAGTAGAATTTTTGTTAGTAGTTCAAAGGATGAGTGTAAAAATAAAATTAACACATTAATAGAAAAATTCAATAAATTAAATTTACAACACGAAGGCTTTTTTATGCTTGAAAATATTCTATTAAGACCTTTAGATGATGAGATTCATTGCTTACAGTTAAAGTTAAAAGATAAGTTAATTCTTGAAAGTGTTGAAGATTTAGAAACCTCATCAATAGAAGATTTAAAAAACAATTTACATTTATTTCTTTTTAATAAAAACAACTTTTCCATTACTCAGGAAAAAAGAAAGTTTAGGATCAAGGTTTATGATATATTGGATAATCTCATATTTGAAAGTGTTGATTTATATGAGTCAAAGAAATATTGTCAGGAATTAGTTGAGATGTTTTTGAAATTTTTCACTAACAAGGATAAATTGCTAAAGCATTGTGACGTTCAAATTAAAAATATTTCTCACAATAAATTTCCAGAAAAATTTAATTACTCAAATCATGTCAGTTTTATTTTTTCTGATTGGCCATTTCGTAATCAAAATAAAGAATTTAGAAGTTATATCAATAAGTGCATAAAAGAATATATCCCTGCACATTTAAATTATGATATATTTTATTTAAACATTAACGATATGTTAAATTTCTCTCAAGTCTTTAAAGATTGGAAAATGTCAAAAAAAGAATGTGTGAATATTGAGGAAAATGCATTGCAATTAATTCAATTGATTGATCAACTTAAACGTAAATATGGATAACAGTATTATTATTCAAAAAACAGTTTTTGATATTGAAATTAATGATAGGAAATCACATAAGTATGTTTCTAATAAATTTTCAGAATTAATTAATAGTAGATTTAAAAATCTTTTGGAAAAAAAAATTAATAACAATCTTGAAAAAGATGTAATTTTTGATTCATTAGAGATAGATTTGGGCATTCTCCATATTAATCAATTAAATTTATTGGAAAATATATTTATTACTGAATTAGATCGTCAATTAGACTATTTTATTAAAAACAAAGCTTTTCAGTCAAATATGTTGAGATCGCCTCATGATTTAATATTTTTTTATATTAATAATGGTTATTTACCATGGTGGTCTAAAGACAAAAAACAAGCCAATTTATTTTTACAAGAGCATATTCCTTTAATTAATCAGGATTACCATTTTTTAAGACTAATTACCTATGATCTAGATTCATTTAAAAAGGCATATGCTTTATTTAGTTTGAGTACCTTTTCAAAATATATTGAAAAAATACTAGATGTTAATTATGAATTTTATTCTCGGTTACTTTCTTTTAAATCAGATTTAATTTGTAAAGTGGTTGATCTAGGTTTTCAAACAAAATCTTTAATAGAATTACAATATGAAATATTATTGCATTTTAGTGACAAAAAAATAGATAAAAATAAAGTTTTCACTAATGTGTTTTCACCGGAAGAAAAAATGACTATAGATAAAAAATCAGTTGTTAAGGTGTTCGGCAATGATATTGATTTTAGTAAAAGTTTAAACTTCGAGACAATTCTAGCCCAAAAACCTAGTGATTTAAATTTTTTTTTAAATGATTTTGATTTCAACAAATATGATGACATTGATGATATCAATAGTATTTTAAAAAATTGGGAATCCTTATCCAATTTTTTTAAGCTTAAATCCTCTAATTATAAACTCCTCTTTGATTTTGTCACACAAACATTCTCCTATGATATGAATTTAAAGATTATTAAAATTTTCAATAAAGTTCATAAGAAAATATCAAATTTGGAAACATTATTAAATCATTTACATAAGAAGATGTCTTTTACAAACTTGGAAGATAACTTGCTGAAATTATATTTAAGATTTTCTATAATTTCTTTT
>CEUA01232403.1_pt1 | contig 10830 bp, 7 predicted proteins | sample 361541 | NCBI WGS metagenome assembly CEUA01 (sample SAMEA2623079, study PRJEB7988) | marine metagenome | isolation source: saline water (ENVO:00002010), including
TCTCCCATACCACCTGAACCTATCTTCTTTAAAATCTTATATCCAGATAGTTTTATCATTAATTTTTTTAATTATTCCTTTTAATCCAAATAAATAAAGGTATGATAAGTGAAATTATAATCCTGAATATATATCCATAAATTAAAAATAAAAAAGCCCAATCATGATAAAAAACACCATTATTATTTAAAAAGGATGGTTCTATTGATGCAAATAAAGAAACTTCAATTTTGTCTAATTTAGGATTAATAATTCCTTTTGTATTTTTTTTAAGTGTAATAAAATTTATTTCTTGATATAAATCTTTATCATCAAGGTCTTCAAGTTTTCTATTATTATTTTTTTCAAGTATTGGATTTTCAACAAAAAGATAAGAATTTGAAGGAGAATAATCTAGATAATAATCATCTCTTATTTTTTTTGACACGCATAAGTAAGTGCCACACCCAAGGCCAGTAGTTCCATAAAATTTTTTTTCATATCCTGTTCTATATTTTGTACGAACAAACTTTTTTTCCTTTTTGTCCCAATAACATAGACCATACTTATCACTATCAGAAATATATTCATATGTATATGATCCTTCAGCACCTATATCCATAGAATAGATATAAGATGAAAAACTATTATCAAAATGAGTTGATTCATTTATATCGTTACCAATTAAATTTTTTAGTTGACTTTTAAGTTTATTAAATGATGTCTTTGATGATCCAACATTAAATGTTCTGAAAATTTTTTCATATATAGGTTTTTTCTTTTTCAGTTTTAAATCACCAATTACAAACAAATCTCTATCCATAGATATTCGGTTGTTATAACCATCAATATCAAAATATATAGAATTAGAATTATTTTCAGTTATTGATGATAGCTTAGTTATTTTTCCTAATTTTTCTAAATATCTTTTATTTTCATGACGAGATAATTTTTTGTAAGTCCAATTATCAAAATACTTAATCCCTTGAGAATTTGTTTTGATGTTTTTTTGCAGAGTATAAATAAAATCAGAATAAAAAGAAGTTTTATTAATAGGAATAAATCCTAGATTAACAAGTTCTTCAGAACTATAATCTTCTACTGATAACTTTTCAGATTTATCAAAATATTCATCCCGTACATTATTAATATGATCACGTATTTCATTTTCTTCTATAAAAGTTTTTGAATGAAAATTAAACATTATAAATGCTATCGTTAAACCAGATATTAAGTAAATAATTTCTCTTGATATGATTTTTTTAATTTTTCGTTTTATTGATAATGTTCTATAAGAGAAAATTGATATTAGTAAAAATAGCCCTGCAATCAAAGAGTATTCACTCAAAAAATAATTAGGTTGATCTGTATTATTATCAATTTTTGCTGTTACAAAATAAAGCAACACAAAAAATAAAATACAAATAGGATATATAAATCTACTTATTAGACTAGTATTTGTTTTAGTTTCAAGAACTTCTTCATTTTCTACCTTATATTCAGAGGTTAATGCACTGGTAAACTCATCACAACTTTGATACCTACTTTTTTTCTTTTTATGAGTTGCTTTTTTTATCACCTCTTCTATCTTTGGAGAAACTCCAGGATAAATCTTAGTTGCTTTAGGAATAGCATCATTAATTATTTTATTTTGTATGTCAAAAGTATTTGTATCACCATCATATGGAGATTTACCTACAGCCATATAGAAAAGAGTGACACCAAGAGAATAAATGTCTGTTAAATAATCAAGTTTTTTTGCACCTACCTGCTCGGGACTCATATAAGCGGCAGTTCCAATTTGAACACCAGTTTTTGTTAATCCCTTTTCATCATCATTTGATTTAGCTATACCAAAATCTAAAAGTTTAATTTCACCTTCTTTAGAAATCATAACATTAGAAGGCTTAATATCACGATGAACTAAACCTTGATTATGAGCATAGCCAATAGCAGATAAAATTTTTATAAATAATATAATAAGTTCATTCTCAGGAATAGGGCCTGATACTTTTTTAATATGTTCATCAATTTGAATTCCTTCAACATATTCCATAATTAGATATAACCCATCATCATTTTCTATAAAATCTAATAACTTAACAATATTAGGGTGATTTAATTTAGAATGAGTAATTGCTTCATTAGAAAATCTTTTTCTAAAATCAATGTCATTTACTAAATTCTTGTGAAGAGACTTTATAGCAACTTTCCTTCTTAGTTTTTCATGTTTAGCAAGATAAACAACTCCCATACCTCCAGAGCCTATTTCCTTTAAAATTTTATATCCAGCAATATTTATCATATTCTATATATTTTTTATAAAATTAGAGATTATTTTTTATCAATTTTTATTGAATCCATATTTTTTAGGTTTCTATAAATAAGTAAAGTAAGTACAATAATCATTAATAAAATAATAAATATGTCTAAGTTTAAGGTTGCAGTTAGATTACCAAAAATATCCTTATTTCTATAAGATTCATAAAATCTATCTAACATAAAATTAAGAGCATCCATTTCTTGTGAACTTATTTCATATAATCCAATGGAGATATCTTCAATAATCTTTTCTTGTATAATACTAAAACCTTCAACTCCCCAGCGCGAAATAGTAAAATAACTAATAAACTCAACAAAAACATTATTAACCTTTGTAATTAATCCTGCCAACATTATCTGAGGAATTAGAATTAATGGAAGAATTGTCATTGCACGTTCTGTTGTTTTAACTAATGAAGATAGTAATAAGCCTAAAAATGTAGATGCAATTGACAAGACAAACATCCAGATAAAAAGACTAAAAGGGTCATGTAAGCTTATGGGTGAAGAGCTAAAATGAAGAAATAAAATAAATATAAATATAAATGACTGTATAAATGAAAAAACAGTAAGAACACTAATTTTTGATAAAATATATGGAAGTATCTCTAAATTAAACATTCTTTCTCTTTTGTATATAGCCCCTTCAGAAACAATCTCTCTAGCTGCATTTTGAGCACCTAGCCAAATTGCTGAAATTGCCATCATAAATAAAACAGCACTAGATATTTCTTGAAAAATCAAACAAATTAAAATAGCAATTATAGGAGCTTGTGACAACATCAATAAAGTATTTACTTTATCATTTGTCTTAATAGTAAAATATCTAGATGTAAGCCAGTAAAATTGTTTTAAATAAGAGGTTTCAGAAGTTTTATTAAATCTGAAAGAATCAGAGGTATTACCTGGTGGTCTAGGATTTAAATATTTATCAATCCAAACTTGTGCACTATCTCCAGATATTTGTGAAAAAACAGATACCGATGTCTTAACATTAAAGTATTCTTTATATTTTTTTGAATCACCATAAAAAACAATATGCCCTCCCTCAGCCATAAATATTACATCATCCATATATTCTAGATCTTCAGGTTTGTGTGTAACCATTAGTACTGTTGTACCTTTTTTAGATAAATTTTTCATTATGCCTAAAAAATCATCAACAGTTTGAGGATCAAGAGGAGAAGTAGGTTCATCTAGAAAAAGAATTAAGGGGTCAGTCATTAACTCTACAGCTATTGAAACTCTTTTTCTTTGACCACCACTAAGATTTGATATAAGGTGATCTTTCTTATCTACCATTTTTAAATCAGTTAATACTTGAATAATCTTATCCTCAATTTCTTCATTTGAAAGGTTTTCCAGTCTAAGTTTAGCTGTATAATATAAACATTGACTTACTGTTAATTGCTTATGGATAATATCATCTTGAGGCACATAACCTATTTGTGTTTTTAAATATTCCCAGTTAGTTGATAATTCCTGGTTAAATAAAAAAATCTTTCCTTTTGATGGTGGTGTATCTCCATTTAATGCTTTTAGCAAGGTAGATTTTCCACAACCTGATGGCCCCATAATAGCGATAATAGATTTAGATGTTATAGATAAATCCATCCTTTTAAGAGCTTTTACTCCATTAGAATATGTCTTTTCAATACCTATAGCAGCTATTGCTAGTTCTTCATTTAAATCTTTTACTTTGCCCTCTAATGTTAATTGATGTCTACCAATAAATATCTTATCATTTAAATTAATTTCTACAGATTTTGAAATTTTTCTTCCATTAACATATGTGCCATTTGTAGAATCTTGATCTTCTAACAAATATGTTTTTTCAGATAATTTAGTAATAGCAGCATGAAATTTACTTACTGTTGAATGGTTAATTACTATATCACAATCTACACCTCTTCCAATAGTAACTTTATTAGAAGATTTTAACTTATCAATTATAGCATTATTGGTGTACTCTACATCTTGAGAATAAGATTTTTCTACATGAATTAAAACATCATTTACTCCTGATAATTGTAATTTGTCTTTATGCTTTAATTGATGACTGTCATTAATCTTTAAACCATTTAAAAAGGTACCATTGGTACTATTTAGATCATTTACATATAATGCCCCATCATTATTGTATATAATTTGTAAATGTTGTTTAGATATTCTAGAGTTATCTAATCTTATATGTGCATCTTCAGAACTACCAACAAGCCATGAGTTATATTGATGCTTTTTTATTGCAACCTTCTTTAAAAGCTGATTATTTTCATAAAAGTATAATTTGAATTCTATATCTACCATGATTAATAGATTTCTAGAGTTAAAGGATTAAATTCTATTTTCTTATGTATTATTAATGGAAATGTAATTTTATTAAAATCTATAATTGAATTAGCCTTAATATATAAAGAGCTTTTACTTTTATTAGTATTTGAAAAAACAGCACTTGCCATTTTTATAGCATTTAATTTAATACTAGATTTAAAATCATTAAATGTATCTGGATTTATAACAAAAGGAGCATTAATTTTTGATTGAGCTAGAATATTTGAATAATTATTATTTTTATAAACTTCAATATCTAATTTGTTAATACTACATTCAAATTTTGATTTATTATTAAGTCTAAAAAATAAATCCAGATAAATGTTTTTAAAATCAAATTTTCTAATGTTAATTTTATAAATATCTAAATCAATATTCTTAATTAATTTATTAGAAAACAATGATAACGATTCAAAAAAATTAATTTTTTTAGAATAAGAAAAAAAATATCTTTTTGATATAAGAGGAATCGAACTAGAACCTAAAATATTTATAGAAATAGAATCTTTTAAATTGACAAAAGAATTCAAAATATTCTTATTAATATCTAAATCTGCAGATATAATTGCTGTATCCTTTTTGAGAAGATTCACCTTTTTATTTAGATTACCACTACCTAAATAAATACTATCTAAATATAGTTTGAAAATAACATCATCAGTTGTAATATTAAACCAATTAGGATTATAAATCTTTAAATCACAGGATAAAAATAATTTATCTGATTTTATATCTAAAATCTCATAGTTATCTATCGATGTAATTCTTTGATCTTTGATAGAATAGAAAATAGAAGTAAAAAATATCAATACAAATAAGAAAAACAAAAAAATAGATTTTATAACCTTCATTTTAATTACAATCAATACTATAATTTTTCTTTAAATGATTATCTAAACAGTTAGCCCTATCCTTAGAGTAAGGATGAGATCTAAATAAATTATCAGTAAAATTAAATTCTTTTTCATTTTGACTCATTCTTTTCCAAATATCCACAGCAGAACAATTGTTATATTTTGTAGGATATATTAAATCCATTCCAAACATGTCAGCTTCAGTTTCTTGCTTTTGATTGAAGCTAGCAGAAGCTATATTTTCAATTAATAATGCTATCTCTCCAAAAATCCCAAAATCAGAAGAAAACTTTTGCTTTTTTAAAGCTAGTGTTGAATGACCTAGTTCATTATGAGCAATCTCATGAGCAATAATTGAGGCTATTTCAGAATCATTATCACAAAAATCATACATTCCTTTATAAAAAATAATATTACCCCCAAGAGTAAAAACATTTTGTATAGTATCATCAATAAGAAAAATTTCATAATCTATACCTCTAGGCTTTAATAAACGAGAGGTTAAATCATTTAAAATTCTATTAATTTTTATATAATCTCTTCCACTATTAATATTTTTTTTCTCTTTCAAAATCTCTTTAAGATAATCATTTCCAGCTTTTTTTTCATCCTGAATAGTTATTTCTACATCATTAAGAATTGTATTTTGAATTTCTCTTGTTAAGTCACCAAACTCATATATCATGTCGTTAACTCCCTCTTGATCTGATAGACATGAAAAATCATAAATAATTTCCGAACTTTGTTTTTTATCATTATCAGATTTTTTTTTATTTTTTTTATCTTTAGGATTAACAATTTTTATATCATTAATTATTTCTGTAGCATCATTATTGATATCATTAATAACATCAATAGTTTCATTATTAAATATATTTTTAATTTTATTTTGATCATTAAAATAATTATAGATAAGCAAAGAGGCTAATACTAATAAAACTAGAGATGAAATTGCTATTATTTTGTTAAAATTAGAATTTTCTGATTTAATTTCTTTCTTTTTCTCTTTATTATTACTAGATAAGATCAAGGGAATATTTTTTGTGTTGTTTTCCTTTTTATTATTTTCAAAAATTTTAATAGAATTAACAATATCTTGGGTAAAAAAAGTAACATTACCTAATCTAATTTTATCATCCTTTAATAGTTTTCTTGGACTTACAATCTTCTCGTTATTAATATAAACACCATTCTTAGAAGATAGATCTATAATTATTAAATCAGCATTTTTATCAATAAGTAATTGCGCATGAATTTTTGAAACCGAATCGTCAATAATATAAATTTCATTTTTACTATTATCTCTTCCGATATGATATAAATTTTCCATAATTTTATTTTCTACAAATCATTTTCACTACCTTCAACAGTAGTTAGATTACCATTTGTGAGTAGTTGTAATGTTAAAGAATAAGTTCCATAATATCCAGTTTCAAACTCAACATCATAAAACTTATTTGACTTCCCTACTCCTTTATTATTTATAAAATTACCTTTTGCCAATCCAGATTTAAAATTAGCATTAGCTGACCAGTCATTACCATAAAGATAATAAAACTTGTAAGTTCCATATGGAATTCCAGTTAAAGAAAAAACTGAACCTGCCCTTATATATTCATTTCTTATAGTCTTTCCTGAATATACATCTTTAATCATTATCACAATATCTTTACTTAATGGCGCCGTAACTTTTATTGTATTATCTGTACTGTTATTATATACCCCTTTACCATAATAATTATTATATGGAGAAAAACCATTTACAGGTCTTGATGTTGGAAGTATTGTAGGTGTAGTCTTTATAACTGGAGGAGAATAATTATATATATCCTCTAATTTCACATCTTCATCTTTTGATTTTTTATCAATGATGTTTTTATTTAAAGTAGGATCATTAGATGAGGTATTACATTGTCTAATAATGAAAATAAGAATGACAGATAATAGAACTATTAACCATATGCGACTATTACTTTTTGGTTTATTATAATTATTAATTTCTATATCAGGTTCAATTGAATTATATTGATAACTATTCTCTTGTTCCATTAAATACTCTTTCCATCTAACTAATGAATTGCCTGCTCTAACAATATCAAAATTTCCTAATTTAACAGGTTGAGAAATCTTATTTCCATTTACAAAAGTCCCATTAGTAGAATTTAAATCTGTAAGAAACTGATTTCCTTCATCATCAATAAAAATCTCACAATGAACACGGGAAACAGTTGGGTCATTTATAAAATCTTCATAAATATCATTTGATTTAGCTTTTCCAATTTTAATTTTTTGCATCATAATCATTCAATTTCTTCAAATGCATTAATCAAATCATTACAAGATTGATATCTTCTATTAGGATCTTTTTGTGTTGCCTTATCAATAATTATTTGAAATCTTTCATCTACTCCAGGATAAAGATCTGATGTTCTTAATAAAGATGTATAATTTATTTTTTCAAAAAGTTTTTCTTGAGAAATATTTTTTGAGTAAGGTAAGGATGCAGTCACCATATTATGTAACAAGACACCCAAAGCATATATATCTGTTCTTTTATCTAATTCTTTTGTTACATCTAATTGTTCTGGTGACATATACATTGGACTTCCCATTATTTTATCATCTCTATCCTCATTTATTCCTTTAGAAATACCATAATCTATTATCTTAATTTTACCATTTTTAGAAACTAATACGTTGCCAGGTTTAATATCTAAATGTAAAACACCTTCATATCCATCTATTGGAATCTTTTTATTATGAGCGTAATCTATAGCATAGACTATGTCTTTAAAAATCTCTATTGATCTTTTTGTAGGAATTGGCCCAGTAACTTTGTTAATATATTCATCTAATGTTATACTATCAACATATTCTTGAACTAGATGTGGAGTGCCATCTTTTATGATGAAATCTTTAAGAGAAACAATGTTTGGATGATTTAACATCAAGTATATATTTGCTTCAACTTTAAATTTATCAAAAATTATCTTATCTTTTAAATGATAATCCAGTAAAGACTTTACAGCTACTAAGAAACCGGAATGTTTATCAATAGCTAGATTAACAACTCCAGAGCCACCAGAACCAATTTCCTTAATAAACTCATATTGAGACCCTAAATCAGGAAACATCTTTATTGCTTTTTAGAGGTTTCATCTATTGGTTGAAAAGAAGGTATAGAATCATTTTGTTTTAATAGTTTCTTTTCTTGCTCTTCTTTTTTAACACTCAATAGTTCTGTACTAGAAATAATACTCTCTAAATCCTTTTTTTTCAAGGCTGATTTTAAATTTGTAATTTCATTTTTAAGTTGGTCCTCATACACTTTATTTTTTAAACTCCTTAAAAGATTGTCTGCATTAATCTTTGCTTCTCTTAGATCTCGAGTTTTTATATAAATTTCTAAATTATTTAATGTTTGGTTAACTCTAGTAATCTGTTTATTAATTTTAACTAATTTCTTTTCCTTTGTAATTTTTTTTAATCCTTCTAAACGTTTTACTAATTCTCTAAAATATATGTTGTTTTCAGATACTTTACGCTTAAAAATAGGAAATTTCGCCTCTATTACTATAATAAAATCTTTTGATTTTTTTATTTGTTCTTCTTCATTTCTTTTTTGTTTAGCTAGCCTTTCTTTCTCAGCATTTCTTTTCTGTTTAGCTAACCTTTCTTTCTCAGCATTTCTTTCTGCTTCTCTTTCAAATTGATTCTTACCAACATTATCTTTTTTATATGTTTCAATCTTAATACTAGTAGAATTATTTTCATTTATTACACTATCAGATATTAACGAGTCAGAATGAATAACTTTATTATCATCTGATAATTTTATAATATCTCCTTTTTTAGAATCATCTATAATTACAGGTTTATTTATATATGAGTAAATAAAATATGATGTTAATGAAAGTAAAAACAATAAAGTAATAAATATATAGTTTTGATACCTTTTAAATAAATCCTTCTTATTTGTAGGAATATTAATTACCTGCGTAGAAGTCAATGTTTTATTTCCTTTATCTATAAAAATAGATTTAGAATGAGGACTCTCAAGCACATATATAAGATCTACAGAAATATTATCATGACCACCACTATTTTCAGCTAATGAAATAAGCTCATTAACAGTATCTAATCCATCAGAATTATTTATAGTATTCAAAATTGTAGGATCATTAACTAATCCACATAGTCCATCAGTGCATAATAAAAACTTATCACCTGTTTTGGCTAAAATAGGATTCTCTGCAACTTCAACTTCAACTTCTGATGCTATTCCTAATGCTCTAGTTAATTCATTTTTTCTAGGATGAGATTCCATTTCAGAATCTTCTAATTGACCAACATCAACTAATTTTTGTACAAAAGAATGATCTTTTGTTAATCTATATATCTTATCATTAGAAGTTAAATATATTCTACTGTCACCAACATGAGCAATATAGATTTTTTCATCTTTTCTTAATAATAAAGTACATGTTGTACCCATACCTTTTAATGAAGGATCAGCAACAGAAAGATTAAATATTTTTTGATTTGCAAAAGAAATTGACTTTTCAAGTGCTAAAATTGGATTGGGATTGACTTCACCTTTAAAATAATCTAATATAGATTTAATAGCAAGCTGAGAGGCAGTAGCTCCACCAACATGACCACCCATACCATCACATACAACAAATACATCTCCATTACCATTTGTTTCCATGTTAGTTAAAGAGCCTATACTGTCTTCATTGGCCTTTCTTACTAATCCAACAACAGATTTTGAAAAATGGTTTAATTTCATATAAATAAATTATTTAAAAAAAGTAATGGTTATTTCAGCAATTTCTATAATATCAGCATTGTCTAAAACAGATTCTTTAATCATTCTTCCATTTAATAAAACACCATTAGTACTATTATTATCTTTAATTTTATAAATATTGTTTTCAAAAACAATTGAAAAATGATGTCTAGAAATATTTTTGCTATCGATAAAAACATCAGAATCAGTACTTCTCCCAACTGTAATATTAGGTTTATTTATTTCAAAATTCCTAGAACCATTTGAGTCACTAATCTTTAAAAAAGGAAAACTTCCTCTAAGTAGCATTTTTTTAATCAATTCACGCTCTTTTTCTTTTTTTTCTTGCTCTAATGCTAGTTGGTTTGATTCAAGTACTTTATTTTTTATATTTAATAACTCTTCTTTTTGACTTATTAGATCTTTTTCTTGTTGAATTACTTTTTCATTTTGATTTTTAATTCGATTTGCTTCTTGAGAAGACTTGATTTTATATTTTTTTACTAAGGAATATATGATAAGAAAAAGTATTAAAAAGATAATAAATGTAAT
>CEUA01053697.1_pt1 | contig 10827 bp, 8 predicted proteins | sample 361541 | NCBI WGS metagenome assembly CEUA01 (sample SAMEA2623079, study PRJEB7988) | marine metagenome | isolation source: saline water (ENVO:00002010), including
TAGAGTTTTAGCGATATTGTTTTTCCCTTTTTATGATAAAGTTTACAGTTAACATGTCTAGTCAAACCTCCACCCGTATTAATCGATTCTATACTGATTGCTTAGTTGATTTTCGTAGTGTAAATTGATAATCGTTTTAAGATAATGGCTAAGAAAATAAAATTACAAACTTTAGATGAAGTCACTATACGTTTTGCTGGCGATTCTGGCGATGGAATGCAGCTTAGCGGAGGTAGGTTTACACAAACATCAGCCATTGTTGGTAATGATTTAAGCACTTTACCAGATTTTCCTGCTGAAATACGTGCACCTGCTGGTTCTTTAGCTGGAGTTAGTTCTTTTCAGATTCATTTTAGCTCTAAAGAAATTCATACTCCGGGAGAAAGACCAGATGTATTAGTTGCAATGAATCCTGCTGCATTAAAAGTGCACCTTAAAGAGCTTATTCCAGGAGGAATTTTAATTCTTAATAAGAATGCATTTACAGCAAAAAATTTAAAATTAGCAGGCTATGAATCTGATCCAACTGAAGATGCTTCACTTGATGATTACTATTCTGTGCATTATATCGAGATGAGCAAATTAGTTACTAATGCTTGTGAAGAATTAGATTTGCCTTCAAAAACTATTGAAAGAACCAAAAATCTTTGTGCTTTAGGAGTTTTATTTTGGATGTATGATCGTCCTTTAGAGCCAACTATTGATTGGTTGAATCAAAAATTTAAATCCAAACCTGAAATTATTGATGCAAACACAAGAGCTCTCCATGCTGGATATAATTATGGTGAAACTGCAGAGATTACAACACGTTATGTTGTAGAAAAAGCTAACTTGCCTTCTGGAAAATATAGAAATATAAATGGAACATTAGCTGGTTGCTTAGGCATTCTGACAGCAGCAGAAAAAAGTAAATTAAATATAGCTTTTGCTGGATATCCAATTACTCCAGCTAGTAACATCTTACATACTTTATCTAATTGGAAAAACTTTGGAATTAAAACTTTTCAAGCGGAAGATGAAATTGCTGGTATAGGTATTGCACTTGGTGCTTCTTATGGAGGTTCTCTTGGTATCACTGCATCGTCTGGTCCTGGCATTGCCTTAAAAGGAGAATTTTTAGGTTTAGCTGTTATCACTGAACTGCCATTAGTTGTGATTAATGTTCAAAGAGGAGGTCCTAGCACTGGGCTTCCAACAAAAACTGAACAATCTGATTTATTACAAGCGCTTTATGGACGTAACGGAGAGGCGCCAGTCGCTGTAATAGCTCCTGGAACTCCAGGAGATTGTTATTTTGCAATCTATGAAGCGTGTAGAGTTGCTGTAAAATATATGACCCCTGTTATAGTTTTGTCTGATGGCTATCTTGCTAACGGATCAGAACCATGGCTTATTCCAAATCCAGATGATTTAAAAGAGTTTGTTGCAAATTTTGAAAAAGAAAATACTTCAGGTGAAAAGTTTTTGCCTTACAAGCGTGATAAAAAAACATTAGCTAGAGGTTGGGCTATTCCTGGCACAAAAGGGTTAGAGCACCGCATTGGAGGCATAGAAAAGCAAAATATTACTGGAAATGTAAATTATGAACCTGACAACCATCAAGAAATGACTGATGTAAGATATCAGAAGATTCAAAATATTGCTAATGAAATAGATCCTACTTCTGTATATGGAAAAAAGAAAGGAGATTTACTAATTCTTAGCTGGGGTAGCACACACGGAGCTTGCAAGTCTGCAACTGAGCAATTAGTAAAAGAAAAATATAAGGTTGGACATGTTTCAGTTCAGTGGATTAATCCATTGCCTCGAGATTTGAAGAAAATTTTTAAGAATTATAAGAAGGTTTTAATTCCAGAAGTTAATTCAGGTCAATTTAGAAAAATTATTCGATCTGAATTTTTAATTGATGCGATTGGATTTAATGAAGTAAAAGGCAGACCGTTAAATCCTTCTAGTATTGTAGGGAAAGCAAAGGAGCTAATCAATGAGTGATAAGGCCCCTATATTCAAAAAAAGTGATTTTGAATCTGACCAGGCGGTACGCTGGTGTCCGGGATGTGGGGATTATGCTATACTTGCACAAACCCAAAAAGTTTTTCCTGAGATTACTACCAAAAAGGAAGATGTAGTGTTTATATCCGGGATTGGTTGTTCAAGCAGATTCCCTTACTACATGGATACCTTTGGATTTCATACTATCCATGGTAGAGCCCCAACTATTGCGAGCGGGTTAAAGGTTGCAAATCCAGATTTATCAGTATGGATTGTTACAGGTGACGGTGACGGTTTTTCTATTGGTGGGAATCACATTATTCATTTGATGAGAAGAAATATTGATTTAAATATTATGTTATTTAATAATCGTATTTATGGGCTGACAAAAGGACAGTATTCTCCAACATCTGAACAAGGAAAAGTGACCTATTCTACGCCAATGGGTTCATTAGATTATCCATTTAATCCATCAAAATTAGTTCTTGGTGCTGAGGGAGGATTTGTTGCAAAAACTATTGATAGAGAACTAAAACATTTGCAAGAAATGATTAAAAGAGCGAATGAATACAATGGAGCTTCTTTTATTGAGATTTATCAGAATTGTAATATTTTTAATGATGGTGCTTTTTCTGAATTAACAGATAAAGAAACAAAATCTGAAAAATTGTTACGAATTGAAAATGGAAAACCAATGATTTTTGGACCAACGGACAACAAAGGGATTTATTTAGATGGCACAACTCCAAAAGTAGTAGACATTGGAAAGAAATATTCTATTGATGATATCCTGGTTCATAACGAACAAGATAAATTTATTTCAGATATGCTTTCAAATTTCACTGCAAATGATGTTTTTCCGGAACCAATAGGCGTATTATATTGTAAAGAAAGAGCAACCTATAATGATTTGATGGAAGAGCAGATGAAAGAAGCTAAAAAGAAAGATAAAAGTAAAAAAACTCTTAATGATTTACTAAATGCTGGCGATACTTGGGAAGTGAAATGAAAAAATTTAGAACAGAAAAAGATAGTTTAGGGTCAATTAAGGTTCCATCAAAAGCATACTATGGCGCCCAAACACAAAGAGCTATTCAAAACTTTGAAATTGGTTGGGCAATGGATCTTAATTTAGTGCTTCCCTTAATTATTGTTAAAAAAGCAGCCGCAATTTCTAATGCTGCTCAAAAGAGACTTTCCAAAAAATTAAGTAATGCGATTATAAAGACTTGTGATATTATTTTAAAAAATCCTGAACAATTTATAGACCAGTTTCCTTTGTCTGTTTTTCAAAGTGGTAGCGGTACCCAAACAAATATGAATGTTAATGAGGTTATTGCAAACAAAGCGAATGAATTATTGGGTGGGAAATTAGGAGAATATAAATTTATTCATCCAAACGACCATGTAAATATGTCTCAATCAACTAATGATACTTTTCCTACAGCAATTCTTGTTGGTTCTGTTATCAATGTAGAGAATAATTTATTACCAAGCCTTGATTTGCTAAAAACAGCATTGAAAAATAAAGAAAAAGAATTTAAATCAATTGTTAAAGTTGGAAGAACACACTTGCAGGATGCAACTCCTATTACATTAGGACAAGAATTTTCTGGTTATGCATCTATGATTGCAAATGATATCAAAAGAATTGAAGAGACTATTAAAGAATGTGCTTATTTGCCAATAGGTGGCACTGCAGTTGGCACAGGTATTAATACAATTCATGGATATGATAAATTGATGACAAAAGCTATTAGTGATGAAACCGGATTTAATTTCAAAGTTTGTGCTAACAAATTTGAACTTTTATCATCTCAAAATGCTATTTCAGATTTATCATCTAGAATTAAAATTTGTTCTGGATCTTTAAATAAGATTGCAAATGATATTAAGTGGCTTGCGAGCGGACCAATGGCTGGAATTGGAGAGTTAAAATTGCCTGCTAACGAACCAGGTAGCTCTATTATGCCAGGGAAAGTTAATCCTACTCAATGTGAAGCAGTAAATATGGTTCATGCACAAATTCTTGGGAATGATTTAGCTATTGCTTTTTCTGGTTCAAATGGAAATTTTGAATTAAATACTTATAGGCCATTGATTGCATTTAATATTCATGAATCAATTTCTCTGTTAAGTGAAGCATCAGAGTCTTTTGTATTAAATGCATTAGAAGGCTTATCTGCTAACAAAGATAAAATCGCAGAAAACTTGAGTAAATCACTGATGCTAGTAACAGCACTTGTTCCAAAAATTGGATATGAAAAATCTGCAGAAATTGCAAAAAAAGCATTACAAGACAATATTTCCTTAAAAGAAAGTGCAATCAAATTAAAATATTTATCTGAGAAAGAATTTGACAAAATTGTTAAGCCAAAATTAATGGTATCGCCCAAAAAAGTATGATTAACTCTTTTTTTCGTTCTATTAAAATCATCTTTTATCTATCTATAATATTATTATTCTATTTGATATATCTTTCGAGAGACCTCCCATCTCTTGAACGTCTAGAAACATTTGATCCAGCCATGTTGTCAACAATTTATGATCGTAATGGTGAAGTAATTGGTGAATTTTATATTCAAAAAAGAGCTTTTATTGATTTAGAGGATATGCCTGAATATTTAAAAAATGCGGCTATTTCATCGGAAGACAAGCGATTTTATCAACATTGGGGAGTAGACTTACAAAGTGTTTTTCGTGCGGTTGCTGTTAATGTAGTTGCAATGAAATTTAGACAAGGATTTAGTACGCTTTCTCAACAGCTAGCAAGAAATTTGTATAAAGAAATTGGATTTAGGGATAGCGTTACAAGAAAAATAAAAGAAATTATTACCGCAATCCAAATTGAAAAGACATATACAAAAGAAGAAATATTAGAGATGTATTTGAATACGGTTCATTTTGGACATGGAACCTATGGGGTTGAATCGGCTGCAAAAAGATATTTTAATAAGAAAGCTTCTGAATTAACCATAGGTGAATCAGCAATGCTTATTGGTTTATTGCCTTCTCCTGCAAACTATTCACCTTTGAGAAATCTTGATAAATCAATTGAAAGACGATCTCTCGTTTTAAAATTGATGTATAATCAAGATTATATTTCCCACGAGGAGTATATTGAACACAATAGTATTATTCCTGATAATATTTTTTATGAAATACCAAAAAGTAAAGCTCCATATTTTACTGAATATGTTCGCAGAGTACTTGAAAAACAAGATGAAGAATTAGGAATCAATATTTATCAAGATGGTTTAAAAATTTATACTACTCTTGATTATAGTTTGCAAAAGATTGCAGAAGATGTGGTAATGAAAACAGTGCGTGACAATCAGGATGAATTTAATAGTCAGCTTTTTGCAAACGAAGATCGTTTTTCAGAATTAGGTTATTTATCAATCTTTCCAGAAGATTCAACCAAAATGATGTTAAATGGTCAAATGCAATTATATGAGGAATTACGAAAGAGCTTGCTTGTCCAATGTGCATTTATTGCTCTAGATAGTAAAACTGGTGCAATATTAGCAATGATTGGTGGAAGATCTGATTATGTTGATCAATATAATAGAGCAACACAAGCAAGGAGACAACCAGGTTCTGTTTTTAAACCTTTTATTTATACAGCTGCAGTAGATAATAATTATCCTGTTACCACTAAATTGCTTAATCAGCCTGTCGCTTTATACAGAAATAATGCAAGAGGAGAAAAAGAAAAATGGACTCCAAGAAATTATGATAATAGCACTGGAGGATTAACCACTTTACGAGAAGGACTAAGGAGATCATTAAATCTTATTTCTGTTCGTATGGTGCAAGAACTGGTTCCTGCTCAACAAGTGAGAAATATTGCAAGAAGAATGCAAATTAAATCTCCAATTCGTGCTGTTGATGCTATTGCATTAGGAGTGTCAGAAGTCACTCCAATGGAAATTGTTGCTTCTTATTCAATTTTTTCTAACAAAGGGATCTATTCTGAACCAATTGCAATTACAAAAATTGAAGATAAATATGGACAGATCATTAAAGAATTTAATATAACACAACAAGAAGTTTTGAGCCCTGAAACAGCTTATGTAGTAACTAACTTATTGCAAACTGTCATTGATAAAGGAACTGGTGGTAGTGCGCGATGGAAGTATAAATTTAGACATCAAGCTGCTGGAAAAACTGGAACTACCCAAGGATTTAGTGATGCTTGGTTTGTTGGATTCACTCCTAACATTTCTGCTGGCGTATGGTATGGAATGGATGATTATTCTGTCAGCTTAGGAGACAAGCAATCAGGAAGCACAGCAGCGTTGCCAGCATGGGCACGCTTTATGAGAGAAGCTCACAAAGAATTAGGTATCCGTGATGAAGACTTTGTAATGCCAGAAGGAGTCATCGAAGTTGAAATAGATTCTGATACAAAACTACTTCCTCGTTCTAATAGCAAAAATACAGAAAAAGAAATTTTCTTTAAAAGCAATAGACCAACGAATTAGAAATATTGTTGGTTAATCTCTTTCTTTTAAGGCTTCAACTAATTCAAATTCTTTCTTAAATGTTGCTTTCGCACCACCTTTTTCTTTAAGTAAGATATAGCCATAACTTCCCAATTCCATTGCAACTTTATCTCCGTAGCGAGTATCATACCAATTTTTTTGGCCTTCATTATCGATAATTACTTGGTATCTACCATTTTTTTGAACTTCATCTTCATGGTCATCAAATCCCATTAATAAAAACAAGTTCACTGTTGTTAATAGTCCAATTAAAAAACTCTTAATATCTAATTTCATTTCTACTCCTTTTTTTGATTTAAAACTGTTCACTAATTTTGTTTATCTGAAAGAAAGAATAAAACCAATCCTACAATAAATAAAATTATATTTGGCATCCATGAGCCAAATGTAGGATCTAAAAGATTTCTATCTGCTAATTGTTCTCCCCATATTAACATGATATAATATACGAGAAAGAATGCAATGCTTAGAGCTGATGCAATTGTAATTCCTCCTTTGCGTACTAGAATTCCTAGTGGAGCTCCAGTCATGGCAAATAGTAGACAGGCAAAGGCCAGTGTAAACTTTTTGTGAATCTCTACCATATATTTGTTGTTTGTTTTCTTGTAGTTTGATATCAACATAAATTCATTTTTTAACTGTCTAGATATATTATTAAATGATCGCAATTTTTCTTTAATCTCGTATTCTGAAATCGGAATATCATCTCTATAGACTTTTTCTTCTGTGACTTGGTTACTATTCTCTTGAAGAGCTTCAATAGATGACAATACTGTTTCCAAATCTAAACCTTCATCCCATGCAATACCATTGTTGTCTAATACAGTTTTGATTCTATTATTCACTTGAACCATATATTCTTTATTTTTTTCGATTTTTTGAATCATTTCTGATACTTTCATTTCTCTATCTGTGCGCACTGATTCATTATTTCTATTCAATAATAAATCATCAATAGGAATAGTAATTTGATGTGTAAAAAACTTAATTCTTCTATAATGATTATAATCTTCTAAATCAATTTCATGAATTTCACCATTTTCTAAATCAAGGATAATGGTATCATCTTTAGAAGTGAGTTTCCCTTTATCAGCATAGATTGTAACCTGCTCTGTTCCAGAATATTTACTAAATATTTTTACATCTTTAAAATTATTACCTTCCATTTCTCTCACAATCATACTGTATTGTGGAATTGTATTAATAAAATATCCAGGTTCGATTGTTAATTCTGGACTTTTCTGATAGATGTCTCTTGCAAGAAGCCTTGCATGGTAATTCATATCCGGAAGAACAAAATTATTAAACAAACATAAAATTAATCCAACAAATCCTCCAAAGAATACCGCTGGTTTAATAATACTAAAAACACTGACTCCTGCTGCTTTTAAAGCAGTGACTTCATTATCTTGTGACATTCTTCCATATGTCATTACTGTTGATATCAATAGTGACATTGGAACTGATAATGCAATAATCCACGCTAAATTGAGATATAAGTATTCTAAAATAATCCATATATCTAATCCCTTTCCTAAAAAACGATCAATTGCTCTGATAAGAAATTGTAAAAATAATACGGTAGTTATTACTCCTAAAGAGAGCAAAAACGGAATCAATGATTCCCTGACTAGATATTTGTTCAATGTTTTCATTATATAAAAAATTTAACTCTACTTGCTTAAAAAGATAAGCTATAATAAGTTTCCACGCTTAAATTTAAGCCAATGGTAGCCGTAGCTCAATTGGTAGAGCCCCGCATTGTGGTTGCGGTTGTTGTGGGTTCGAGTCCCATCGGTTACCCAAATAAATTTCGGGATGTGGCCCAGTCCGGTTAAGGCACTCGCTTTGGGAGCGAGGGATCGCAGGTTCAAATCCTGCCATCCCGACAATTAGTAATGACATTTTTAAAAAAACTTATTCACGATAACCAGAAAATTGAGTTAAAAAAATTTGATGGCAAAGATTTCATCGTATTGCCACCTGACTATCACAATGAAAACTCCGTTAAAATCTGTTTTTTAGACCTTGAAACTACTGGCCTTAATAATCAGGCTTGTAAAATTATTGAATTTGCTGCAAAACTCACTGCTATTGATAACGTTAGTGGAGAATTATTAGGCATAGTTGATGAATATCAATCTTTTAATGATCCAGAAGAAATCATTGATCCGGTAATAACACAAATTACTGGTATCGACAATGATACAGTAGAAGGGCACTCCATTGATTGGGAGATTGTAACTCGTCTTTTAAATAATGCAGATATCATTGTAGCCCATAATGCGTTGTTTGATAGAGGAGTAATGGATCGATTTTTACCGCTTTCAGAAGAAAAAGTTTGGTTATGTTCTATGAAAGATATCAACTGGATGGAAAGAGGGCTAAATGCTCGAGGTCAAGAAATCCTATGTATTTGGCATGGATTCTACTATGATTCACATCGTGCAATGTTTGATGTCGATGCTTTGATTCATCTAGTAACCTACAATGTTGAAGGCTTAAATAACGCAGTGCTAGAGTTATTAATCAATGCCAAGAAACCCACATATAGAATCGTTGCATTAAACAGCGATTTTGATAAAAAAGATCTTTTAAAAGAAAGAAGATATCGCTGGAATGCACCACAAAAATATTGGTGGAAAAATTTATTAGCTGAAGAAGTTGATAATGAGAAAGAATGGATGGCTACTCATATTTATAATGGAGATTTTAAAGGAAGAGTGGTTGAAATTGCGCTTACCGATAAACATAAGTTTTAATTAAATTTTTATATGATAAAGGTTCAAAATATGAGATTAATAGGAATAATTATTTTATGTAATATACTTTTTGCTCAAAAAAATGTTGAACAATATTCTGTCAATTTAGATATCATATCAGAGATTCGAGAAGAAGGCCTTAATAATTCAAAACTTCCAGATACATTTTCTTATATGACAGATGTATTAGGCGCACGATTAACTAATTCAAATGACATGTATCGTGCACAAGAATGGATACTCAAACATTTAGAAAATATTGGCCTTGAAAATATTCAGCTTGAACCATTTATGGATTATGGTGTGAGCTGGGATAATACTTATTTCAGCCTACATTTATTAGAGCCAGATTATCAACCCATGCTTGGATATCCCATTGCACATACGCCTGGAACAATGGGGAAGAAGCGCTTGGATACAGTCATTGCAGATATTCGAACTAAATCAGATTTAAAAAGATATAAAGGAAAATTAAGAGGAAAAGCTGTGTTATCTACGCCTCCACCTACTATTAATTTAGATGTGTTTCGAGATGGGGTAAAACCATGGACGAATGAACAATTAAAAGAAAAAGAAAGTCCACGCAAACCTGCAAAACCACGAAGTTCACAAGGTAATTCTTCAGAAAAACGTATTAGCAGTGTAGAGCGTAATGCCTTTTTCAAAAAAGAAGGTGTTTCGGTTATATTAGAATCTCGTAGTGGATGGTTAGCAGCAGTAAGAGGATTTGCCAGACCAGGTGCAAAACAGGACGTATATGAAAAGAAAGATACTGTTAGTCATTTGCCAATAGTTGCAGTGACTCCTGAGCATTATAATCGTATGTATCGTATTCTTGAACGTGACATTCCTGTTAAAATTGAAGTTGATGTTAAAACAACAATTGGAAATCAACGAAGAGAAGCACGCAATGTCATAGCTGAGATTCCTGGGTCGGACTTGAAAGATGAAGTCGTAATGCTTGGAGCACATTTTGATACATGGCATGCAAGTCCAAATGCTAGCGATAATACATCAGGTGTTGCAGTCATGATGGAAGCATTGCGTATTTTAAAAGAAATAGGAGTGCAACCGAGACGAACCATTCGTATTGCTCTTTGGAGTGGTGAAGAACAGGGATTGTGGGGATCAAAGAAATATGTAGAAAAATATTTCGGAACTGAAAAAAATCCAAAACCTGATTATGAAAAATTTTCAGTGTATTTCAATCAAGATTATGGCCCAGGATTATATCGTGGTATTTATCTTCAAGGAAATGAAAATGCACATGATCTATTTTCATCCTGGACAAAGCCTTTCAATGATTTAGGGATGACAACTGTTTCTCCACAATCTGTTGGAAGCACTGATCATATCCCATTTGATCGAGTGGGTCTTCCAGCATTTCAATTTTTACAAGACCGAGTTGGAGGGACTGGTGGGCACACAAATCTAGATTTTTATGACACAATTCGAATTGAAGATTTAAAGAAAAATGCTGTCATTGTTGCTGCATTTGTATATCATGCAGCCATGATAGATGAAAGAATTCCTAGAAAATAAACTTAAAACAAGGATATAAAGCA